>Ga0255760_10001172_pt1 | contig 25586 bp, 26 predicted proteins | sample 071ome_25_FD_179960 | JGI IMG/M metagenome (GOLD analysis project Ga0255760, IMG submission 179960) | Coastal salt marsh microbial communities from the Groves Creek Marsh, Skidaway Island, Georgia - 071410BT metaG (version 2) | ecosystem: Environmental > Aquatic > Marine > Intertidal zone >...
GTGGAAATGATTGTCCGGAAACTAATTGAATCGGATTTTGGAGTCAACAATTATTAGGTAGGATTTAACTGCAATTTCACTTGGTTAAAACGAGTTCAGTATTCACATAAATTATCAACCCAACTATCCTGGCGGCCACCAGCAACGATTATTTCCCTCCATGATCTCATCCAATGGAACACCCACGAGTTTGATTTTCACTTGTTGTGAGCTGGAGTGAGGATGGATTGAAGATGTCTCGAGGTGATTTGCTAATGTCTAGTTAGGCTAATACGGATGATCTCATTTTCTTCTTCATAGTAAACGATGGGAATACACGAACCCAACAGTTTAGGCTTTAATTTTATTTCAGAACTGCTCGCGCTCCTCGGTAAAGCACTGTCTGGATGATAAGTGACTAGCCAATCAAAATTTTACGATGTCAAACTAGATTTCAAGGAGCTCAAAAACAACTCTTTCTGAACGGTTTTCCGATATTTCAGAATAGTTGACCGCTGAAAACACTGGGATAAGCTGCTAGCTTTCTATCCTTACCCAGGAAATTTCAACTGTCTTTACCTTAAATCAATCCTCTGCTTGGGACTGAAAATTTCCTTTAATTTCAAAATATCAACATTTCTCATTTTCAAAGCTATGCTCTCAAGTTTAGGCTCGATCACTCAGCAGACCATGACTTTGTTCAGTGAGAGAAACTGCCCGAGAACGCATTAAAAGAATTATGACCATTGGTCTAAAAAAATACGACCAATGGTCGTAATTTTTTGTTGCAAAATGTTTTGTACGTTGTTTTCAGTGTGTTTCCAGTCAACACACATTTCTAATTTGTTTTGAAAAACGCTACTTAGCGCTTCTCAACTCGAAAGTAACTCTTGGTATCCAGCAGGCTTTCAGAGCTTCCCCCCTGCATTGGGTTTCATCTGTTGTAATCGAAGCTCAACGGATCCTTCGGCGAGCAAATCCCCCATCTGGACCTTATATCCTAGTTTACGGCCCAAGAGCCTTACCGTCTGATTGAGAGCTGATCGGTGAATTGGTCTACCATCTCGTGTCAGAAATAGAAGCCGACTGGGATGAGTCACTTGACGACGGTAGCTCAGTGAAAGTTCAATCAGCTCCTCAGAGATGAGAGCTCTAGATCCGTCATGACGCTGTACCTCTGATCCTCTCAAATCCTCAACCTGGATCCAACTTACTTCCTCCAATGGCCACCTGGTCTCTCTGGCCATTCTGACAATTAGCCAGTCACGATAATTGTGATTCCTAAGGTGCTCCAGGAACTCTTCCATCAACATGATTCACTTACTTGTTGGGTAATCATCAGCTGAGCACCTCCGGTCGACATCTAAAATTCCAAGTCTGACTCAGGCAGCTTCAGCACTAAGCGCAAAATCCATGGCAGTCTGCCTCAGCCGAGCTGACTCTCCCAGCCAATTCTCACGAAGTCTGGTTTTCGAATCCCGCCCCCTAAGGTGGGCGGTGTAGTGTGTGACCGCCTGAAGAGCGTGATAGGCAGATCCTCTAGCTGCCTCTGGTAACCACTGCGCTTCCCTCTCATAAGCTTGCCAGAGTTTGTTGAGCTGGAGTTTCATATTCTTATTTAGCAGAGCTGTATGTTCATCGGCTAAGCTCTGGGAGAGCAAGATTTGTTGAAAATACTCACCTACGTTGAGGTTTCTTCGCTCTACCAGGCGGCTGTAGCTATCGGAAGTGCACTTCCAGAGTTGCATGGAATCAAGGTAGTATCGACGCAACTCGTCAATCATCTCAGAGACACCTCTTTGATGGCTCACTCTGAACTTTGGGGTCTCTGAAGATTGGAGAGCCCAGCTGATCGTGTTGCTACAGAGCACCCGGACCGAGGTTGGTTGGATACGAATCGCAGAGTGGCCATCGTGTCCCTGTGTGTAGAGCAGATAAGGCTCAATCAAGTCATCTTCAAGCACCTCAACCGGGGTGAGGTTCATTCGAGCCAGAATCCAGAAGCGCTTACCCCCTGCGAAAAGGCCAAGCGTATCAATCGAGGCCAAGCCCTTGGCAACGAGTGGTTCAAAAAACCTCAGACCTACCTCATTCTGGACGATTTCATAATCTGGGGAGACTACCCCAAGCAGCTCACCAGTATCTTCTCTCCATAGACCATGTTTTTTGGCTGCTCTCAGTCCACCGGCTCCTTCCAGGGGGTGGCTGACGACTCTGTAGTTGTAATTTGGGTTATCGAGCAGGTCCCCAACAGACGCGTTAGGGAGATGATCACCGAACTGGTGCCATGGCTGCTTCATGTTAGAGGTTAGATTAGATCGGGTGTTGTGAGCCATTTCTTTTTTCCAATTGAGATATGAGCGAATAGTGAATCAAGCAAAACATTACTATAGTTATAGTTAATAATTTACGAATGCAAGCATTAACTTCTACATTTTAATCATCCCACAACAACCAATGATCACTCACACTGGACTAAACGCCCCCAACTTAGGGAATCTTTTAGGGAGTGTTTTACCCTAATGAATACTAGCGGTTCAGCCAATCCTACGATGCTGGACTTCAGCAAAAGATATGATACCTGCCATCCTACTCCCTCTACGCTCCTCCCAAATCTACACACAAACCTGTAGATTTAAATGTCTTTAAATCGACAGTAGACTTATCTCGAGCATATCTTGACAGTGTCGATTTAATAATTTAGTATCTTTCGATCGTGTTTTCTTGATCGAGATACCCATGACGGAACGTACTTACAGTATGAGCGAGCTGGTCCAACTAACCGGATTCGACGCTCGAACTATTCGCTATTATATTAGCCAAGGCCTTCTTCCAAAGCCTCTCAAAAGAGGCAGAGGGGCAGACTACAGCGAAATTCACCTTGACCGCCTCAAGTTGATCTCAGTGTTGAAGGGAAACTTGAAGCTGGATGAAATCCAGGCACGCCTCAACGTAGCAAGCCCAGAAGAAATACGACAGTTACTTGAGACATGGGTCGAACCCAAGGGCAAGTCCAGCGCTCGGAACTACCTCGACTCTGTTCAGGAAGATTTCGAGCCATCTTCGATGAAGATGGAGAATCTGAATATCCCGACTTTTGTACGTAGGAAAAAGGACATAGCAGGAGTGTCATCGCTTAGTCAAAAAGATAAATTCAAAGAGAAATTCGTTGCTGAATCATTACCCCTGTCATCTAAGGAAGCCGGAGAGAGCTATTTGCCAAAATCTCTCAAGATGGATCAATCCCTGAGAGATGAATCCTTGTTGAACCCGATGAACAAGCTGATCAGTAAACTGGACAACTCAGAGCACCCAAACTTTGAAAGCAGCTACCGCAGGGCCAGGACCTGGAAAGTGATCCAGATCACTCCGGGAATTGAGCTGCACTTGAAAGACCCTGACGACCTCACCCTCGCTCGCATGGAACGTGCGGGTGAGTTAATCCGTAACATCCTCACAGGAGTGGATGATGACTGAAAAGACTCTGAAGATTTCAGCACAGTTGGAGCGCAAGCTCGCCTGGCACAGAGGACAGAGTGTCCGCCACGTAGTCTGCGAACTGGAGGCGCCGAAGATGGTGCGCGAGGAGAATGAGCAGGAAGCTCGGATTAATTTAGCGCTGGTGCTGGACACCTCCGGCAGCATGCACGGAGAGCCGCTTCAGACTGCCAAGCAGACAGCTTTGGCAATTGCCGAGTTACTCAGTGAGGAGGACGTCCTCACTGTGGTTACCTTTGATTCCTTCACTGAGGTTGTGCTTCAAAAAGTAACCATGAGTGATGAGGGGAAGGACCTTGCTCGGCGGCAGATATCTGGAATTCAAACCCGGGGAATGACAAATCTGTCCGGGGGATGGTTTGAGGGTGCCAAGCAGCTAAGCGAGGTAATGGAAGAAGACCAGGATTATGTCCACCACCTGATCCTCCTGAGTGACGGCCGAGCCAATGAGGGCCTTCTTGATGTGGACAAACTCTGTGAGCATGTTTCTGAAATGCGTGAGCTCGGGATGAGCACCAGCTGCGTCGGCTTCAGTGACAACTATGAAATGAAGTGGCTCGAAAAAATGGCTGAAGCTGGTGGAGGAAGGCTGCATGATGCAGAACATCCTCAGGAGATTGCCGAGGTTCTGATGGGAGAGCTAGGCGAAGTCCGCCAGACGGTCCTCGAAGATGTGAGGGTCGTTATTCAGGGAGCTGAGGGAGTTAGAGTCGATTTGCTCGAGCGCTATGGCACTATGTCCAAGCACAATGGACTGGAGGTGATTCTCGGTTCATTGATCAGTGAAGCTAAACGCATGTTGGTCTTTGTGGTTACCTTACCATCCGGAGAGATAGGTTCAAAAATCCCCCTCGTGATCCATGCTGAATACAAGTCTGCTGGCGGAGAACAAGTGAGACTAACTGAAGAGATCTCACTGGGGATTGAACTCGCCCGCGGAGCTGACAACGACCAGCAGCAGAGGAATCTCGAGCTGGCTCGTCTCATTGCTGAGCACTGGAAAACCCAGATCCTGCACCACTGCATGCAGCTCAATCGGGATCGGGCTTATCGTGAGGCAACGGAATACGCGCAGAGGCAGTACTATTTTCTAACGCGATTCTGTCAAGGCGTTGCTGGTACAGAAACCATTCTCAGAGAAATTGGATTTGTTGCGGAGCGAGTCTCCAATGCGATCAATGAGCGAAGTCGCAAGAACATTCAATTGAGGATGCGTAAGGACTCACTGAATGAAATGGAGCATCGCTCTGAGAAGAGAGACTTCTCCTTAATGCAAGAGCTCAGGTTCGATCTTCCCCCAAGAATAAATCGGAGAGGTTCTCAGCCTCCAGCAACTGGGGGATGAAAATAATAAATTCAGGCTAGCGCGCTTGTTGAAGTCTACGAACAGGCCCATTCATCTGCTCTCAGACCTATTAATTTTGGGAGCAGAAGAGCCTGTCTGAGAGTTAACTAAAAGACTGATCCTTCTAATTTTTTATTGAGACACACACCAATCATTTATCTGATTATTGTCTATAAAATATATTTTATTAGATTTATGAGTTGCTCCCCTATCGCTTTTCATCTGCTTGGTGATTCGATCCTGGACAACAAAGCCTATGTTTCAAGCGCTCAATCAGTGACTCACAAGGTGCAGAGGCTAGTCAACGTACCCGTTGGGCTGCTCGCCAAAGATGGCCACACCAGCCAGGGAGCGTTAGGACAGATACCGGAGTCCGTAGATGCAGGAACTGCTGCAGTTCTGAGTGTCGGAGGCAACGACGCTTTGCACAGCAGCTTTGTACTCTCAGAAGACTCAGAGAAGGTCTGCCACGCCCTGAAGAAACTGAGCCCCTTTGTCCTTGGATTTCAGAGTAGATATCGTCTGGTTCTCGACAGATTGATGGAGGTCTACGCTCCCTCACTGATTCGGATCTGTACGATTTACAACAAGATGCCATTAGAGAGATTGCCTGCTGATCTGCTACCCGTAGCCGAGGAGGTCATGCTGGTGCTCCGCTTTTTTAACGATGTGATCACCGAGGAGGCCAGTAGGCGCAAACTGGAGGTTATCGATCTCCGGATCGTCTGTGAGGATCCGCGGTGTTACAGCCAGGTCTCTGTGATTGAACCCTCTGAGTTCGGAGGAGAGCGAATCGCCGAGGCTATTCTGGGAGCCTATGCTTGAGCCCAAAGCCTTTGCTCCCAATCAAAGCGCTCGCTTGGCAAGAAAGAGAATATCCTTTTTGTCCAGCGGAGCTGCTTGCGTACTCTTCGTCGCTTCATGAAATCCAACTTTTCCAATCCATGATGGAGTACCACCTATGAATGAATTCCTAAAATTCACCTTGGAGCACTTCAAGCTCACTGAACCACAGCACTTCAATAATTTGACCGTCTTTCCACTCTTGAGCGGACTGAAAGCCAAGCAGGAGTATGTCATGCTCGCTGAGGCCCTACACAACGAGTGGATTGAGATCACCGAGATCTCAGAGTCCGGGTCTGTCCCCGAGCTGTTCCTGAAAAACCACTCTGAGCAGTTCGTCTTGATTCTCGATGGAGAGGAGCTCATCGGAGCCAAGCAGAACCGTGTCCTTAATACCACTCTGCTCATCCCGCCAGAGGCCAAGATGGAGATCCCTGTCAGTTGCACGGAGCAAGGCCGTTGGTCTTATTCAGGTCCCAGGAGAAACTATCGCCCGTACCGAATGGAGGAAGACTTCTTTGGTCGTGAGGAGCAAAGTGAGAATTTGAGAGCCGAGGAGGAGCGTGCAGCTGCCAAAGAGGCCATGGAAGCTCGCCGTTTCAAAGCCTCTGAGCACATGATGTTTGCTCGTGGAAAATCCGGGAAGATGCGCAATGTGCACGAGTCTCTCAAGAAGGGGAGAGGGCATCGCTCCAATCAGGGCGAAGTCTGGGCTGATATCGCAAGTATCCAGTCATGCTTCGAAATTCCATCAGAGACTTCTGCCATGCGTGATGTCTATGAAGGCAAAAAACAGAACCTTGAAGACTACACCCAATCCTTTCAGCTCATCGAAGGGCAGCAAGGGATCCTCGTTGCTATCGACGGCAAGCTGGCTGGCCTGGAGTATCTCTCAAGGAGTGAAAACTTCGCAAAGGTCTTCACAAAGCTGGTGGAGAGCTACTCCTTTGATGCGCTCGCCAGGAGCTCAAAAGAAGAAACAGAGCAACTCCCAGTGGAAGAGGCTCAAGCTTGGCTAAAGACTCTACTTGATGCGAAACTGGAAAGCTTTCCTGCTCGGGGAGCCGGTCAAGATTACCGCCTGGAGTCTGAAAAGCTCGTTGGAGCTGGCTTGGTGGAGAAAGAGGAAGTGATCAACCTGTCTGCTTTCCCGCAACCCCAAAGGCGTGAGCGTGATGATGATTCTGCAGATTTGCGATTCCAGCAGATCCGACAGAGGAACCGTAGAGCGATGAGCGAACAAGAGTTCATGAGGCATCGGGAATCCTTAAACCGCAGAGTTTCAGGATTGGATTCCAGTCGTCACGGAGAGAGAATTGTTGAAAATCTCAGAAGGCGAAAGCGGACTGAAGAGAGTTGATCTGTAAGCAAAAGAATTTGAACAGACTCAGCTTGATCTAGGCAACTGCTCCCCATTGAAGCATTTGGGGAGCAGTTTGATCAATATTTTTTCAAGGAATTACCAGTCTCAGGGGAAAATATGTGCTCAAAATCAAAACTAATAAAAAGGATGGAATCAATTTTTCTTACAAGCCCCAATTACCTTCTCTTAAAGCATCCCGAGACTTGCTTTAGCTGCGGATTCTTCATTACCAAAAACGCTTTTCAGCATGCTACCAATCGAGGGATTCAGAATTTCTGCTTGGATTGCCACTCCATCTTACATCAGAAGATCTCTGCTCAAGAGAAAAGATCCAGGAGGATTGAATCCACAATATTTCTAAGATCTTCTCTCTCAATCAAAGGTAAAAGAAGAATTCAGCTGAAGAGGCATGAGAGCGCAACCTGCTTCACCAAATCAATCAGCCTGAGATCACTGAAAAAGAACTGTAAACGATATGAACCGACGTACCATTGCGGTTCATGCTATGCTTGCGGAGTTCACATGAATAACGGGGGATATAGACACAGGACAAACGCTGGCAAACATGTTTTCTGTGGGAGTTGTCACAATCACTTGATGATAAAATTTTATCCAAAAAACGATGCCTTCCACGGTGCACTGCAAGGCGGATCTTTCAGTGGGCGCTGAGCTCACCAGGATTTTTTGGGGCAGCTGCGGGCGAAATTTAATGAAGTCGGCGTTCTCTGGGCTTCAGAGACGCCATAACAGAGACCTCGTAATACCTCCTCGAATTTGCCCTTTCAATCTTGAAAAAAGTTTTGTAACTGAAGACATGAGTGGGACACATGCTTAGTTTGTAAAACTTTTTTACTTTTCCCAACGCAGTAATCAAATTCATTTGGCGACCCTGCTTTGGGCATGGATATCTTGATAGGGATCTACATTACTGGCTTCATCTGAAGGCCCCATGTTTTAGGGAAAAATTCCAAGTCAGTACCTATAATTTCTGCAGTCTTTCATTTGAATTAGAATAACTGTGAGGTTCTCTGCCAGATGACAACTGAAAATCTCACATCCCCTTTTGGGATTAACATGAAAAACATTTGAAAATCTCTCCAATCCCACACAAATCCTCGGATAACGGGGAGTTTTCAACTCTGGATCACATCCCCTTTTGGGACAAATAAGAAAACAACTGAAAAAATCTCCAATCCCACTCAACTCCTCGGAAAGCAGGGAATTTTTAACCCTGACTCAGATCCCCTTTTGAGATGTTTTATTTGTGTTTTCCTGCCTGAAAAATCTCAGATCCCCTTTTGCATCCCCTTTTAAAATTTTTTATATAATTATATCAATAATTTATATTATTTCACTAGGTTATAAATTGAAAAAAAAGCGCGCATTTACACACATTGGGGGTGTTTCTCTGTTTGGATTCAGACCCCTGTTAACTTTTCAATAATTTAAGCTGAGAGTCGGCCCAAAGTGAACCCAACTCTCAGGAGTAAGTCCCATAGAGTGATAGGCCCAGGTATCCGGGAATAATTCAGCACTTTCAGATTTGCTCCAAACTTAATTTTCCCTCTCCAATAGCTCCTTCTTCAGTTTTCAGCATTTCAAAAAAATCTACAAAAAAATCAGCTAATTGCTTTAGTGATTCAATCAGGCCCACCAAATCACAATTTTAGAGAATGATGATTTAAATGTGGCCGAGAAAAAATTGCTCAAAACAACCTACTTCTTGCTCATTCTGTTTGAGTTCTTTTGCCGACCGTAGTTCTTCAGCAGTTTAGCTCACTTGACCTTTTCACCAACAAGGGTATTCAAACCTGAAACATTTGAATCAAATTTGAGACACTTTCAATCTGAGAGACGATGTCCGAAGAATCAGAGAATTCTGCTGAAACGATGCTGCTGACCGTGTTCCTGAAGCACGATCAGTCCAACAACCTTGAGGCGGTCCAGAGCAAGCTCAAAAGCGCAGACTGGTGGGAGCGTTTCCCCGTGAATGGAGTTGAAATTGTCTCCTGGTATGTAGCTATGGGGTTTGGGCAAATTGTCACACTCAAGCTTCCACCGTCAAAGTTGGCCGAGTTGAACGTGGAGCTGGAGCGATCTGCCTGGGGAGTATTCCGCACAGAATGTTTTCCCAGCTACGACTTCGTGCCTGTCAGAGAGCGGATTCGGGAACGGGTGCGCAAGGGGGGACAATGACAGTAGCACAACCCTATCTGGATCCACATCAAGCGAGGAAACGAACGCCTGATGACTATGAAAATCTTTTGGCTGATTCGCTTGAAAGGGCTTTTGCAGCCGGCATTCACGAATTGGAGGCTGTCGTTGAATTCTTGAATGACCGAAGAGTCCCAGCTCCAGGTGGTCAGGCTTGGTCTTTAGATCTCTATGAATCAGAAATGCGCCGTCTTGGCCAATAAAATACAAAGGGAGCGATCAGATGGAAGTATCAGATCAGCAAGTTGAGGAGCTGCTCAAGGTAGGGTTGAGAAACAACTGGTGGGCGATCTGTCCGTCTCACTTTGTCCAGGATAAGCCGATTTCACTGCGGAGACTCGGGATTCGGATGGTGCTCTGGCGAGATCTCAAGGGGGAAGTCCACATCCTGGAGGATCGCTGTCCTCACCGGGGTGCTCCTCTCTCAAGAGGGATTGTGATGGATGATCGAATCGCCTGTGGATATCACGGAGTGCAGGTGGATCATACTGGAACCGCCGTCACAGTACCCGGAAGCCCTGGATGCAATCTGGAGGGGCTGAAGTGTGTCCGTTCATTTCCCTGTGTTGAACAACACGAAGCGATCTTTGCCTATGTCGGGGATGAGCTTCACTCGGAACCACCGAAGCTTGAGTTTCCAGAGGAGCTCTCCTCTCCTGAGTACAGCTCCTTCCTATGTTATGCAGAGTGGGGAAATGACTATCGCTTTGTTTGTGAGAATGTGATGGACCCGATGCATGGCGTCTACTTGCACCGACAATCCCATTCAATGGCTTTCGGTGAAACCCAGGCAGATTTTCAAATTCGTGAGACAGACACAGGGTTTGTCTTCGAAAAAACTGGCCAGCGTGGGATCAACTTCGACTGGACCGAATGGGGTGAAACTGGAGTTCACTGGATGCGGCTGGAGATACCCTATCCAGCAACCGGCGGTCCCGGGGGTAATTTTCACATTGTCGGCATGTATACCCCAATCACCCCCAAGCTCGCTGGTGTCTTCCACTGGCGCTGCCGGAAGGTCTCTGGCTGGCAGCGGGACACGTGGCGCTTTCTCTACAAGAACCGTCTCGAGGCACGACATTGGGCAGTGCTGGAGCAGGACAGAGCAATGCTCGAAGACATGGATGACGACATCAGGGATCATGAGATCCTCTACAAGCATGATCTTGGAATCGTTCGCCTGCGTCGCAGGTGGAAAGCCCTCGCAATTGAACAATTGGAGGCCCTGCAGGAGACAGCTGCATGAACGTAAAATCTTCAGTGAAGATTGAGCAAGTCCAATGCGAGGTCGTGCCAGAGATTTCCAATGCCACCTGGTCAAACTGTTTAGTTATTGGAAAGGAAGTGGTGTTCTCAGGGGTTACCGCTCGTGGGTCAGATGGGTCTCCGGAGGGAGGCCAAAGCCTTCAGCTTCAGACGGAGGCCTGTTTTCGAAAGATCCAGCACCAGCTTGAAGCAGCAGGTGGGCACCTGGGTAACCTTTACAAGCTGGTCATCTATGTAACTGATGTAAACAGAAAGGCTGAGGTCAATGAGGCAAGAAAACAATATTTCCAGAAAATTTTCCCTTGTTCCACCTTGCTTGGAGTGAGTGGATTTGCCTTTCCAGATCTGCTGGTGGAGGTCGATGCCTTCGCAAACCTGGACGTAAACTTGAACCAATCAAATCAATGAGCGCATCATCCTCATCCCTCAAGCTCAGGGTCCAGCGTATCGAGTGGATTGCTGAAGACGTTTTGGAGATCGAAGTTCGAGGGGAGACCGACCTGCCTGCGTTTACCTCAGGGAGCCACATTGATGTTCACCTGCCCAATGGGATCTCCAGAAGCTACTCTCTCGTCAATGATCCGGCTGACAGAAGCAGATACTGCATCGGGGTTGGAATGGACCCCAAGAGCCGCGGCGGTTCTCGACATATTCATACCCAGCTTCGACCTGGTCAAATCATCGAGGTCGATCCGCCACTCAACAATTTTGTACTTGATGAGTCAGCCGAGCACACAGTTCTGATTGCCGGTGGGATCGGCATCACCCCAATTTTCTCCCATGCCAGAAAGCTTGCTCAACTGCAGAAGGAGTTTGAAGTCTATCAGGCTGCCCGAGAGAGATCCCGGGCGGCCTACTGTGAAAAACTCGAGGAAATTTCCCCGATGTATCACTTGCATATCGATGATGAAAATCAGGGGCAGTTTCTTGACATCCCAGGGATTGTTCAACAGCAAACCCCAAAGACACACCTCTACTGTTGCGGGCCCCCAGCGATGATGCAGTCATTCGAAGCAGCTGTCGCTGAGATCCCTGAATCCCAAGTACATGTTGAGTACTTTGTAGCGCGCTCCGAAGCTGAACAAGGACAGAGCGGGGATTTTTTTCTGGGACTGGCGCGTTCAGGAAGAGAGTTTTTGGTACCTGCAGACAGATCAGCCTTGGAGGTGCTGCTCGAAAACGGGGTAACTATCTCAAACTCCTGCCAGGAAGGCATTTGTGGATCCTGTGAAACCCGAGTCTTGGAGGGCACCCCTGATCATAGAGATTCTGTGCTGAGTAAAGCAGAGAAGCTAAGTAACAAGAAGGTAATGCTTTGTGTTTCCCGCTGCCAGGGAGAACGCATGGTTGTAGACTTGTGATCCCGTCCAATGAATTCTCCAGCTCCTGAGCAGGCTCCTGGTCGTCAAGTGCGGCTGGAGTTTCAGAATGTGCTCAAACAGTTCGATGTTCGAGGAGACCAAGCCCCTCTAATAGCAGTGCGCGAGGTGAGCTTCAAGGTCTACGACCGTGAAGTCGTCACGATCATCGGTCCATCAGGATGTGGCAAGTCAACCCTGTTGAATCTGGGTTCTGGTTTGGACCCTGTGACTTCGGGCCAGGTCTTTGTTGACTCCGAGTTGGTCACTCGTCCAAACAGCCACGTGGCCTTCATGCTACAGAAGGACCTGCTTCTGCCCTGGCGCACGATCAGGCAGAACGTGGAGCTGGGCTTGGAGATTCAGCGAAGTGAAAAGAGCCAGCGCCGCGAGCTTGCCCTGCAGCTTCTTGATCGTTGCCGCCTGCTTGAGTTTCAGGATCAGTATCCCCATCAGTTATCAGGTGGGATGCGCCAGCGAGCAGCCTTGGCCCGGACCCTGGCAGTGGACCCATCTGTGTTGCTGATGGACGAGCCCTTCTCTGCGCTGGATGCCCAGACGAAGATGGTCCTTCAACAGGACCTTGGCCAAACCTTGGCAGAAGAGGGCAAGACCGCGCTTTTCATTACCCATGATCTGACGGAAGCAATTGCCCTTTCAGACCGTGTGCTGGTCATGAGCCAGCGACCCGGAACCATCGTTGAGGAGATCACGGTGGACCTAGTGGATCGGGAGAATCCAATGCAACGCCGAAAACACCCAAAGGTGAACGAATATGTGGGGATCCTGATGGACCTGCTGCATATCGACCAAGCGACGGCATAGTCTCCAGATTCCTCATTTTCAATCCCTGAAGGAGAAACATGAAAAACTTGAAGCGAGCCTTTATTTCCGCTTTTGCGGTGCTGGGCCTGATCCTTTCCAGCGTAGCCAAAACACCAGTTGCAGAGGCAGCGGAGGACGTGACGTATCTACTCCCGGCGCCAGCATTTCTTCCAGCATTTGCTCCCTGGATGATGGCCAAGCATCGTGGTTACTTTGAAGCCGAGGGGCTAAATGTGACCTTCCAGGTAGCCAAGGGTGGTGTCGACGTCGCCAAGCAGGTAGGCGCTGGGAATGCCCTGGTCGGAGGAGCCATCGGGGACACCCCGATTCTTGTTCGCTCCAACGGAGTGCCCGTCAAGGCAGTTGCTGTCCTTGGGGGTCGCTCTCTGATGCAGCTTGTGATCAACAAGGGCAAGGGGATTGAGTCCATCAAGGATCTCAAGGGAAAAACAATCACCACTCTGGCCTTCCAAGATACAACCTTCTTTGCACTGCTGGGCATGCTGGCTTCCCAGGGACTGGGCAAGAATGATGTGAACGCCCAGGCAGTGGGGCCGGTCAATGTCTGGAAAATGTTTGTCGCCGGCGAGGCCGATGCGATGGCCTCTGTCCCAGACTGGACCTATCTGGCTCTGCAGATGCGACCGGAGTGGGATATCGAGATCATTCCCTCTGACACCCACTTCCGCAGCATGGCTCAGGCGATCATTGTCTCCGACAAGGTAATTGAAGAGCGTCCTGAGTTCGTACGAAGTTTGGTGAGAGCAACGCTGAAGGGCTTGAGGGACATTATGGAGGATCCTGCAGGAGCGGCCATTGACTATGTGAAGGCAGTTCCCCAACACAAGGGCAAGGAGAAGGACATGGAGGGGACCTTCAGAATGTTCACGGAGTATGTCTACAGTGGTCAGAACACTCTCGGCGAGATGGATGTGGAGCGCCTGACTGCCTTGCAGCAGTTCTACCTGGACCAGGGGATCATTCGACGTTCAACTGCTGTCGATGATCTCTACACCAACGAGTTCATCCGCTGAGCAGCTGGTCTTCAATGATTTCTAACGAGGGGGCCTCCAACAAAAAAGCGATGATCGGAAGCTTTCTGCTTCTGCTGCTTTTCCTGGCAGCCTGGGAGTGGATTCCGATCACCTTTGGGATTCCAGCGTTCATTATTCCCCCTGTCTCTCAAGTCTGGGAGGAGTTTCTTTACATGCTGGAAAATGAGGCCCTGCTCTATCATTCTGGGATCACTGCGATGCAGGTTCTCTTTGGCTTTGTGCTGGGGGCCCTGCTGGGCGTCATCTTCGGGTTCATCCTGGGGATGTCTCCAACCGCTGAGTTTGTGCTCTCTCCCTACATTCTAGCCCTTCAAATTGCCCCGAAGGTAGCATTTGCTCCCCTGTTTATCATCTGGTTTGGATATACGGTCTATCCAAAAATCCTCGTCGCAGTGCTGATCGTATTCTTTCCAATCATGATCAATGTACTCGGAGCGGTTCGCTCAGTCGATCCGGACATTGTCCGTCTGGCCCGCTCCTTCACGGCCACCCGCTTTCAGATATTCTGGAAGATAGAATTTCCAGCAGCGATGCCGCCACTCTTTGCCGGTCTTCGAATCGGAGCGACACTCGCAGTGATTGGAGTACTTGTCGGTGAGTTGGTTGGAGGAAATACTGGGCTGGGATATCTGCTGACCTTCGGGGAAGGGTCTGGCAATACCGCGATGGTATTCGTGGTGATCCTGTTTCTGACCTTGATTGGGATTGTACTCTACGGGCTGATTGTGTTGCTGGAGCAGCGTATACTGCACTATCAACTGGAACGAAAACGAGACTATTCCTGAGCCTTTTAACCACTAAGAACTTTATGCCGAGCAAGCTCAAAGAAAAGATAGCTGAACACACCCAGGACTATTTTCCAACCTGGGAAAAGCCAGGCGACCTCTCCCTTGAAGAGTGGATAGAGACCAGAACCGCAAGGCTGGGGACGCGCAAGTACGATTGGAATGCGCTCAAATTTCAAGCAGACTTTGACCCAAAATATCGAAGGGCCCAGTGCCGCTACATCGGCACTGGAGCTACTGGAGTAGCTTCGGATACAAATACGATCCCATCAGAGCACTTCACCTTCTCCACCATGATTCTTCCGGCAGGTTGTGAGGGCCCTCTGCATGTCCACTACGACGCTGAGGAGGTCTTCTTCGTTCTGAAAGCTGAGAAATTGAGGTTGATTTTTGAGCTTGATGGGGAGCAGGCCGAGACGATCCTCAGCTCACGTGATGTGATCTCGGTTCCTCCGGGGCTTTATCGGGGCCTGATCAATGAGGGCCAGGAGGAGGCTTTGATGTGCGTCATGCTTGGTGTCGCCAAGCCAACGATCCCTGATTATCCAGAAGGACATCCACTCAATGAGCTGCGCAAGCGTAGACGTGAAATCGCTGCACAGGCCGAAGCCGCAAAGCAGAAGGCTGAGACGTGAGCATTGGCCTGCAGGGACGTATCATCCTAGTAACTGGTGCGGGAAGGGGGCTGGGGAGAGCCTTTGCCCAGAGTATGGTTGAAGCGGAACCAGAAGCAATCGTGCTGGCAGATATCAATGAAGAGTGGGGTCAGAGCACTTTGGATTTTCTGAAAAACAAGGGCGCACGAGCTTCTTTCCACAAGGTCGACCTGGCGTGTCCCAACTCCATTGAATTGCTCTCACGGGCCCTTGAACAAGAGTATGGCCTCCTCGATGGCCTTCTGAACAACGCAGCCATCGCGACTGGAATTGGTGGCCGGAATTTTGAGGAGATCCAGCTTGAGGACTGGGACAGGGTCCAACAGGTAAACGTAAGAGGGACCTGGCTGATGATCAAGGCGATGGCCCCCTTGCTCAGACGCTCAAAAAAAGGAGGCCGAATCGTCAACCTGGCTTCAGATACTGCTCTGTGGGGCGCCCCCAATCTATTGCTCTACACTGCCAGCAAGGGTGCAGTCATTGCGATGACACGCTCGCTCGCCCGTGAGCTGGGCGGGGATGAGATCACTGTGAACGCCATCGCCCCAGGGTTGGTGATCTGTGAGGCGACCGAATACGTCCCAGAAGAACGCCATCGGCTCTACGTGAAGAACAGAGCGATATCACGCGAGCAATTTCCAAGTGATGTTGTCGGTGGAGCACTTTTTCTGCTGAGCGATGACGCAGGATTTGTGACAGGACAGCTCCTGCCGGTCAATGGTGGCTTTGTGTTTAACTGATGACTGAGAAGCTTCCTGAATTTGTTGAGTCGGGGAGAGGTCCCGTCGTTGTGCTATTGCATGGAATCGGCTCAGCAGCTCAGTCCTGGGTAGAGATCCAGGAGGCACTTTCCTCTGAATTTAGGGTTATTGCCTGGAATGCTCCAGGCTACGGTCAATCAACAGCACTTGAGGAGAGCGATCCGGAAGTAGGAGCCTACTCCATGGCCCTGGAGACACTCTGGAGGCACCTCAATCTTGGATCAGCGCATCTTGTCGGGCACTCGCTGGGAGCCCTGATTGCCGCGAAATTTGCGGCCGATCATCCAGCTTACATCAGTAGCCTGACACTGATGAGCGCTGCTCTGGGTCATCGACATCTCCCAGAGGAGCTTCGACTCCAAAAATTGAACGCTCGACTGAATGACCTGGAGAAGTTGGGAGCCCATGAGTTTGCTCAAAAGCGGGGCCCACGGCTCCTATCCAATAAAGCTTCTACCTCACAGATCCAGCGAGTGGTTGAGGTCATGGCACAGATTCACCCCTTGGGCTACTCCCAGGCGGCAAGAATGCTCTCCAGGGGAGATCTCACGTCTTCCCTGCGGAAAATGCCTTACAAACTGGCAGTTCAGTTCATTGTGGGTTCAGAAGATGTCATCACAACCCCGGAGTCGAACCGGCAAGCAGCAGTCACTCGCGGAGAAGTCCCCGTGCACATCATCCCTGATGCGGGGCACGCCGTCTATGTGGAGGCGCCAACACCAGTCATTATGACACTAAAGAGATTTTTTGAGGGCACAGATGACAAATGATGAGAGCGCACAAAAACAGCGATATCGTGTTCCAGCCTTAGTTCAGGGGCTATCAGTGCTTGAGCTCTTCACGAAACACACTCCCAGGTTAACGGCAGCTGAGGTGGCCAGACATCTCTCTCTGCCAAAAGCGACCACCTACCGTTTGCTTGGCACATTGGAGGACACGCGATATCTGCAGCGCTGTGAAGATGACCGCTACTACCAGCTTGGACCTGCTCTGCTGAATCGAGGGTTTGAGTATCTGGCTACGCTGGACGTGGTAGAGATCGCCGCGCCGGTATTGAGAAATCTTCGGGATAAGAGCGGGATGTCCTCCCACATGGCTGTCCGTGACGGAACCCGTGTTGTCTATGTCAGCCGGTTCCCAGCCTCCAATACGATTCAGGGGAGTGTCCAGGTGGGGACTCACTTTCCTCTGCACGCGACCGTTATGGGGCGCATGCTCTCTCTGGATCTGACTCAGGAGGAGCTGAGGCTTCTCTACCCGCAAGAGTCTCTGCCGGCCTTCACTCCGCATACACCTCGCACAGTTGAGAAATTTTTTGAGTTGTTGCAGGCAGACAAGAAGCTGAACTACGCGATCAGCGAGTCTTTCTTTGAGAGTGGTGTCCACGCGGTTGCAGCTCCAATTCGAAACGCCGAAGGGCAGATCGTTGCCGCAATCAATGTTACCGACGTCAGAGCCTACGTTGAAACTGATCACCTCAGAGGCCAAATCAAGGATCTGGTACTGGAGGCTGTCCTTGAAATTGAGCAATGGTTGCCCAAGGATACTGGAAATCAGCGATTTTCAACGCTGAAGCCCCTCCCTGATTCTTCTCATGCAGTCAAAAAGGCTGAAGATGCTGCCTGAATCGTTCCGCTCTATCCCCTTTTTTCAAGATTGAAATGAGCCCCCCAACCAACTCAAATTCAAGCAAATCTCCTACCCATTCGACAGTTGGGGATCTGATCGCAGCATTTTTGGAGTTCTGTGAGGTTCAAGTTCTGTTTGGAGTAATCTCGATCCACAATATGCCAATCCTCGACGCAGTGAATCGGCGTGGAACGATCCGCTATGTACCAGCACGTGGTGAAGCTGGAGCAGCAAACATGGCGGATGCGAGTGCCAGAGTAACCGGGGGCATTGGCGTTGTGGTGACTTCCACAGGTACCGCATGTGGCAACGCCGCTGGTGCGCTGATTGAGGCTCAGACTGCAGGTTCCAGATTGCTACACCTGACCGGTCAGATCGAGACAGAGTATTTGGATCGAGGCATGGCCTACATTCATGAAGCAAAAGACCAACTGGGTCTATTGAGTGCTGTTTCAAAACGAGCCTTTCGCATCACTGCCCCAGAGCAGGTTCTTTCCACACTGCTTGAGGCACTCGACTTGTTGGAGGAGGCGCCGAGCGGTCCTGTCAGTATTGAGATCCCCGTTGACGTACAGTCTGCAAGGGTCAAAATCCCCCAAACATTTAAGCGCTTCCCATCGAGGCAAGCCCAGAATGAAGAGCAGGAATCAAAGTTGGATTCCCTGGCAGACGCTCTCTCGGGGGCAAAGCGTCCTTTGATATGGGCAGGCGGCGGTGCTCGCAGGGCGCGTGAGCCCATTGAAAAATTGTTGGATATGGGATTCGGGCTCATAACTACCACTCAGGGCCGTGGGGTAATCGAGGAATCCTTTGAGAAATCACTTGGTTCCTTCACTGCCAGCCCTGCAGTCGAGAGTTTTTATCAGAGTTGTGATGCCATCGTTGTGGTGGGCTCAAGACTTCGTGGAAACGAGACGCTGAAATACAGACTCAAGCTACCGGGGCCCCTGTTTCGAATTGATGCAGATCCTCAGGCCCATGACAGATGTTATCCAAACAAGCTCTTTTTATGCGGGGACTCCAATCAGATCCTTAGCGCTCTGGCTGAAAAACTTGAGGGACGTTTTCAGGTAGATCAGGGCTTTGCATCAGATCTAAAAAAAGCCAGATCAGAGGCAGAAGTAACGCTTCGAAGTCACCTTGGGGTCTATGCAGATCTGATGGATGCTGTCTCTGCCATCTTTGAGCCCGGTGATCTCTGGGTCAGAGACATCACCATCTCCAACTCCATGTGGGGCAACCGTCTCCCGATTCTCCATGGTCCTGAGCAAGGGGTGCATGCAACTGGTGGTGGGATTGGCCAGGGCTTGGCAATGGGTGTTGGGGCGGCGCTGGCAAAGCCAGGGCAAAAGACCTTTGTGCTGATTGGGGATGGTGGTCTCCAACTCGGGATCTCTGAGCTGAGCACTGCGGTGGAAGAGCAAGCCAATCTGCTGATGATCGTCATGAACAGCAAGAGCTATGAGGTCATCAGAAACATTCAGGACGCACACTATGGAGGACGCAGAGGGTACACCGATCTGCTGACTCCTGATTTCAAACTGCTCTGTGGTTCAATAGGGATGCCCTACTTCCGAATTCAAAGGATCCAGGAAGCCGCCGAAACTCTCAGATCCGCAAGGCTTCAGAAGGGCCCCACCATGGTAGAAGTGGACATGGCCCAGGTTGGTCCATTTGCCAAGGCCTTTGCAGGGCCGCCTGTGCGAAAGGGATAAGTGAGCAAACCCAGAATTCTGCTCATTGGCTATGGAGCTCTCGCCAGATACGTCTTCAATCACCTGCAATCGCATTCAGGCCCGGAGGTCTCAGCATTCTTGGTGTCAAGACGTTCCAGCAATGATTTACCCTTCGATATCGAGGTGGTGACACACCCAGATCAGCTCTCCTTCAAGCCTGACATAGTCCTTGAGTTGGCGAGCCATCAGGCGGTAAGGGATCATGCTCCATACTTTCTTAAGAAGGGAGTTGATTTTGGAATCGTCTCTGTGGGTGCGTTGGCTGAAGAAGCCGTCTACAAATCAATCACCTTCCTGGCTAGGCAGGGAGAGTCACGCCTGCACATCCTCTCAGGAGCAATTGGCGGTATGGACGCATTGTCCTCTGCCAGAATCGGGGGTCTCGATGAGGTTCTCTATCGTTCACGCAAGCCTACCTCGGGATGGAAGGGGACGCCTGCAGAATCGGTTATCAACCTCGAAGCGCTCGAGGTCGCGACACCCCATTTTGTAGGGAGCGCTCGAGACGCTGCCCTGAAGTATCCAAAGAATGCCAATGTCGCTGCAACGGTTGCCCTCTCTGGGATCGGACTGGATCGCACCAGGGTGGAGTTAGTCGCAGATCCTCTGACATTAAGAAACAGCCATGAGATTGAAGCTCGAGGAGCATTCGGAGAGCTCAAGTTCGAAATCCATGGTCTACCCATACCAGGCAACCCAAAATCTTCTGCCTTGACAGCGATGTGCGCTGTACGATTTCTCGAAAATCAGACTGGGACCCTGATCCTTTGAATCATCAACGGAGCAATCATGCTTACAGGTTTGGATAAGATAGTTTATGGAGTCGAAGAACTCGCCAAGTGTGTAGAATTTTTTCGAGATTGGGGTCTGACTTTGGTTGAACAATCCAAGACCTCTGCCATGTTTCAAACACAGGATGGTTGTGAGATTGAGCTTCGTTCTACAGAAGACCCTTCGCTTCCTGAAGCAATTGAACAAGGATCCACAGTCAGAAGAGTGATCTGGGGTGTGAGAGAACAGAGTGATCTGAATGATTTGGAAGCCAAACTTCCAGAACTCAAGACAGGCCCAGACGGTCCAGAGCTGACTGACCCAAACGGAATGACAATATCCTTCAGGAAGACCAGACGTCAAGCGATTGAACTTCAGGGCAGTCCCTGCAACACAGTTGATCAGAACTTCCGCATAAACCAGCGATCACAAGTCTATGACGCCGCCAGGCCCTATAAGATCGGGCATGTAGTCTTCTTTGTCCCTGAGATCATGGACTGTGTGAATTTTTATGTTGATCGGCTGGGATTCGTTATTTCAGACTGCTATCCAAATGCTGGCTATTTTCTACGCTGTAGCCCTGAGGGTGGGCACCATGATCTCTTCCTGCTCCAAACCCCAGACAGAAAGCGTGGACTGAACCATGTCTCCTATACGGTTCGGGATATCCATGAGGTCTTCGGTGGCGGTTTAAGCTTTGACCGCAAGGGTTGGAAAACTCAGCTTGGTCCAGGCCGACATCCGATCTCATCTGCCTATTTCTGGTACTTTCATTGCCCAGCTGGTGCGAGCGTGGAGTACTTCGCAGATGAAGACTATTGCACAGCTGACTGGGAACCAAGGGAGTGGGAGAGGACACCAGGCAACTTTGCAGAATGGGCTGTCCCCCAGGGCCTGGATGGGAACACCAGACGTGTCAGACAAGATAGCCAACATGCATGATTTTGCTGGACAGCAAGTCATCGTCTGTGGTGCTGGGCGTGGAATTGGACGGGCCTGCGCGCTGGCGTTTGCCCAGACAGGTGCTTCTGTCTGTATCATCTCCAGAACAGAAGCAGACCTACTTCAAGTCGCTGAGCTTGGACGCCAAAATTTTGCAGCTGAAATCCAGATTGTCGTTGGAGATTTGACTACAGATGCTGGTCGTGAGGCCCTGTTTGAAAAATGCCCTCAGCCAGAGATCCTTATCACGAATTCAGGTGGGCCCAAACCGGGAAATTTTCAGAAATTTGAAAGGGAGGATTGGTTACAGGCCTTCGATGAGAACATGGTCAGTCTGGTGCTCCTCATCAAGGAAGCGGCTCAACGGATGACTCTCAGAAAATATGGCAGGATTGTGAACATCACCTCCAGCGCAGTGAAGGCTCCCCTGCCTTTTCTTGCATTGTCGAATGCCGCTCGCTCCGCCTTCACCTCAGCAGTCGCTGGTCTGGCTCGGGAGCTGGCACCACAGGGCATCACGATCAACAATGTACTCCCTGGACCCACTGACACGGAGCGACTGCGATCAAACTTTGAATATCGCGCCTCTAAGTCTGGGGTAGCCGTTGAAGACTTGATGGAGGAAACTTTGAAGAAGATTCCTTGCAACCGCTTTGGCAAGCCGGAGGAAGTTGCGCATGCTGTGATGATGTTTGCTCACAAAAATGCAGGATTCATCACCAGCCAGAACCTATTGGTGGATGGTGGGGCCTTCCCAGGAGCAATTTAGCAAGATTGCCTCAAACTACTACGCTCCTCACTTCACGAACCATTGACAACAGTCGGTTTGTACTCCATTCCCTGAGATGACCTCTGATCTGAAGCTACACGCTGTTCACTGATGAAATAATGTATGAATGTTTGGCGTCCAAAACCGACAATCTTGATATTAATCAAATGGCACCTCTGCTTTGAGAAAAGCATGTCGTAGACAAGGATCCCTTCCCACCTCCAGTCTTGCTGGAGATTAATAAGTTAACATCAACCCATAGTGGTCAACTTGGCCAGATGGCAACTGGAAATCTCAGACCCCCTTTTGGGACAAACAAGAAAAACATCTGAAAATCTCTTCAATTCCAGAAAAATCCTCTGATAGCTGGGATTTTTAAACTCTGGCTCAGATCCCCTTTTGAGACAAACAAGAAAACACCTCAATCTCTCCAATCCCATACAAGTCCTCGGAAAGCAGGGAATTTTTGACTCTACCTCACATCCCTTTTTGAGATGGTTTTTTGTGTTTTCCTGCTTCCAAAATCTCAGATCCCCTTTTGCATCCCTTTTTTCTTTGCAGAAAAGCTCATGAGAGCAGATGTTTACTGGTTTTTCTTCGATTTTAAATTTTTGTTTTTTTGTAATTATTGAGTTTTTAATAGCAATATATCTCCCTTCCCCTAGATTTTTGGTTCCATACACTCAAAATTTTGGTGAGGCAAATTCCAATTAGATGCTGATTTCTAATTTTTCATTTATTTAAATCAAGTAAATCATAATTTTAAGTCTTTTTATCCTAATCTTTTTTGAACTCATAATGTCCACAACACTTCTTTACAACTAGCCTTAAGCAACTAAAAATTTGACGACCATTGGGCGTATTTGATGGTCCGATGTAAAATTTGGAAATATAACGTTCCCTCATAGCTTAGTCAGTTTTAATCAGACCATCAGAGGATGAGAATTTTTTTTAGGTGCAGATATAGACTTCATTAACGTTCTGGAACCATGCATACACAAGCCGCTCAGTACTTCGGGACATTTCTTTCAGGATCTAAAAGCCTCATTGCTTTTTCTAGCTCTTCATCATACCAATCATATGAGGCATCATCCCAGGGCGTATTATGATCCATTCTCAACTGATTTCCGCCAAACCCCCTTATTTTAGTTTTTTTGTCAGAAAATAAGCCGACAAGCCTGCATCTGTGGTCCAGAATTTTAAGCAAAATCCTATGGACCTTGTAGATAATATCCATTTTCTTCGAGAGCTCCTTATGTCCCGTGAAGGATTTGATCTGATCCGAATTGGTTCCAATGATGTTCAATAGCCCCATCACAACTGAATTCATTAACTCGGTAGTGATCATTGCTCTAGTGAATTCATTTCGCCTTATCCGCTCCATGTTCTTGAGATCGTAGTAATCTATGTAACGCTGTAAGTGTGTCATTCCATCCTCATTGATGGGATAAGTAGCATATTTAATAACATATTCTTCAACTACCGTGTATTCGTGCCTGGCCGCACCAGGAGGGCGCTTCGGGAAATTGTAGAACTCCAAAATCTTGTCTAACTTTCTCCACCCCCATTTCAATTGCCTGCGAATTCCCTTTTTGGTGACGAAGTTGTCCCACAAGAGTCTGCACCAGGCTAATTCCATTGTGGTTACGGTAGCCTCAGCGGGTTTCCGTCCAGCCATAATTTCCTTTCAAATTTTAATTTAAGAGGAAGCACCTGCCCAAAAGGACTTCCTGAAAATTAGAACTCACTCCAAGACTTAGAGAGAAATAATCTGTTCAAGAGCTTCTATGAGTCTTGATCTGTTGTCTGATCCAGAGTTGAACTTCTGATTCAAGCCAACGGACGGCTCGGCCTAAGTGTATTGGTTCAGGGAATTCCTCAGCGGAGATCAATTCGTAAAGTTTAGACTTTCGAAATCCAGTTTGGTCTTGAACCTGAGTCAGGGTGAGTAATCTCTCGGACATGTACAGCTCCTTTGGGGTAAACAGATCACAGCACGTGGGTGCTGTGATTGATGAACTGCATGCATTCAATCAGACTATAATCCCGGAGTGAGAACGCTATAGTCCCGCCGTGAGATAAACTTTGGTAGAAATTTGAAATGTAATGTCACCGACTTCTTCTGAAGGTCGATGAATTCTGCGAGGATTCAAGGCAACACATCGAACACCTTGCCAATAGAAGAAGCTGGCCTCCAGTGTTCACTCAGGATTCAGAGACAGACAGCGGGGATGCAAAATTGAAGACCGGCTGTCGCTTTATCAGCATTTGCTGACCACCCTGCACTTCAAATCTGCGGAAGAAAATAGGAGACCTGCTGTACCTAGTTCAGCAAAGAGGCTCTCGAAGAATTCGGTTGCCCATTAAGCTGAACTTATAACGCACCCGCAAGCGGATCAAATTGGTGCTGAATTCAATCTGGCAATAATGTGTTGTTCACAACTTTAAGGCCTAGTTGGAGGAGTAGTGTCCTTCAAAATGGCTTCGACTCAATTTGTTACTTCGATTTAGAACTGCTATATTGAGTAAATTTCTCGGGCTTTAAGCTTGGTAACTATCAAATTCCTTGTGGTGTCTCGCAAGTTGAGTCAGATAGTTTACGAGAGTCGCTCTTGCACACCTTCTCTCCCTGCCTTTGGCATCTTTCCAGAAAAAAGCTCTGTCTTTTTCATCACTAATGTCTGTATTGGCATCCCATTGCAGCAGAATCTGTTCTTCATTGTCGTATTTACGCTGATGAAGCTTCTCTTTTCCAAGCTCACTTCGAATCACTAACCAAAATGCTTCAACTCGCTTCCTCCTGTGCCATTTTTTATCGTTGGCGATTCTAAATAGTAGATCCCTCAGAGGCTTGTAGGTTTCTCCAAATATTGCCTCTTGTTTTTGCTCAGGATTTTCAAGTTGGCATTGATCAATTGATTCGGCTACTGGCTCTCTTTTCTTCCTAAGAGTTTTACCAGATCTCAACGATCCCAGTAGCCATTCCTCATCAGCCATCTTGATCACGAGAGATTCAACGCCAACTTTAAATTGAATAAATGGGAACCAATTAATGATCTTCGCCGTATCTGACCGCTGGCTGTCAAGCGCACCCAGATGAGAAATTTTGATTAACTTTTTGCTCCTTATCTCAAGTATCTGATGGGGGAGCAGACTGAACAAACGGTCTGCTTGCTCTTCAAGAGTGCAGACTTCAGCATGCCTCTGCCAACCTACGATTCCTCCAATCTCTTCAAACTCTCTAATCTTCCCCTCTCCCAAGGCAGGTACTGGAAGTTGGGGGAGTTTAATAGCTTCAGCGCTCGAGTTCTCTGAAGAAATTGCCCTCATCGGTAGAAACCTGTAGCAATTTCTCAACCCCAGATCTCTATAAACCCTTCCAAATATTTCATCTTCACTGCCAGAATTAGGAGCCTTCAGCTCACGATCCAATTGCTCCTGCAGAGCTTGCGCAGGAACCCACACCACTAAGTCCGCAGAGTGGGCTTCCCGAAGTATGGTTGCGACTGGTTTAGCCAGCTCATCGGCGACATCTTGCAATTTTACAACTGACATTTTTTTCGCTTAAGTAAGTGCTTCAAAAAGAACTGAGCCCATTCGATCGCATCTGGAGCCGTGTTACTGGACGGCTGGTCAATTTTTCTGTTGAACCAAGTCTAGCTGATCCGCCCACCATTGAATCAGTTCTCGCCTCTCCTGAATGTACTCTGCCCGGTTGTAGGCTGCACGGACCTTGTTTTTTTGGACATGAGCCAACTGGCGCTCGATCGCATCGCTGCTCCACAGTCCAG
>Ga0255760_10001173_pt1 | contig 25579 bp, 17 predicted proteins | sample 071ome_25_FD_179960 | JGI IMG/M metagenome (GOLD analysis project Ga0255760, IMG submission 179960) | Coastal salt marsh microbial communities from the Groves Creek Marsh, Skidaway Island, Georgia - 071410BT metaG (version 2) | ecosystem: Environmental > Aquatic > Marine > Intertidal zone >...
TCCTCTTCCTTTCTCACTTTCCAGATGTAAATCACAAAGGAAACTGGCCGCATCCTCGTTGATCGGATCGATCAACCAGGTAGATTCCTCAATCGTTTTAGCAAGGCACTCATCGATTGTTTCCACCTTATCTACCGTTAGACGCTTCTCTCCATCCTTAACCGAGGCAACTCCAGTGATCACCATAAGTTCCCCTTCCTCCAAACGGTCACCAAAGCTTGCATAGGCTTCCGGAAACATCGGCAAAGACAGATCTTTTTCCTTAGCTAATAGATTAAATCGTGCCCAAGGCTTGGAATCTTTCTTGGTGTATCTCCTCTCCACCTCCGAAACCACCCCACATAAACGAAAGGAAATTTTCTCAGTCAGGTTGGCATATTCTTCCTGGGAGAGTGTATCCACCAACTCACCCAGTCCCATAAGAGTATCGACAGGGTGTCCGGAGAGGAAAAAACCAAGCAATTCTTTCTCAAACTTTAACTTTTGGAGGTTATCCATTTCGGGGATTTCCAGATTAGCATTGTGTCCAAAATTTTCCTGTTGATCAGGTGTATCATCTTCCTCACCCCCACCCATTAAGTCGAAAAGATTGGACTGACCGGCTTCCCGATCTTTTCTTCGCAACTGAGCCTCACCCATCGCCCGATCCAAATCAGCGAGCAAGGCAGCACGATTTGGGTGAAGCGCATCAAAACCGCCTGTCTTGATTAAACTTTCCAGCACCCTTTTGTTAACCGCTTTTCCATCCACTCGCTCCACCAAATCACTAAAATCAGCAAAGGGCCCTCCACGCTCTCTCTCCTCAACAATACATTTTCCTCCAACATCCCCAACTCCCTTGACCGCAGAGAGACCAAAGCGGATTGAACCGATGCCCTCCCCTTCGCCATCCAATGGGGTAAAATTTTCTCCGGACTGGTTCACATCGGGCCCAAGTACAGAAATGCCCATGGTCTGGCACTCTCCCAGAAAGTGGGATAGCTTTTCGGAATTACCCAACTCACAGGCAAGAACACCTGCCATAAAATCAACCGGGTGATTCGCTTTGAGAAAAGCAGTCTGATAACTAATGATTCCATAGGCTGCCGAATGGGATTTATTAAATCCGTACCCGGCAAATTTTTCCAAAATACTAAAAATCTCGTTGGCTTTTTTTGCCTCGATCCCATTGACATCCTTCGCACCTTTAACAAAAATCTCTCTCTGCTTGGCCATTTCCTCAGGCTTCTTTTTACCCATAGCCCGACGTAAAATATCGGCCCCACCCAAAGTATACCCGGCAATCCTACGGGCAGCTTCCATCACCTGCTCCTGGTAAACCATTACCCCGTAGGTCTCCCTGCATACATCCTCAAGCAAAGGATGAGGAAATTGGATCGTCGATGGGTCTTCCTTGCCTTTGATGTAGTCGGGTATCCAGTCCATCGGACCCGGACGATACAATGCGATCAACGCAATAATCTCGTCGACATTGGAAATCGTCATCTGCCGGCAAAGTCTTCGCATCCCCTCCGACTCCAGCTGAAAGACCCCGATGGTCTGGGCTTCATTAAGGAGCTTGAAGGTGGGCTCATCATCCAAGGGTGCACCGGTTACCCGGAAGTCTTCCAACCCTTGCTTTTTTCGGATATGGGCCTCGGCCTCGGAGATAACGGTTAGGGTTTTTAAACCCAAAAAGTCCATCTTCAACAGACCCAACTCCTCGACCGGATCCTTGGGATATTGAGTGGTCAGAATCCCATCCTGGGTGGTCAAAGGAACCAGTTCACGAAGAGGTCGGTCGGCAATGATCACTCCTGCTGCGTGGGTACCGGAATTGCGCACCATTCCCTCGATGACACGCCCGGTATCTACAATTTGCTTAGCAATTGGATTGTTTTCATACTCCGCTGCAAGTTCTGGACTTTTAGCGAGTGAATCCTCGAGGGAGATATTTAAGTCATCCGGAATCATCTTGGCCAGTTTATCGGCCTCCGCATAGGGGAGATCTCTTACCCGGGCAATATCGCGAATCACCATCTTGGCTCCGAATGTTCCAAAGGTAATGATATTGGCCACACAATCCCGACCGTATTTTTCGCGGACATACTCAATGACTTCCGATCTGCGACGCATACAAAAATCGATATCAAAGTCTGGCGGGGATACCCGCTCTGGGTTTAAGAAACGCTCAAAGAGTAATCCAAAACGCAATGGATCGATATCGGTGATCCCAAGAACATAGGCAACCAGGCAGCCCGCTCCAGAACCCCGGCCCGGTCCCACAGGTATCCCATGCTCGCGGGCCCAGTTCATAAAATCTGCCACGATCAGGAAGTAATCATTAAAACCAGTTTTTCCAATTACACCCAACTCATAGTCCAACCGCTCACTAAGTTCCTTCGCCAGTTGATTTTCCTCGGTGCGGTGATCCACATCCTCATATCCCACTTCGTACCTTTTCTCAAGACCCTCCAGGCACAGCTTTCTGAGGTATTCCACATTATCAGGAACCTCGGTTTTGATTTCCGGAGGAAGGGTAAAGACCGGGTAGTTATTTTCTCCAAAAGGAAGTTTTACATCACACATCTCGGCCACCGCAAAGGTGTTGGTGATCGATTCCGGAACCTCCTTGAAAAGTGCTTCCATTTCTTCCCTGGATTTTAAATAAAACTCGCGGGCTTCGTAACGCATGCGATTCACATCATCCAGCTTCGAGCCTGTTTGGATACAGAGCAAGGCATCGTGTGGAGCCCAGTCCTCCCCCTGCACATAGTGCACATCATTGGAAGCCACGGTTTTCAGATCGAATTTTTTGGCCAGCTTGATCAATTCAGGTACCAACTGGGCCTGCTCCTCGATTCCATGGTTATGGAGCTCCACAAAATAATTTTCTTTGCCAAAAATATCAATCATTTGGCCGAGAGCCTTCTCCGCCTCTTCGTACTGTTCACGCAAGAGAAGCTGGGGCACCCAGCCCTGCATGCAACCGGTAAAACCAATTAAACCTTGGGCATGCTCAGCCAAGGTTTCCAAATCTGTACGGGGTCGGTAATAAAATCCATCCACATGGGCATCCGATACCACCTTACACAAATTCTGATACCCCTGAAAATCTTTGGCTAAAAGACCGAGGTGATAGGACTTATGATTTTCCCGACCCGGGCGTTCATCGTTTTTGTGATCCGTAACGATGTAACCCTCGCACCCAATAATTGGTTTGATCCCCCGCTTCTGTGCCTGTTTCACAAAGGAGATCGCCCCAAATAAATTCCCATGATCCGTAAGAGCCATGGCGGACATCCCCAATTCCACCGCACGGTCCATTAAGCGGTCCATCCGACAGCAGCCGTCTAACAGACTGTAATCGGAATGAACGTGCAAATGTACGAAATCTTTATCTTGAGTCGCCAAATAAAAAGGGAGTTATCTATCTTTCATTTCGTATGCCCAGCGACCTTTCAAGGCTATCTTGCGCACAACGCTCGGGTCTCTCCTTGGGCAGAGGGTTCAGATCTGACTTATGATGTTCGGTCGGGTAGGTATTTTTTGCGAAGAAGTCTCCAAAAAACAGTCAAAAAAGCAGTTAATGGAATACCCAAGATCATCCCAAGAACCCCATCAAATGCCAGGCCCCAAAAGAAAACCGATGCGATGATCACTACGGGATGTAAGCCCGTTCTATCTCCCATCACCCTGGGGCTCAGCCAATAGCTTTCCAGAACCTGCACCACAACAAATGTAAAGCCACACCCCAAAAGAACATTCCAGTTTCCACTTTCCAAGATCCCGCCAGTCTGGAGGTAGGATACAACCAAAACCGTAAAAACACCCAGAACCGAACCCAAAAAAGGTACGATATTTAAGAGTCCAAAAAACAGACCCAAAGCGATCCCGAATTTCAACCCAGACAGGCTAAACCCAACCGCATATCCCACCCCCATCATGAATCCGATAATCAATTGACCCCGGAAAAAAACTTCGAGAATTTCTTTAAATTGCCTTATCAGATAGAGGATATCCGCACGCACATCCCCTTTTATAAAACTTAGCTGACCAGCCAAGTCCGCCAAATGATCCCGTTTGGAGCTCAAAAAATAGTAAAGATAAATGGGAACAATAGCGAGGGAAGTAAAGAAGCTGAACAAGGAGCCCATTCTGGACCAAGCACCCTGCAGGGCTTCAGTCGAACGGGTAGGCAAAGCATCGACTTTTTCGCTTAGAATGAGGGAATGGTTCTTCCAGTCTTTTTTAAATTGATTGAATTTTTCGGCGATCGCATCCCAGGTGGATGGGCTCAGGGATTCCTTTACTCTACTCTCAATTTTTTCCGGCCACCCCATTGAGGCTCCACTCAATTCCTTGGTCTGTCGGATCACTTCTCCCCCGACTGCCCACAAGGAAAAAGCCCCCACCCCAATCACGAACAAATAAAGCAGGCTTATAGCCAAGGCATGACTCAGTCCAAATTTTTCCTCCATCAAACGGACCAAAGGTTTCAGTAAGATCGCCAAAATGGAAGCAATCGCCAGAGGCCAAAGAACCGAAGAGAAATAAGTCAAAAAGGAGCTCAGAGACTGGATAAACCAAACGGATATAACAAAAAGAACGGATAAGCAAAGGACCGTAAGGGTGACCCTTAAAACACTTTTCTGCCCAGGATTAAGCCATGGATCACTTTTCACTTGGTCATTCATCGGGAGTTTATTGGTTTGATTCTTGCCTTTAGTTGAAGGGAAGGGCAAGAACCTCTTTTACCCAAAAGACAACTTTAATCCACCTATCTAGAGACCGGTAACGCTTCCATAACTTATGTATATCTTTTCGATTCCGTTGGTAGTTTCTGTCTTGGGTCTGTTCATTACTGCCTCAATCTTTGCCAAAGACAGAACTGAAATTAATGACCGGGTGCACGCGGTTTACCAAGCCATTGTCCGGATTGAAGTGGTTTCAGAAAGAGGAGCCAATGGCAGAATGCTTAAGTCTGGGTCAACCGGTAGCGGCGTTATCATTGACTCATCCGGTCTTGTCGTCACCAACCACCATGTTGCAGGAAAAGCAACCCGGCTGACCTGCCGGCTATACGACGGAGAAGAAGTCGGAGCCGATTTACTCGGAGCAGATGCGTTAACCGATCTTGCCGTCCTGCGCCTTCGTCTTGAGGACAGGCCCGCAGATGCCCAGTCTATCACAACAGCGGTCTTTGGAGATTCGGACCTTGTGCGGGTTGGCGATCCCTGCTTTGCGATGGGCAGCCCGGCGGGATTATCCCAGTCTGTTACCCGGGGGATCATTTCGAACTTGGCTCTCATTTCCAACCGATCCGGTTCTTTTCGATTGGATGGAGAAAATGTGGGAGAACTGGTGCGTTGGCTCGGACACGACGCTGTCATTTTCCCTGGCAACAGTGGGGGCCCACTCGTGAACCAGCAGGGCGAAATTATTGGCATCAATGAGGTGGCCATTGCCAGTCTCGGGGGAGCGATCCCCTCAAACCTAGCAAAATCTGTATCCCAGGAACTTGCCGAAAAAGGATACATCGAACGATCCTGGATTGGTTTGGAATGCCAGCCTTTCATCCAAGACACCCAACCGGGGGTTTTGATTTCGGGAGTGATTGATGGTTCTCCGGCTCAGGCATCCGGACTTCTGCCTGGAGATCTGATTACCCAAGTCGACGGAAAAGAAGTTTTGGCTAAAATCAGGGAAGACCTTCCCCTTTTTCATCAGATCATTTCTGCACTTCCCCCACAAAGAGAGATCGTCCTATCTGGTTTTCGCAATCACAAGCAGATGGAGTGGACTCTAAAAACCGAAAAACGCCAACCCGCTTTTAATCCGGAAAAAGAGCTTAAAAACTGGGGCCTCACCCTCCGCGACTTTACCCTACTCTCCTCTTTGGAAGCTCGCAGGGAGGGCAAAGTCGGAGTGCAGGTGCATTCCGTTGCCCAAGGGGGGCCCTCCTACAGCTCCAAGCCTCAGTTGGTTGAAAATGATGTTATTACCGAAGTCGACGGCCAGCCCATCCATCAAATTTCAGACTTAATCCAGATCACCCGAGAAAGGACCATGGGACAGACCGAAGCCGTTCCCGTCCTGGTCAAATTTGAACGAAACCTGGCCGATTATCTGACCGTCGTAAAAATTGGTCCCGAAGCAGAGGAGAAAAGGCCTTTGGAAGCATGGAAACCTTGGTTGGGTGTAAGCACACAGGTATTGACTGCTGAATTAGCCGAGGCCATCGGCCTACCTCCTCAAACCAGAGGTGTGCGCCTATCTCAAGTCTTTCCTGATACCCCGGCTGAAAGAGCTGGTTTGCAGACGGGCGACTTACTTTTCCGGATCGATGGCCAAATCATTCAGGCCTATCGGCCCGAAGATGTGGAAGTCTTTGGAAACATGATCAAACAATACCGGGTCGATTCCACGGTTGGATTCGAGGTTTGGAGGGATGGACAAAGGATCGAACTGAACGCGACTCTGGACAAACGCCCAACTCCTGCAAATGAACTCCCAGAATATGAAGATGAGGAACTTGAATACACCGTACGGGAACTCTCCTTTGGGGACCGAGTCTTTTTAAGAATTCAGCCCGAAGAACATGCCATCCTGGTTGAAAATATTGAATCTGCCGGATGGGCCTCTCTCGCTGGCTTAAGGCAGGGGGATTTACTTTTGAAGGTGAACGGGACTGAAGTCCGTGGGATCCAACAAATGGGCGAATTAATGGATCAGATTCACCAAGCCAAACCACAACGGGTTGTCTTTTTTGTGAAAAGAGGGATTCATACCCTCTTTATTGAAATCGAACCAGAATGGAACCCATCGTGATACCCTTGCAATCTTTACTCTCAGCCACTGTAGCCCTTTGGGCGTTCTCAGCCTTTGGAGAACCTAGTTCGGAAACCAAGAAAAATTCTCTGTGGAGAAACCTGCTCACCGAGCAGGCAGATTCCGTTACCTGGGTCTCTACCACTGTACGCATTGAAATCAGTGCCGGGGGAAGAAGTTTTCCCCCATCCGAAAGGAAACTGGAAGCACTTGGCACGGTTTTGGGCGAGGATGGATTAATGGTTCTTTCGCTCAATGAGATCGATCCTTCCGACACGATCCTTTCGAGAATGAGAACACCCGGAGATGTGAATGTAAATTACACCGAAGTTTTAATCTTGTTGCCGGATGGCACAGAAATACCCGCCAATTTTTTACTGAAAGATGAAGACCTCGATCTTGCTTTCATTCGCCCCATCCAAGATTCACCCGATTCTATAAAAACGAATTTTAAAAAGGTAACCTTCCGTCCAAATGCGGGCACTTCGATTCAGGTTCTCGATGAAGTCGTATCGCTGGGGAGACTGGGCAGTAACCTTTACCGAAAATCTACTCTTCAAAGAGGCTGGGTCAATGCGGTTATCGATAAACCCCGCGATTATTATGTGATTGAAAATGTCACTCCAGGCACACCTGTTTTTGACCAATCTGGACAGTGGGTTGGGATCACTGCTTTCCGAAAAGAAGGAGGGAAACCATCGGGCGTGATCACCGTTCCGGCCAAGGATGTTATGGATATTGCCCAACAGGTCAGACAACGGTCTGACTAAATTTGCCGTTGCCCATTGTTTTGTAGGATATGTAATTAAGAGCGTTGTGACCTTTTGTAAGTTTCCCATCGAGAAGTTTGCCTTTCTCCTATCCGCGGTTGGATTTTTACTTTCGCTTTCCTGTTCGAAGGAGGAGAGAGTATCAACAGACAATTTGGAATACCGCAAGGATACCAACGGAATCAATCGTCTTTACCGTGCCGGCGAAGATGATCCGATTGGAAAATGGAAATTTGCCCGAGTTACAGAGACCTTCCCCAATGGGCAGAAAAAATTTGAGATCGGGATTGTGGACGGCTTACGACATGGTGCCTTTTTCTTTTGGCAACCGAACGGGGTTAAAAAATTAACCGGATCCTATGAAAGAGGGAAACGTGAAGGCACCTTTACCTCGTATGGCAAAGCGGGCGAAATCCTTTTCGAGAAAGATTACTTTCAGGATGAATTGGAAGGAAACCTTACACTTTATTACTCCCTGTCCAATGCAGAGGTTTTTCGATATTTTGAAAAGATTCGCGAGAAGGGAGCCAAGCCCGGAGAGATTCCCGTAACCAGTCATATTCGGTTGGAGACCACTTTTTCTAAAGGCATCCCCGTGGGTCCTTATCGAACTTATTTTCACCCCCGCGGGCAGTCGGGCTTATCCAAGCAGGATTTATTGGAAGAAGAAGGAAGATTTGACGAGATGGGTCGTTTAGTGGGTAACCAGGTTTGTTACTACCCGAGGACGGAGGGACTGATGGTTTACCTGCCCAATAACCAACCCATGGAAACCGTCCATGAACCGACTCCCCATGGATTATCCAAAGCCATCGATGAATGCTATATCGCCATTTCGGAAATCCCCGCTTACCGAAACCCCAAGCACTTACCCGCCAAAGTTTTTTGCGTCGATCAAAGGGGTGGTAAAATTGCTCCGGTTTGGTCCTCTGAGATCATGGAACTGGCGATCCGGGACTTGGGTGGAAAAATCCTTCCCGATCGGTTTGATGCAAATTACGAATCATACCGCGATCAGGCGGTTAAACAGGCCAAAGAGCTAGCCCTGACCTACGATTTATCCCAAGGCAACCAAACCCCTGGGTCCCTGCAAAGCAACTCTCCCATCGAAGTTATCGCTCTCAATGATCGTGGGGAGGTGGTCGATATTTTGTGGAGTACATTCTCGAAAAAAGACACGCTCGATCTCGAATCGAGAATCCTCCAAAAAAGAAAAAGAATTCACCGGTTTTGGGAAGCAGGAGAATCGACCGCTTCCGAATGGTCGATCCCGACGGGTCTAAACGTAGTCATCCGGCAAGACCCCAACGACCCGCAAAACGACCCATCCATTCTGATGCCCACCCTCCGCTAAGACGAAGAGAATTGCTTAGCTTCTACTGATTTAGCATATCAAACGGACTGCCCTGTGGAATGGGTAACCCGTCGAATGGGTTTTTCACCTCTTCTTTCCCATGCTCTTTAGCGCCCCCAAGCTGATCGAATGGATTGTTTTTCGGAGGCAGACTATCAAATGGGTTCGTCTTGGATTCCTTGGTTACGGCTCCAGCTGCCTGATCAAACGGATTGGCTGGCTTTGCTGGGGAGATCTGATCAAATGGGTTGGCCGGTTGATTACCTGCCGGCTCCATACCTTCGGCCTCCTCAGGTAATTTCTCCACCCTTATCCTTTTGACTTCAGGCATTTTCTTTCCAACCCAGAACGGTGTGGTCGTATCCACTAATTTATCAAAAACTGAGACGATGGTTGGGCGCAGGTTGTACTTCCATTTGAAGCGAACCGGATCGGTTGCTTTTCGAATTTGTAAGTCCTTCAAAATCTTGGTGTCGTACCCTCCCCCGTCACTCGGGTACCCACCCACCCAGGGCAGGTAAAAGCGCCAGGGCTTTCCCTCATCTATATTTTGCACATCAATCCATCTCTTGCTTGAGCGCAGGAGGTACCCCACAAAAGTACCCTCGGGATACTTGGGCATGAGAACCCTGGCGGATAGAACCCGTAAATGCCCATCATGAAACCAGTTCACCTCCACCCGATTGCCCACAACGATCTCTTTCATTTGCTTGAGGGTTTCGGTATCAAAACCTCCGCCATTGGCAGGACCCTTACCCGTCCATACCGGGATAAACCGGTGTAAAAACCCACCGTCATCCACCACCTCGATCCAATGATCTGCCTTGGAAGAAAGTATACCTTCCATCACCCCTTCTTCAGCCAGAACCCCCCCCAATGGAAGCAGCCATAAGAAACACAGGGAAATCCTTCTCAGAAATACCGAAAGTGGAGGTATGGATGGGTCACACAAAGAAATCACACTTCCACCTTTATTTCCTGTTTCGCTCATACAATCAAGCAGATCTCGATTGTATCCACCCATCCACTCCTCTATAAGAAAAGAGAGTGGAAGGAGTTATTCAACTTTGGCGGGACGCCCTGCATCAGGTCCTCGACATCTATGAACGCAGACGAGGATCGCTCAAAGTATTTTTTCCCATTCTCTTTGGATTTTTCATCGTGCTCAATGTGGCCTGTTATTGGTGGGCTATTTTCACAGCCTTCCCCCATTACATGATGACCCACGAGGCAGCCCACTACATCAAACTGCAAATCCCGGTGGGTCTACTGGGTGCACTCTTTGACAGCCTGTCTTTCTTTATCACCCTGTGGATCATCCGTCGGGCCTTGGCCTCCACCCGTACTTCCGAATATGTGTTTCATCTTTCCCTGGACCTGGTGATCGCAGTGTTAGCCACCTTTTGGGTTTTATTCGTTTTTACTTTTGGCGGATGGATGATCAGCATTTGGGAATCTGCACCCGAGCAGTTGGCCGACCGGGGTACCAAGTACACCAACCGGGCCATTCAGGCCATTCAAGACCCCACCGGGAGGGAAAATGCCAAAAACATTTACTTTGGTTTGATCATGGGAGTATCCGCAGCCCTGCCCACCCTTTTGCATATCGGATTATTTTTAATCTCCGCGGTGCGAAGCATCCTTCCCCAATCAAACCAAGCAGATACTACGGAGGAGGAAGTTAACTGACTGGGCCTGAAAGACAGGCCTGATACTCCCGGGCTGCCCCGATAAATAAATCGGTGAAGGCATCCACGGTTGATTCTATGGGTTTGGCATAGCCTCCTCCCATGAAAATAAGCATGGGCACATCCCTCTCCCTTCTCCAATCAAATACCATTTGGTTTCGTTGGCTCAGACCCTCCCGGCTCAGGTTCAACAGACCCAGGGCATCTTCCCTCAATCCATCCACCCCTGCCTGAAAAAAAAGTAGGTCCACAGGCAAGTCTTCCAGACGGTCTAAGGTAATTTTCAATCCATCGAGATATTCAGCATCTTCTGTTCCTTTGGGAAAGCCCAGATCCAGATCGCTGTTTTTCTTCCGAAATGGAAAATTATCCTGACCATGGAGAGAAACCGTAAATACGCGGTTTTCCTCCTTAAAAATTTCCGCGGTTCCATCTCCTTGATGCACATCCAGATCCAGGATGAGTATGTGCGAGGCCTGCTCCCTTCCGAGTGCGAGGTTTGCACACACAGCGAGGTCATTAAAAATACAATATCCTGATCCCTCCGAACGAAAAGCATGGTGGGTTCCCCCAGCCATATTTCCCGCAATTTTTTCTCCCTTCGCCAACAAATCAAGTCCATCCAACGCCCCACCCACCAAACGCATAGTGCGCTCAACAATTTCGGGTTTCCATGGACGCAATCCGATCCGGCGGATTTCATCTTCCCGCAGGTTTTGGGCAAGAAAACGGTCCACATAATCAGGTTCATGGGCAGATAAGATTTCCGAGCGGGTAGCCATCCTGGGCTGCTTCATTGAAATCAGCTCATTTTCAGCCTCTTTTGCGATCTGTTCTGCAATCAACCGATATCGGTCCACCGGGAAACGGGCTGTCCGATCCAAACCGGATGAATAAATTTCATCATAAAATAAAGACATACCCATACTTGGCACGATTTTTTCATACTCCATTAATTTGTCCATGAACCCAAAGTACCTATCCTGATATCTGTGAGCTTGCAAAATGCATTCCTTGGTTCCCTCGTCGGCGACGCCATCTCGATGCCCGTCCACTGGTACTACGACCGCAATGCTCTCGACCGGGACTACGGCGACTTCGATGACTACCTGGCACCAAGAAATCCTCACCCAGATAGTATTTTGTGGAGATCAAGCTATCACCCCATCAACTCCAAGGCAGACATCCTGCACGAGCAAAAAAAATACTGGGGCACAAGAGGGATCCATTACCACCAGTTTCTGAAAGCAGGAGAAAACACTCTCAATTTAAAACTTTCTGTGGAACTGTACCGTTGGATTATCCTGAACGGAGAATACAGCCTAGATGGCTGGTTGCGTCGCTATGTGCAAGTCATGCTCACTCCAGGTTGGCATCGCGATACTTATGCAGAAGAATACCATCGTAACTTTTTCACCAACTACGCACGGGGTAAAGCACTCCACTCCTGTGGCTCTGCAGATCTTCACATTGGTGCCCTCAGTTTAATCCCTGGATTACTCGCCGGCTTGGAAGCACTTGATATCACCGATCCCGCCACCCTAATGGAGCATGCCATTTCTCTGGTCCGATCCTCCCATGATCACGAACATGCTTTGCGGGCAGCGGCAGATTTCACCCGAATCCTCCTCCACCTTGCCGATGGCATACCAATCCGAAAAGTATTGGCAGAATTGCCCATACCAGGTGTTTCGGTTTCCCAGTTCATGAACTGGGCAGACCTTCCCGACCGGGTGGTGGTGGGAAAAAAACTATCCACCGCCTGCTACCTGCCCGAATCTTTTGTGGCCTCCTTATATTTTGCCTGGAAGTATCATGATGATTTCTCTCTCGGCCTTTTACAAAACGCCAAAGTCGGGGGTGATAATTGTTATCGCTCGGTGGTGGTTGGTGGAACTCTTGGAATTGGATGCGGGGTCCCTAGGAAGTGGTTACGCGGATTGCTCTCCATGGAAGACCTGCGGTGCGATCTGCGCGTAGTCAAGGGACTCAGTCTTTAAACAGGGCTAATTGCCCTTTGGCTCCCCCCGGATTCTTCTTCCCTCTCGATGAACTTTTGGCAGAACCGTGCTTTCTGAGCATCTGGCGGTTGGATTCCTTAGCCTCTGTACTCCTGCGAATCGAAAAGATTTGATCCTTCATCTTTTTCGCCTGCTCTTTCAAACTAACCACTGGTTCTGGATACCCTTCCAATTTGATTTCTTCTGCATGTGCAATCTGGACAGTTTTGAAATTTCTTAATTCCGGTACCCATCTTTTGACAAATCTACAATCTGCATCCTGATCCAGTAATTGCTTGGCTGGACTGTATACGCGGATGGCGTTGATTCCGGTAATCCCCGCCTGCATTTGTAACTGGGACAGATGAATTCCCGGTTCGTAGTCCAGAAAGATTTGGGCGAGTGGTCCGTGGATCGTTCGCCAGGACAGGTGGAGACCAAAACAGGCAAAACTAACCACCATCGCCCGCATTCTAAAGTTCAGAAATCCAGTCTCCTGCAAACAACGCATACATGCATCAATCAATGGAAAACCGGTTTTCCCGGCCAACCAACAGGCGAGCATTTCCGAATCGTCCTCATACTTCACCTGGTTAAAGATTGGATTGATCGCCGAAAACTCCATGGTGGGGCACCCTTCCAACCTTTGAATAAAGTGATCCCTCCAGTGCAACCTCGACTCAAAGGCACGTAGACTTCTTTTCCAAGGACCGGGAGAAGGGTCGGAGGAAAGTTCTTCCCTCCTTTGGTCCAGGGCAAGAAACACACTCCCTGCACTGATGGTTCCCCAGGCAAGGTGAGCAGACAGGCGGGACCCCGAAGTAAAAGCGGAATTGGGCGAAGAGATTCCACCCGAGTAACCGGCTCCTCTTTCTGTCAAAAAACTGCCGAGCACATCCCAAGCCGATCTTTCGTTGATGGCTTGCAAACTCGAAGAGACCGAAGTTTTTCCCATTTTGGGGAAAAAGGAACAGAGCCGAGTCCACTCCATTGGTTCGGTAAAAATAGATACCTTCTTAGGTGGGCAAAGATCATCCGGTACAGGAAGAACTTCCATCCTTCCTCTGGGTCCCTTGGATAGAACCTTTCTCTTTTGCTCGGCAGACATGCCACGAACCACAGTCGAACCAACCGGTTCGATCCACTTCACCCCCCGTCTTGTACACCATGCCCGAACAGCAAGATCCCTCCGAAAGGTAAGATCGTTCCCCGTTTCCTGATAGGATCGCAAGCAGGCAAAAGGATGGGCTCGAAAGAGAGCTTCCAATTCTTCCACCACCTCACCAACGCGTTCCACCAATCCAGACCCCCGCTTTCGCAGACTTGCGGAAAGTCCACGCAAAGCTTGCCACTGGGCCTGTAGGTGAAACCGTCCATAGTCCGCACTTTCGATCACGCTCGGTTCCCAGCAAAAAAATGGGATCACTTCCGAAGAGGTTTGGGTCGACGAATACAAACAGTGGTTGTCGGTCACCCGGAAATCCCGCTTAATCCACCAAACCGTTCTTCCTTTCGGAGAAATCACTTCCTGGTTCGCCTGCACTTTTCAGAACAATAAATCACCTGATCCCAAATTCCTTTTAAAATCCATTTTTTTCGGTTACGGAAAGGTCGTCCGCACCGGGCACAGTCCTTTACTTCCAGTTTGGATTTTGGATGGCTCATTTAATACTGAATCCACGAACAAACCAAGGCACCCGACCAAGCTAATACCCTCCAATAGTTTGTGCGGATTAATCTTTCCACTACGGAGTCCTCCTTTCCATCTTTCATCAATCTTCTGTGACACGGAGCAGACACAAGAAAAGTAACCAACCACGCCACCCCCACGAAAAGCAGATGAGCCCAACTCAACGCCTCCCCGATAAAAAAACAGGCAGATAAAGAACCAATCAACTGGGCAAACATCAGGGGTAACACAAACCACCCGATTTGATTGCAATACCTCGGATGCCAAACCGCAAATCGGTTATGCGGGATTTCCCTAAAAACCGGATAGACGATCACTTGGACCAATCCTATAAGAACAAACATAGCAAAATCTATACTCAGGGCATGCTCATTTAAAAATTCCAGAACTAGGCTCATTTGGATTAGGGAAGTTGATAAGAAATAAAGATTCAATATGCTAACTTTGCAAATGCGGGCAAACACTTGGTTCTTTTCTATCCTTCTCTTTTACGCGGCTTCCTGTGCAGAGAACCCAACGCTCCCAAGTTCTGCCTCCACCATTCGTTCAAAAAATGAAGGGAAGGATAAACCCTACCGGATTCTCATCCTGGGGGATTCGCTCACCGAAGGATACGGAATCCCCCCATCCGAGGCCTACCCCAACCTGCTCCAAGCAAAATTAAATGCCAACCTACCTGCAGGCTCCCAACCTTATGAGGTGATCAACGGAGGGGTAACCGGTTCCACGACCAGTGGTGGAGCCACCCGGATTGATTGGTACCTCAAATCACCCCCCGATTTTTTGATCGTTGCTCTGGGCGGCAACGATGGATTGCGTGGGATTGCTCCTCAGCAAACCAAGAACAACCTCAAAAAAATCGTTCAACAAGCTCAGGCAAATAAAGTTTCCGTCCTCCTAGCGGGGATGAAACTCCCACCCAATTACGGTTCTCCATACCTAAAAGATTTTGAAAATATCTTTCCTCAGCTTGCGGATGAATTAAAGGTTCCTCTTCTTCCCTTTTTACTCGAAGGTGTGGGTGGAAATCCAAAGATGAACCTCCCCGACCGCATCCACCCAAACTCCGCTGGACACCGAATCATTTGCGAAACGGTCTACCAGCACCTTAGCCAACACCTACCCAATTTTCCTCAGTGAATCCAATTTTAAAAGTATCTAAACTATGCAAGTCCTACACCCAGGGAGATAAGGAGGTCAGGGTCCTCACTCAAATCAACTTGGAAGTCTCCCGGGGAGAGAGAATCGCCATTCTCGGGCAGAGTGGTTGCGGGAAATCCACTCTACTTTCCCTACTGGGCGGATTGGACAACCCTGACTCTGGCACCATTGAAGTGGATGGGGTTGAACTGGCAAAGATGAGTGAGGACGAAAGATCCAAAAACCGTTCCCAAAAACTGGGTATCATTTTTCAGCAATATCACCTGATGCGCAATTTAACCGCCTTGGAAAATGTCGGATTACCCTTGGAGATTTTGAATACAGCCAACCACGAGCGACAAGCCGGGGAAGCACTCTCGCAAGTGGGTCTATCCCACCGCTCATCTCACTTCCCATCCGAGATGTCTGGAGGAGAATGCCAAAGGGTTGCGATTGCCCGTGCCCTGGTGACCCAACCGTCTCTCATCCTCGCAGATGAACCTTCAGGAAACCTCGATCAAAAAACGGGCGAGGAGGTTATGAATCTGCTCTTCCATCTTTGCTCGCAACACAATCTGACCCTTCTCTTAGTGACCCACAACCGGGAACTTGCTCACCGGTGTGACCGTATCCTGGAATTAACCGAGGGTGGGCTCCACGAGCAAAGTAAATGAGGTTTATCGTACGCCAGGCCTGGCGCGAGATTCGCAACAGTCGCTCCTTTTGTTTTTTTTACTCCCTCAACCTCGCCCTCGGATTGATCGGTTTTCTGGTGGTCGACACTTTTCAGGAATCGATCTCCTCCAAGGTTGAAAGCGAATCCAGGGAACTACTCGGAGCCGACCTCGCCCTGCGTGCACGCCGGCCCATTTCACCCGATGAACTGATTCAGGCCCGTAAAAACCTCCCCGCCCAGACCACCGAGTCCCAGACGGTGGACTTCTTCTCCATGGCGGCTGGTCCAGGTGGGCGCAGCCGGCTGGTCAAAGTGGTGGCGATCGATCAGGGCTTTCCATTTTATGGATCCTTTTCCCTGCAAAGTGCGGGTAAACTAAGCGGACAAAACATCACTTCCCTCCACCAAGAAAAAGTTGCATGGATCTACCCCGAAGCCCGAGCCCAACTCGGGGTGCAGGTAGGCGAGTCCATCCAGCTGGGAGAGACCACATTCCGGGTATCCGATTTAATCGAGGAAGAGTCTGGGCTCGCTTTTCAGCCAACCGACCTAGCCCCCAAAATCTTTATCGGTCTGGGTTTTCTCGAAGACACGAAACTGCTCGGCACGGGAAACCTTGCTTTTCACACCCACCTCTTTCGCCTGCCTGAGCAAATAGACGCAAACCTATTGATCCAGGGCTTGGAAAAAACCATTGAATCTCCCGAAGTACGCACCTACTCCCACCAACAGGCTGGTCACCGGGCGGGTCGTCTCCTGCGTTACCTCTCCGACTTCCTGTCCCTGGTCTCTCTGGTTGCACTATTTCTTGCCTGCCTCGGGAGTGGTTTTCTCTTTCATGGATTCCTGGCCCACCGACTCCCCGAACTAGCCACCTTGATTAGTTTGGGAGCCACCCGATCCACCACCCTCCGAATCTTTATCCTGCAACTCATCCTCCTGGGATTTCTGTCTGCATGTCCGGCGGTGCTTGCCTGTTCGATTTTCTTACCGATGCTCAGCGATACGATCTCTGGGATCAGTTCCACTCAGGTCGAGATTACCATAAGCCCAAAGAGCGTCCTTCAAACCTTTCTGGTCGCAGTGTTTTCGGGTTGGTTCCTCGCCCTGCCCTCCCTGCAAAAGCTTCGCAAACTCCAACCGGCCGAACTTTTTCAGGAAGCGTCCAGACCTGGGTCCAGACCCATCCGCCAAAACCTTCTTTATTCCATCCCCGGGCTCTTTGCTTTTTGGCTGCTTTGCATGACTCAGGCAAATTCCGACAAACTGGCCAACCTGTTTTTTATCTGTTTTTTAGTTTCACTCGTTTTACTTTATGGGGTGGCTGGAGTTGGATTTCGGATGGGAGAAAAACTGCTCCACCGGGCGAGACTCCCCCTTCGCCTCGCTGCCCGCTCCCTCTCCCGCAACCGGGCCGGTGCCCTGACCGGGTTTCTTGCCATTGGGCTCGGGGTGCTCCTCCTCACCCTGATTCCCCAAACCTACCATGGGTTGAGCAAAGAGATCGGGATCGACCAACCCAGGAGCAATCTGCCCAGCCTTTTTCTTTTCGATGTGCAGGAAGAACAACTCCCTGGAATCCGTGCTCTTTTGGAGCAGCAAAACATCCCCCTGCAAAACCTGACCCCGTGGGTACGTGGCCGGATTAAAACCATTCAGGGAAAACCCTACGAGAAATCCCTCCGGGAAGAAGAGGAACTCAACAACCCGGATGAACAAAGGCGTAATGCCTTTCGCAACCGGAGTTTCAATCTGAGTTACCGTGAGCATCTGCTAGAAAGCGAACAACTTTTGGAAGGGGTGCCCTTTTCTGGGGCCTATGATCCGTCCAGCGGATTACCCGCCGAAATATCCGTCGAGCAAAAGTACGCCAAGGCTTTGGGCCTGAGCGTGGGAGACCCGATGACCATTGAAGTTTCCGGAATCCTCATTGATACGGTTGTGGTCAACCTGCGGAGAGTGAGGTGGACCAGTTTCCAGCCCAATTTCTTTGTGCAAATGCAGACAGGGGTGCTGGAACAGGCACCCAAAACTTTTCTCGCAACGGTTCATCAACTCACCCCCGACAAGAAAGAGAAACTACAGGATTCATTGGTTCACCAATTCCCCACCGTTTCCATCCTCGATGTGGAACGTACTGGGAAAAAAATCCTTGAGGTGGTCGGGCAGATGACCTGGTCCCTTCAGTTTATGGCTGCCCTATCCATCCTCGCCGGTCTGGTCATCCTGTATTGCGTGGTTCGCGAAAAATCCCGTAGCCAAAGCTGGGAAATGAACTTGCAAAAAGTATTGGGAAGCACACTTGGGGATATTCGCAAACAGGTATGGTTGGAATTTGGATTGCTTGGGGGTTCTGCTGCATTGATTGGCACCCTGCTGAGCTTACTTACCAGTTACATCCTATCGGTTCAGGTCTTTGACCGGGTATGGAGTTTTCGCTGGGATCTTCCTTTACTGGTCATTTTGGCGGTCATTTTACTAAGTATACTCACCGCAGATTTTGGCGTCCGTAAAGCCTTGAGACAAAAACCTGTTGTGCTTTTGCGTGAGGCCTAAGCCGTCTTCTCTTTGCTCCTTGTCGGTTGGCTTGGGCTACACTAAGATAACTCATTCATAAGCAGGTAACCCCACCCGATGAAGGAAGAAGTTCAACAACAGCAAAAGAAGAAATTCTACCCCCTGAGCGATCCGTTGCGGGAATACCTCAAATACTACAAGCGTCAGCTTGATTTACCGGTTCATTACGAAAACCTCTTACAGTCGGAAGATTGTTATCCGGTCATGAATGCCAAAAATGAGGATACGCTCTGGCAAACCATGGTTTATGATCAGAATTATGGACGGGAAATGTTTGAGGGCTTAAAAAAGATTTATGTCCTTTTGCGTTCCGGTGGGGATGAACGCATCCTTCCTAACCTCTATGTGGATCGGGTGGACTACTGCACCTTCGGCAACACCAAACCTTTCCGCATCCGGATTGTAAATCAGTACAATGATAACCATGATTACTTTTATGTAAAAAAGGCGGATGCTTCCCGGGTCTATGGACTGGAACTTGAACAACTACTTTCTCCCAATGAGATTAATTTCCAGGTGGATCAAGACACCCTGATTGAGGAACACATCATTGGCGTACCCGGGGATGATTTTATCCGCGACTACCTGAACCGTGAGGAATTAAACGAAGTCCGACTGGCCAAGGAGTTTATCAAATTTAATGAGCGTTGTTTTGTTCGCCTGCTTGGTGACATGCGAGCTTACAACTATGTGGTGGAGATGACTCCCGACCTCGAGCATACCCAGTACCGGGTTCGGGCAATCGATTTTGATCAACAGTCCTATGAAGGAAGGCGAAGCTTTTACCTTCCTCAATTTTTCAAAAATAACCTGCCTGTGGTCAACCTTTGCACACGGCTGATCAACCGAGACACCAGTTTACAGTACCAACGGGAGGAACGGACCCTGATTCAAAGAAGATTTAACTTTTCCCAGACCCGGATCAAACGACTGCGTGCCTGCATGTGTGAGGATCGTATATCCAGCGATGAGAAAGTCCGCCGTTTACGCGAAGAACTCGCCCGGATGCATGAAGACCAGCGTTTTGAATCCTGCCGCACGATGGGAGAAATTACCTTCCTCAATATCTCCAATGTGCTCGACCTTGCGGAGGAGGCACCCTCCCGTTTCCTGAAAAATTTTAGTTTTTCTTAAGCTTCTCTCAGGCTTAGCCCGTAGTGCGCAGGCCACTGGCAATCGCATTGACTACCAAAAGCATACGCTCGACCCGTTCTGGCTGCTCTCCCCCCTCCGCACGGAATTCTTTAAGTAATCGAATTTGTTGCCCATGCAACAAGCGTAAAGCATTTTCACGGGCTTGTAGGGTTTTCCAAAAACGCGGACGTCTCTCCTGCAAAGTTCCCCGGAACATTCTGGTAAAGTGTTTCTCGGCCAAACTTCTTTCAGCGAGAATTTTACCCAACATCAAGCTGCGCAAATTTTCATCTTCCACTAATTCTGCATAGGCAGCCATCCAATTGGGATCAGAACTCGCAAGACTGCTCTCCGCATTGTAAAATACATACCGGAGGAAAGAGCTTTGATTTACCAACTCAGGTAGCTTGTCAAAAAGCTCAGGTTGTTCGTTTTGCAAAGATTCCAAGCCCGCACCCACTCCGTACCAACCAGGCAGGTAGTATCGGGATTGGTTCCAACTAAACACCCAGGGAATCGCCCGCAAGTCCTGCAAGGTTGCCTGCCCAGTCCTGCGACTTGGCCGTGAACCTATCCGGCTTCGTTCAATCGCATCGATCGGGGTGGCTTGACGGTAAAACTGCACAAAGCCATCCGTTTCCAAAAGTTCACGGTAGGCCAATCGGGAAGACTGGGCCAGGGAGTCCATCAGGGCGGTGGTTTGTTCAGACTCTCCCCTTTCCGAAGGGAGCATCTGAGCTCCGAGGGACCCGGCCAGTAGGGTTTCCAAATTGGAAGATGCAGTGGTTGCGGTATTAAACTTCTGCCCAATCACTTCCCCCTGCTCAGTGATCCGTAAACCACCCGACAGCGAACCATCCGGGAGAGCTTCCAAAAAGCGGTGGGTTGGCCCGGCTCCCCTGCCCACTGTTCCACCACGGCCATGGAAAAAAGTAAGGGAAACGCCATGATCCTCGCCAATCTTTAGCAACCGCTTTTGTGCACGCTGCAGAGCCCACTGACTGGCGATGATTCCAGTATCCTTGTTGCTATCACTGTAACCAAGCATGATGACCTGGTTCGGCTTTCCTCCGACATTCTGCAAACTTGCCTGAGCACATGGATGGCTCAAAAAGGCTTCCATAATCCCGGGGGCAGCTTCCAGATCCTCAAAGGTTTCAAAAAGGGGAACCACTGGCAGGTCACAGGTCATTCTTCCATCGATCATTCGGGTAAGACCGACTTCCTTACCCAGCACATACACCACGAGTAAGTCAGCCACATTGCGGGTCATACTCACCACCAGGCAACCCAGTCCCTCGGGTCCCTGTGTATGGAGATGATCCACCAATTCAGCAAGGGTGGCACGCACTTCTTCCGCTTCGGCAGGCAGGGACATCGAGGAATGAGTCATCGGCCGGGGGTGGCTCAGTTCCTGATTTAAAAAGGCCAGTTTTTGTTCGAGGGACCACTCCCCAAATGTCAACCCACCTTCGATTCCCGCAGCCTCCATCATCTGCCCGAGAGCCAAGTCATAAGCTGCACTGTTTTGCCGGACATCAAGACGGGCCAGGTGGAGCCCAAAACTGTTCACCAAGCGTAAAACTGGACGGACATATAAAGTTACGGTTCTTAAGGCTCCCGCGTCCTCCAATGTTTCAATAAGCAGGGCGAGGTTTTCACGCAGCGGAATGACACCCTCACTCAATCGATCTACCATCCCCAAAACAAAAACTTTCCAGGGTTCCCCCACTTCGGGTGAAATCCCCCACTCTTCCAATCGCTTCATCAAAGCTTGAGGAGCCTGTAAACCCGCCCGACTGAAAGCCAACTTTTGCCCTAGTTCCAGAAGACGAGCCCGCACAACCTCCCTTGCACCCTCGTTTAAAGTGAGAAGGGTACTTCGGGTAACTTTTGCTGTCACCTTCGGGTGCCCATCCCGGTCTCCTCCGACCCAGGATCCAAAAACAAGGCTGGGCAGTTCCTCGTCCAGGAGAGGTTTAGCTTCCGGCCAAACCGTACTCCACGCATGACGCAACCGGTCATCCAAATTTGTAAAAACAACAGGAAAAACCTGCTTTAGGTAATAACTTAGGTTTTCCAGCTCATTCTCAACTTCGGGTTTTTGAGAAAAGATTTCCCCGGTCAACCATAGGCGTTCCAATACTGCCTGCAGGGAACGGTTGCAAAAGATTTGTTCGTACGAGGTTTCCACAGCATCCCGCTTTCGCAAAAGTCGAACGATCTCGCGGTGCAATCCCAAAACCGCCCATCTTTTAGCCTCAGTCGGGTGCTTGGTAAAGACCGGCTCAACCCGCACTTTGGGCAGTTTTTTACGGACCTGAGCTTCAGTAAAGCCGGCTGCTTTGAGTCTTTTAAAGTAATGCCCCCAGCGCCCAGGCTCCGCATCTCCTCCCAACTCTTTCTCTCTCAGTCGGGCACTTCGACCCGCCCCGTGTTCTTCAACTAAATTTAGAAGCTGGAAATAAAATGAAATGGCCTGAATGGTTTTAGGCTCAAGTAGACCTTCTGGATCCGCAAAATTTCTTTCCCGAAGCAATGTGGCAGATTCAGAAAAGCCCAAGGTTTCCAACACCCGTGAGAACGCTTCAACCAAAAACTTATGATCCGTGGAAACCTGCTCCAAACCCGATTCGATCGTACGCCCAAATGCCGATTGGTTATTATCCTTGTTTTCTTTCATATTTTGAGACGAATAACATAGAGCAACCCTCATTCCCGACAAGCGACATCGAACAAATTCGTACAAAATTGATCATCCGTTCATCAACTTTCAGTCCTTGCTTAATCCGTAATTTCCTGATGTTATAATGTGATTTGGGGATCATCGATAGGGGGAAATAATCATGAAAAAACATAAAAATTCGGTCGCCGAATGGAAATCGCTTGTGGAAGATTTTCAAAAGCCAAACCATAAAGTCGCAACCTGGCAGGTGTTAAACACCTTAGTACCACTGGCGGGCATCTGGACAGCCCTTTATTACATATACCCAGTATCCTTAATTCTGGCTATTGCCTTGGCTATTTTAGGAGGTTTATTCCTTGTCCGTGCCTTTATCATTTTTCATGACTGTGGTCATGGGTCGTTTTACAAAAACAAAAAGGCCAACGACATCCTCGGTTTCATCACCGGCATGCTTACCTTCACTCCTTACCATCATTGGAAATGGGAACACGCCGTTCACCATGCCACCACGGGTGATCTGGATAGGCGTGGAATTGGCGATGTCTGGACCTTAACAGTTAAGGAGTACCTCGCTTCCTCACGTACCACTCGTTTAAACTATCGTTTGGTTCGCAATCCCTTTATTCTTTTTGTTTTGGCTCCCCTGTTTTTATTTTTTGTGCTCGAACGATTTCCCTCGAAAAAATCCAAACCCAGGGAAAAACGATCAGTGATGATGATGAACCTTGCTCTTCTCACCTGGGGCGTATGCATGAGTGCAATTTTTGGATTTATGCCCTGGCTATTTCTGCAACTTATTATGATGGCTGTTGCTGGATGCTCGGGAGTCTGGCTTTTTTATGTCCAACACCAGTTTGAGGATGCATATTGGGAAGAAACCAAAAATTGGGATTTCACCACTGCGGCCATGGAAGGTAGCAGTTATTACAAATTACCCAAGATCCTTCAATGGTTCTCTGGAAATATCGGCTTTCATCATATTCATCACCTCAACCCGATGATCCCAAATTACAACCTGGAAAAGTGTCATCACTCGGATCCCTTCTTCCGCAATGCACCAGAACTAAACATTCGCACCAGCCTACGGTCCATCAAATACCGGCTTTGGGATGAGGATAATGGTAAGATGATTAGCTTTCGGGACCTTAAAAACCAGCTATCTACCGAGGGACTCAAAGCCGCCTAACAACCGTTTTTTCCGGTTGGTTTCTAGTTTCTTATCCAGACAAGCTTCCTATACCGTAGGAAGCACGACCTTGAAAAGCTTGGTTTCTTAATCGTAAGGAGACTCCTTGATTGCTAGATCAAAAATTTCCTGGCGTTGTTTCATCATTAGACGAACCCGTTCGGGGTGCTGATCAGCCAGGTTCTTCGTTTCCTGAGGATCCTCCCCGAGGTGATAGAGTTCGTTTCCAACCAGTTTCCAAAAACCCACCCGGATCGCACCCTCTGGGTTTCTTCCCCAAATAACTGCACGCTCCGGCAGGGCCATTCCCTGAAAAAGTGCAGGGCCCACATCTATTCCATCGAACTCCACATCTTCGGGTCGCTTTACCTTTGCCAGGGATAAACAGGTTGGCATGACATCCATCCCCACAATCAATTCGGAGCAGGCACCTGAAGGAACCCTGCCCGGTGCCCAGACGATCCCCGGTACCCGATGCCCCCCTTCGTACACCGATGCTTTGCCTGCACGGGTCTGGGCACTGGTTGAATAATTCCCTTTGGTCCCCCCATTGTCGGAGATAAACCAGAGGATGGTATTCTCAGCCAATCCGAGCTTCACGAGTTCCCTGCGGATCCGCCCCACTCCCTCATCAAGGGGTAAGATAAAATGTTTGATCAGCCAGTTGTCATCCTTTGGATTATTGGAGTATTTCACTGGAGTTTCTCCAGGCGGAAACTTCCCTTTTTGAGGTCCGCGCTGAACGGGCGAACCACGGGCCTGATGAGGACTATGCGGGGTGCCATGAGCCGCATAAATAAAGAAAGGCTCATGCTGGTTTTTCCGGATAAACCGCAGGGTATGCTCCGTAATTAAATCGGTGTGGTATCCCGGCTCATCTTGAACCTCCTGATTTTGCCACCAGTCTTTAACCAGCACCCGATCGTAGTGGGAATGAGCATCTATATTACCACTGATAAATCCATTGAACTGATCAAATCCATGTAGGGTTGGATTAAACTCTGGTTTGTATCCGAGGTGCCATTTCCCAAAGATCGCCGTATGGTAACCAGCCGATTTCAAAGCTTCTGCCAAGGTCCATTCCTTATCTGGCATTCCTCGCAGGTGATCTTTGTGCTTACGATCCGCATTGATCACCACATGGCATCCGGAACGGTACTGATAACGCCCGGTCATTAAGGCAGCCCGGGTGGGTGAACAAACCGTCCCATTGGAATGAAAGTCGGTCAACCGGAGACCCTCGCTTGCCAGCCGGTCGATTTCCGGAGTTTCAAAGAATGGATTATCGTAACAACTCAACCCACCCCACCCCATATCATCGGCGAGAATGATGATCAGATTCGGAGGATTCGTGGGTATTTTGGCTTGGGCCAGTCCCCCAAACAATCCAACCAAGGAAAAGAACAAGCAACAGCTAAGGGATTGCTTCATCAATTAGCAGAGGCTTTTCAGGTTGGGAAAGATGAGGTCTTACATGGGCCCCTTCACAATTGCATAATAGCAGCCCAGCTCTCCCTGCGGGATGGTAAAATAAGGGGATAACTGGTGCTTACCCTTTGAAAGTTCAATCTCGAAGGTCAAGCTTTCGGAATTTTCGTCCACCGGCTTGGATTCCAAGTCTTCCCCATTTAAGCGCATGGTTGCCGATGTGGCTCCTATGCCCAGTCCCGGACGGGCCCGAAAAGCCTGGTCCGCTCCGGGCACACCAGCTCCGGGGAGTAAGACCTCATTGATTTTCCTGCCCGACTCCTTAGGCCATCGCCTCACCTCCACCTCATACCTGCCTTCACGCACCGCTTTAATCGCCCAGTGCCCAGCATGCTTCATGTTCATTTTACGCGGATGGACGGGTAACTTGTGCCGGTTTT
>Ga0255760_10001174_pt1 | contig 25577 bp, 26 predicted proteins | sample 071ome_25_FD_179960 | JGI IMG/M metagenome (GOLD analysis project Ga0255760, IMG submission 179960) | Coastal salt marsh microbial communities from the Groves Creek Marsh, Skidaway Island, Georgia - 071410BT metaG (version 2) | ecosystem: Environmental > Aquatic > Marine > Intertidal zone >...
ATGAGCAATGGCGCCTCGGTCTGGGATGACGACGCCGTCTATGACTGGGCCTTTTCAGGGCCTTTCTCCGGCGGGCTGTTTACCGTGCTCATCGGGTTTCTGGTCAAGCCGGTGTTCGAATACGGTGCCAGCCTGATCTTTCTGAAAGGGGAGCGCGCTGCAGACGTGAATGTTCGTGACCTGGTGCTGGGTTTCGACAGCCTGCCACTGTAGATCGATATCCGGCTAACCAACCTCATGGTGGTCATGAGCATTATCTTCGCATTCCTGTGCCTAGTCCTGCCAGGCATCTATCTCATGTGCCGGCTGTTCCTGGTGCCGCTCCTGGTCATGGACAGGGGACTTGCCCCCATGCAGGCTTACCAGGCCTGCTGGGCACTGAACCGCCCACACTGGGTCATCGCCCTGCAACTGGATTTGCTGTAAATGCTGATGCTGGTGGTCGGGCTGATGCTGTTTGTCATCGGCATAATCCCGGCCTTTGCCTGGGTGCGCGGCATGTTTGCTTCCTTTTATGATCAGGTGCTGGATGCCACCGATCCGCAGGACCTGCTCAACCTTGACATCACCCCCTGACTTCCCCAAAATGCGCCCTCGCCTGTGTCACTGCATTGCAGTCATACAGAAGTGGTGGACGGACTGACAGGTGATCCCATGTTCAGTCGCCAGGACCAATCGATCCTAAATGGATGTTGGTTGACCCCCAGAGACCGGCTTTGTCTGCTCCACTGAACTTGGAACGGGTTCAGAACAAGGGAAAGCTTACCGGCACGTTATCACGCGCGGGTCCTCAACGGTTCAACCAGAACCCACTAAACAGATACATCAGAGACAAGAGGCAGGTGACAGGCCATCATGCACTGAATCGGCTTCTGTGAGTTTGGCGGTGGTAGTGTCATACCGCCAAAAACCATGAATTGAATACGCCCGGCACTGTCGGGACAGAATCGAGAGGACAAACCAGTGGAAATGCTTTCCGGCGGCGACATGCTCATCCGTGCCCTGCACGATGAGGGAGTTGACCTGATATTCGGCTACCCCGGTGGGGCCGCGCTGCACATTTACGATGCCATTTTTAACCAGGACAAGGTCGACCATGTCCTGGTACGTCACGAACAGGCCGCCACGCATGCCGCTGACGGTTATGCCCGTGCCACCGGCAGGCCCGGTGTCGTGCTGGTGACCTCCGGTCCCGGGGCTACCAATGCCATAACAGGCATCGCTACCGCCTTTATGGATTCCATTCCGATGGTTGTCATTTCCGGCCAGGTCACCCTGGATGCGATTGGCTCCGATGCTTTCCAGGAAACCGACATGATCGGCGTGTCACGTCCGATCGTGAAGCACAGCTTCATGGTACAGCGTGCCGAAGACATTCCGCGCATCGTCAAGGAAGCCTTCTACATTGCCACTACCGGGCGCCCGGGTCCGGTCGTCATCGATATTCCCAAGGATGTCACCGATCCCGGTGCCACGTTCCCGTATGAGTATCCGGATACGGTCAAGATCCGTTCCTACAATCCACCGACCAAGGGACACTCCGGCCAGATCAAGAAAGCTGTTGAGATCCTGATGGCCGCCAAGCGTCCGGTGATTTACTCCGGCGGCGGTGTGGTACTTGGCAACGGCGCCGAACTGCTGACCGAGCTGGCGCGTAAACTGGGTTATCCGGTCACCAACACCCTGATGGGCCTGGGCGCCTATCCGGCCACGGACAAACAGTTCCTCGGCATGCTTGGGATGCACGGCACCTATGAGGCCAACATGTCGATGCATGAAGCCGATGTTATCCTGGCCATTGGTGCGCGTTTCGACGACCGCGTCACCAACTCAGACGTCAGCAAATTCTGCCCGAACGCCACAATCCTGCATGTGGATATCGACCCGGCCTCGATTTCCAAAACCGTTACAGCACATGTGCCGATCGTGGGTCCAGTTGAGCCGGTACTGAAAGAAATGGTCGAACAGGTGTCTGCCGCCAAACAGAAAGTGGATGCCGAGGCGCTGGCCGCCTGGTGGGCACAGATCGACAAGTGGCGTGAGCGCCAATGCCTGGCGGTTGAAAATGCCGGCGGTGGCATCATCAAGCCGCAGCAGGTCATCCAGGCGCTGTACCGGGCCACCAACGGTGATGCCTACATCACCTCCGATGTTGGCCAGCACCAGATGTTTGCCGCCCAGCATTATCACTTCGATTTGCCGCGCCGCTGGATCAACTCCGGTGGTCTGGGCACCATGGGTTTCGGTTTGCCGTCTGCTATGGGTGTGCAACTGGCGTTTCCGGATGCGATCGTGGCCTGCGTTACCGGGGAGGGCAGTATCCAGATGAATATCCAGGAACTGGCCACCTGCAAGCAGTGTGCGTTGCCGATCAAGATCGTCAACTTGAACAACAAGGCGCTGGGTATGGTGAAACAGTGGCAGGACATGCAGTACGGCGGTCGCCATTCGGCCAGTACCTATGCCGATTCACTGCCTGATTTCATTGCCCTGTCAGAAGCCTACGGCCATGCCGGTGTGCGCATCGACAAGCTCAGTGAACTGGACGCCAAGATGGCGGAAGCGTTTGCCATGAAGGACAAGCTGGTCTTCATCGATGTTTCCGTAGACCCTGAAGAACATGTATACCCGATGGCCATTCGCGGCGGTTACATGAGTGAAATGTTCCTGAGCAAGACAGAGAGGACCTGACATGAGACGCATCGTATCTGTATTGATGGAAAACCAGCCGGGTGCCCTGTCTCGCGTGGTCGGCCTGTTTTCACAACGCAACTACAACATCAACTCACTCACTGTGGCGCCCACGGAGGACCCGACCCTGTCGCGTCTGACCCTGACCACTATCGGTGATGATCGCAAGATCGAGCAGATCATCAAGCACCTGAACAAGGTAGTCGATGTTGCCAAGCTGGTTGATCTGACCGAGGGAAGTCACATCGAGCGCGAGCTGATGCTGATCAAGGTCAAGGCCACCGGTGCCCAGCGCGCTGAAGTCAAACGTGTTGCGGATATCTTCCGTGGCGATGTCGTGGACGTGACCCCGACCATGTACACCATTCAGCTGGCCGGTACCAGCGAGAAGCTGGACGGCTTCATCCAGGCCTTGCAGGGCACCTCGATTCTTGAAGTCGCCCGCACTGGGGTATCCGGCGTCGCACGCGGCGAAAAAGTGCTCTCGCTGTAAACATCACGGCTTGAAAAAAACCGGGGCTTGCCCCGGTTTTTTTATGCGCGATTCCTGCAGGTCGGCATAGCGTAGCGTTGCCGACATGAGTGTTCACGTCCTTGTCGGCAAGCGGCCTTGCAGGCCTATGCCGACCTACGCTTCGGGCCCGGCATGTCGCCATAAAACGGGGCCTGTTTTTATTCATTGCACTCTAATCGACCATGTTCCTGTCTGCATGGCGAGTAATAACGGGCTGATTTTGCGGCACAGTATTTGCGCATTAGCTGCAAGTACAATAATTCATCCCGTAAGTGCATGACCCGGTTCGTTCATAAAATCATTGCCCTGTTCCTCCTGTGCCCGCTGCTCTTTGGCCTGGGTCAGGGCGCGCATGCCCACATTCTGAACATGACCCGCATGGAAATTACTGTCGGGGAAGACCAGGTGGCGCGCATTACCCTGACCATCGATCTCGGTCAGTCACTGATGACGCCACAGGATTACTGGGCCGCCACCCAGGTATCAGTGAGTCAACAGCAGGCGATGCTGGCAGGGCCAATGGCGCAGCTGGAAGCGCAGCTCGTTTTCCTGCTGGACTGTTATCAGATTGTGCACCTGATCAATTGCGCCCAGGATATTCGCATTCACGACCATTTCATCGTCATGAACGGGGTCGGGCGAGGCGCACGTGATTATGGTTTCCCAACCTATACGCCAACACAGTTCAGCGGTCGCTCACTGCGTTAGCCCTGCGCCAGTTTCAGAACTTTAACAGGCACGCTTCATAGAGGTGTGCCTGTTTTCGTTTCAGCTTAGAATGGCGCACTGTCATCCAATGCCGTCATGGCAGCGGGGGAAACATGATGAACAAGATGTATACGAGGTCAGGGGGACTATCCCTGGTGTTTACGGCACTGGCGTTGCCTTTGGCGAGCGTCGCACAAAGTGACGCTGAACTGATTGCGCAGGCCGTGCGGCCATTGCCTGCTGACCTGCAGGCTGGTGCCGCGGTGTTTCGCTATGACGAACAGACCGGTGAGCGCATTGTCCTGCGCACGAGCAGCAACCATGTCGAATGTCACCCCAGAGATGACTTGCAGGTCGCCTAGGATGACGCCATTGCCAGTGGCAGCATCAAGCCGCGGGAATTCGGTTTCATCTCCTATCGGCTTTATGACGAGGATGATCGCATCCAGCTGTTGTGGATTGTTTACCTGCCCAATGCCACCTCTGATGTCATGGGTATGTCGGCAGCCAGCCAGCGTGACAATGCCCTGGCCGGGCAGGGCATGCCCTGGATGATGCTGGAAGGGACGCCGGGTGCGCACCTGATGATTGCCATCAATGGGACCGCGTTGTTCAATCAGCCGAATTAAAGGCGAGCGTTTCAATGAACACAAAAAAGCCGGGCAATGCCCGGCTTTTTTTATGGTTGTGTTGCGCTGACCAGCGTTTGACGGCTCAGACCACCTTTTTCATGGCCGTCATGTGACCGCGCAGGACACGACCGACAGCTTCGATCGGGTGGTTGCGAATGGCAGCATTCACCTCGATCAGTTCGCGGTCATCCACGCCGTTGTCCTTCACGTCCAGGCCTGCACCGATGATGTCGGTTTCCACTGACTTCATGAAGTCTTCCAGCATGGGTACGGCGGCATGGGAGAACAGGTAGCAACCATACTCGGCGGTGTCGGAAATGACCGCGTTCATTTCGTACAGCTTCTTGCGACCGATCAGGTTGGCAATCAGCGGCACTTCGTGCAGTGACTCGTAGTAGGCGGATTCGGCGATGACGCCGGCAGCCGTCAGGGTTTCGAAACACAGTTCCACACCGGCCTTGATCATGGCCACCATGAGGATGCCGTGGTCATAGTATTCCTGTTCGCTAATGGCGGGGGCACCGTCGGTGGAAGACTGCTCGAAGGCAGTCTTGCCGGTGTCTTCGCGCCAACCCAGCAGCTTGGCGTCATCATTGGCCCAGTCTTCCATCATGCCGGATGAGAAGTTGCCTTCCATGATGTCGTCCATGTGCTTTTCAAACAGCGGGCGCAGAGTGTCTTTGAGGGTTTCACTGACCTGGTGAGCCTTGATCTTGGCTGGGTTGGACAGGCGATCCATCATGTTGGTGATGCCCCCCTGTTTCAGGCCTTCAGAGACAGTTTCCCAGCCGAACTGAATCAGCTTGGAGGCGTAGGCGGAATCGACGCCTTTCTCGACCATTTTTTCATAGGCCAGGATGGAGCCGGTCTGCAGCATACCGCAGAGAATGGTCTGCTCGCCCATGAGGTCGGACTTCACTTCCGCGATGAAAGAGGACTCGAGTACGCCGGCACGATGACCACCGGTGGCGGCAGCGTAGGCCTTGGCGATTTCCAGGCCATCGCCATTGGGATCGTTTTCACGATGTACGGCAATCAGGGTCGGCACACCGAAACCACGCTTGTATTCTTCACGCACTTCGGTGCCCGGACATTTCGGGGCCACCATGATGACGGTCAGGTCGTCACGGATCTGCATGCCTTCCTCAACGATGTTGAAACCGTGGGAGTAGGCCAGGCAGGCGCCTTTTTTCATCAACGGCATGACCTTGTTGATGACTGGTGTGTGCTGCTTGTCCGGGGTCAGGTTCAGGACCAGGTCGGCGGTCGGAACCAGTTCTTCAAAGGTACCGACGTTGAAGCTGTTGTCGGTGGCATTGACCCAGGACTGGCGCTTTTCGTTGATGGCGGCTTCACGCAGGGCATAGGAAACGTCCAGGCCGCTGTCGCGCATGTTTAGGCCCTGGTTCAGGCCCTGGGCGCCACAGCCCAGGATGACCACTTTCTTGCCTTTGAGTTTGTTGACGCCGTCGGCGAATTCCGAGGAATCCATAAAGCGGCATTTGCCGAGTTCCTCAAGCTGCAGACGCAGGGGGAGGGTATTGAAATAGTTCATGTCAGGCTCCGGTGGGGCGCTATGGTTAATAGGGGTGGCTGAAAAGGCGCTCATGGTAGTGCAAATGGGTAGTTGCGTAAAATGATATATATGCAACCATACGTTTCATATTCTGCAATGAAGGCGAACACCCATGCACGAACGCGACCTTGAACTCTTTCTGCACCTGTCCCGCAGTCTCAACTTCAGCCGTACCAGCGAAGCCTGCCACATCACGGCCTCCAGCCTGAGCCGGGTGATCAAGCGCCTGGAGGAGCGGGTGGGGCATCAGTTGTTTGAGCGGGATAATCGCCGGGTCCGCATCACGCCGGCCGGGCAGCAGTTCCGGGAATATGCCGAGCAGTCCCTTAACCATTGGGATGCCCTGCAGGACCAGCTCGCCCAGGACAAGGGTATGCTGGCCGGTGAAATCAGTATTTTCTGTTCTGTGACAGCCAGTTACAGCTTTCTCTACGACCTGCTCAGCGAATTTCGCCGCGAATATGCTCAGGTCGAGATCAAGCTGCATACTGGCGATACCGCCACCACGATCGAGCGTATTCGCCAGGAACAGGAAGATGTGGGCATTGCCGCCATTCCGCCCCAGGTGCCAGCCAACCTGGCGGTACAGGAGATCACGCAGACCCCGCTGGTGTTCATCAAGCCGAAAAACGATCTGCATCTGCGTCATGCCATCAGCGACAGCGGCGATATCCTCTGGGACCGCATGCCGATGATCCTGTCTGAAACCGGCCTGGCGCGCCAGGAGGTAGACCAGTGGTTCCGGGCCCGTCAAGTGGCACCGGTCATCTACGCCCAGGTGGCGGGCAATGAAGCCATTGTCAGCATGGTCAGCCTGGGCTTTGGCGTGGGGCTGGTGCCGAAGCTGGTGGCGGAAAACAGCCCGCTGGCCGAGAAAATCGAGTTTGTGGCAGCGCGCCCGGCGTTGACGCCGTTTTCCGTGGGACTGTGCACCCTGAAACGCAAACTCTCCAGCCCGACCATTCGCGCCTTCTGGGAACTGGCCGCGCGATCCCTGCGGGACAAGGAAGACCTTGCACCGGGGGACAAAACCGGTGACATGACCCGGCCACCGGGGCAGGGGGCGCGAAAACGGGCCTGAACCCGTATAATCGGTCCTCCCTAAGGGAGGAAACCCATGTCTGACCAGGACAATGCCCACAACGGCGAGTACAACAGCAACGGCGAGGAAGAAGGCGAATCCATCCTGCTGATTGATGATCACGAAGAAGTGGTCTCGGAAGGCGGGCGCAAGGTCCGGCGTCGCGGCATATACCTGCTGCCCAACCTGTTGACGACGGGGGCCATGTTTGCCGGTTTCTATGCGGTGATTGCTGGCATGGGCGGCGATTTTCGCCAAGCCTGTGTCGCGATTATCGTGGCCATGTTCCTGGACGGCCTGGACGGGCGCGTGGCGCGCCTGACTAATACTCAGAGTGCCTTTGGCGCCCAGTACGACTCCCTGTCGGACCTGATTGCCTTCGGTGTGGCACCGGCCCTGATCTGTTTCAGCTGGGCGCTGTCCTCCCTGGGCAAGGCGGGCTGGACGGTCTGTTTCATCTATGTCGCCTGTGCGGCGTTGCGCCTGGCCCGGTTCAATGTGCAGCTGGGTACCCAGGACAAGCGTTTCTTTGTCGGCCTAGCCAGTCCCTCGGCAGCCGGCCTGGTCGTGTTTATGGTCTGGGCGCTGTATGAAAACCAGGTGGAGCCGACCGGCTTCATTGCCTTGCTGGCTGCGGTCATCACGTTCGCTGCCGGTGCGCTGATGGTGGTCAATATCCGTTACTCCAGCTTCAAGGACCTCGACCTGAAAAACCGGGTGCCGTTCATTGCCATAATCCTGGTGATCCTGGTGTTCGTGATTGTGTCCTGGGATCCCCCCATTGTGTTGTTTTCCATGGCGATCATTTATGCCCTGTCAGGGCCGGCCCGCGCGCTCTACACGCGCCGGGAAACCCTGTTCAGCGCCTCACCCTTTGGCCGCCCAGGCAGCGAAGACATAGCGTTGGCTGGTGACGCGGATCAGGCTGACTCTCCCGTTGTTGCAGACTCTGACGATACCGTTACCGAGACCGATAAACAGAAAGAGCAGGAACTTTAGGGAAACTTTTTGCAAACGGCCGGTCAGGCTTTTATAAGGGCGCGATCGGGTTTATGGTAAGACGACACCTGCGATGTTGTAACAAATCCGGCGTGGCCGACTCCAAGACAGTCCATGCCGTGAAGACAGTGCCTGTGACCAGCAGGACGCCTGTCGGCGAAAACGAACAACAGCGACTACAAGCGACTACAAGCGACTACAAGCGACTACAGAGAGCAAAGCCATGATTATCAAGACGCGCAAGGAAATTCCTTCATCAGAAATCACACCGGAGTCCGTCTACCGTGAGCGCCGCAAGTTTCTGAAGAGCGGGGCTAACCTCGCCCTGGGGGTCGGTGCTGCCGGTACCGGCCTGATGTCGCCCACGGCCCGTGCCCAGGTCGGGGATGCCCTGTTCTCCCGGGCACCCGCCGATATCAACCTGGCCTCGCGTCCGGACTGGCTGGTGGAAAAGGTCGCCAATCGGACTGATGCCCCGGCGTCCGGTTCGTTCAACACGGATGAGGAAAAAACCCCGTTCGATGATGTCACGACCTACAACAATTTCTACGAGTTCGGCACCGGCAAGAGTGATCCGTCCAGCAATGCCCGCGACTTTCGCATTGACCCCTGGTCCATCGAGGTTGCCGGGGAATGTGCCAAGCCAGGGACCTACACCCTGGAAGATGTGCTCAAAGCGCATACCTTCGAAGAGCGTGTTTACCGCCTGCGCTGCGTGGAAGCCTGGTCCATGGTGATCCCCTGGATCGGAGTGCCCATGGCAGCCATCCTCAATCGCTTTGAGCCCAACGGCAATGCCAAGTACGTGAAGTTCACCACGCTGGTCGATGGCGACCAGTTCCCGGCGCAGCGCTCGCGCTTTGCCACCATCGACTGGCCTTACCAGGAAGGCCTGCGTATGGACGAAGCCATGCACCCGCTGACCCTGATGGCCACCGGTCTGTATGACGACGTGCTGCCGGCACAGAACGGTGCGCCGCTGCGCCTGGTGGTGCCCTGGAAGTACGGCTTCAAGAGCATCAAGTCGATCGTCAAGATCGAGTTTGTGCGCAACATGCCGAACAACACCTGGAATGACCTGCAGCCAAGGGAATACGGCTTTTATGCCAACGTGAACCCCAATGTCAGCCATCCGCGCTGGAGCCAGGCCAGTGAACGCCGTCTGCCCAGCAGCCTGTTCATGCCGCGCCGCATCGACACCTTGATGTTCAATGGTTACGAGGAAGTGGCGAGCCTGTATGCCGGTATGGACCTGCGGAAAAATTATTAGGGGACAAGGAAAGGTATAAGGGAGGAAAGGAGGAAGGGAGAAAACGAGGAAAGGGCGCCAGTGAAGAAGTCCAGCGTGTTGCCTTTTTTGTTTATGCCTTTGACCCCCAACTCACTGAATGGCTGTTGTCTTGTGATTTGCCTGGAAAGGCAGATTGACAGTGCGCCCCTTCCTCCTTTTCTCCCTTCCTCGATATGTTAAAACTGCTTATTAAACCCATCGTCTTCCTCCTCTGCCTGCTGCCGGCGGCGTACCTGGTGTATGGCGTTTACCTGGCCTTCACGGGCGGTGAAAACCTCTTGGGGCCGGATCCGGCTCAGTATCTGTCGCTGGAAACCGGTGAGTGGGCGATCAGGCTGCTTATTGCTTCCCTGGCCATTACACCATTGCGCTGGCTGCTGAATATGCCGTCGCTGTTCCGCTTTCGGCGTATGGTCGGTTTGTACGCCTACTTTTACATTTTCCTGCACTTGCTGGTTTTTGTGTGGTTCCTGCTGGGCTGGGACTTTTCCGCCATCGGCCGGGAGATCCGTGAGCGTCCCTATATCACGATCGGCTTTGCGGCCTTTGTCCTGCTCACGCCGCTGGCAGTCACCTCGTTCAATGTCGCCCAGCGTAAACTGGCCCGCAACTGGAAACGCCTGCACCGGCTGACCTATGCCTGTTCGATACTGGCCTGCCTGCACGTGATCTGGATTGTGCGCTCGAGTTATTTTGATGCCGTCCTGTACAGCGGCCTGGTGGTTTTGCTGCTGGCTTATCGCCTGCTGCGCAGCAAGAGCCGGGCAGTGCAGAAATTCACCTTATTACCGCCGAAGCCGGCCCGGGCTTAAGGACTTGTCTGACCAGGCTTAATCAGTATAATGCGCGTTTCCTGATTTTCGGGGCCTTTTCAATTTCCAGAAAAGCGCCGGTTTTCCGAAACTACTCGAATTGGGACTGTAGCTCAGGTGGTTAGAGCGCACCCCAACGTAGTGATAAAACGTAGTGAAAAAGAGCAGGGTGAGGTCGGAGGCGGCTTTACCTGCAAGTCGACCAGGCAAAAATTGGGACTGTAGCTCAGGTGGTTAGAGCGCACCCCTGATAAGGGTGAGGTCGGAGGTTCAAGTCCTCCCAGTCCCACCAATTTTTGTCGGTACAATCCGATCCCGGTAATTCTTCCCGTCAGCCCCAGCCCGCCATCACAGATGGTGGTCGTTCCCGGCACATGACGCTGTCGCGTCATGAAAATCGTGCCGGTTTACCCTCCCAGTCCCACCAATTTTTGTCGGTACAATCCGATCCAGGTAATTCTTCCCGTCAGCCCCAACCCGCTATCACAGGTGGCCTGCCCTTCCGATAAGGCTATTCCGAGTCAGTCACTCGTTAAGTGAACTGTCCCCAATCTTCCCTGCACCAAAGACACAAAAAAACAGCCCGGCATGCGACATGACGGGCTGTTGGCAAACCGACCTTCAGAAAAGGTTATTCGACGTGAAAGGTGCCCAGTGTGGGTGGCTCAACCGCTTCTTCCTGCGGTGGCTGCAACTGGGGAATCCAGTCGTAGGGAATGCGATAGGCGCGATACACCGAATTGGAGCCGCGGCGGCTGTAGGGCGAGGGTGCGTTCATGTATTCCCAGACATTTTCCCCGTCGACCGTGACCTCAAATATTCTGCCGGGTGCGCCTTCCGTGATCAGGGTATTGCCGTTGGGCAGGCGCTGGGCGCCACTGATGTTGGTGCTGAAAAAGTTCGGGGCGCGATAGGACCAGACCACGTCCAGGGAGACCGGGTCAATTTCCAGAATACGCGAGGTTGAACGGGCATAGATGCCGGAGCCGCTGGCGGTGAGGGCGCCGGGCGCGCCATAGCCGCTGGAACCGCCGTTGTCGAAAATCATGACATTGCCGGCGCCGGGCAGGCCGGGCGGGATGAAGTGGGCATGATGCTGCCCGATGATCTGGCCTATGGCCTGTTCTTCCGGCGAGTCACTGAAATCTGGGCCCAGTTGCCATACTACATCGCCATCGCGATTGATGATGGCAATGACACTGGTCTGGCGACTGCTGATGATGACGTTCTCCGGCGCAAAGCGTTCATCGCCGGCGTCATACCATTGGTTGGGGCCGACATACGTGGCGGAATTGATGTGAAGCCAGTCCATGCTGCCACGCCCCTGGCTGTACCCGACACCACGCTGGATGGTATCGCGGGCCTCAACACTGAAACCGAACTGGTCGATATGATCACCGGCACGCCATTCCCACAGGATGTCACCATCAGGACCGACCTCGATCAGGCGATCATCTTCCAGGGTGACCGTGCTGACGTTGGCATCGTCGTGGTTGGTATGGGCAAGAATGAGGGTGTTGGCGCCTTCGGTCAGCGGCGTAAAACCGGGTGAGTAATAGCCGGCCGGTAAATCGGTGCGCTGCCAGTCATGATGGATGCGTGCGCTGTTGACCGTCTCACCGTTTTCCAGGGTGACCTGTTCGGCACCGTCAAAGCGCCAGGTCTCACGGCCTTCAAAGTCCCGCTGGACCAGGGCCAGGGCTTCCTGGTGCGGCGGGAAGGCACCCGTGGTACCGATCACGTTGCCCCCCGGAATAACGCGCGCTGGTCCGCCGGGCGACAGGTTGAAACCATCCCACTCCTTGACGACGTTGCCGTTCATATCGATCACCACCACCTTCGGGGTATCGAGAATGGACAGGACGTTGTACCCGTTCCAGGTTTTATCCGGCTGGTAGATGGTGGTGCCGGTTGGATAGACCGTCGGTGCTGCCATAGCCGCATGCATTGCCGTCAGCCAGGCGCCTGCGGCCAGCAGGGCCGTGTGATGTTTTTTCATGTGAATCCCCAGATTACGTTTTAAACATGCTTAATTAATTTAAGTCTTTTTTTAAAACTGCAGTTATTAAAACGCTTTTTTTTAAAATATGCTAATGTCGGACATAACCGAAAACACCTGAAAAACCGGGATAAATCATGCAGAAAAAACCGCTGGGCAACTCTTCCCTGAATGTCGCGCCGCTGGCGTTTGGTGGCAATGTCTTTGGCTGGACCGCGGATGAACAACGATCCTTCGAACTGCTGGATACCTTTGTTGGTGCCGGTTTCAACCTGATTGATACTGCCAATGTCTATTCCGCCTGGATACCGGGACACCAGGGGGGTGAGTCGGAAACGGTGATTGGCCAATGGCTTAAGCGAGGCAGTGTTACCCGTGACAATGTGGTGATTGTGACCAAGGTCGGCATCAGCATGGAAGATTCCTTCAACATGGACAAATGCTCGCTCAGTCGTGACAGCATCATGAAGCATGTGGATGATTCACTGCGGCGCCTGCAGACCGACTACATCGATCTGTACTTATCCCATGTCGATGATGCCAACACGCCCCTGGAAGAAACGCTCGCCGCCCATGATGCCCTGGTGAGGGCAGGCAAGGTCCGTTATATCGGTGCTTCCAATTACAAAAAGGATCGTCTTGAAGAGGCGCTGAAAGTCAGCGCAGACAACAACCTGGCGTCCTATGTCGCCCTGCAGCCACATTACAACCTGTACCATCGGGAGGACTATGAGGGTGAATTGCAGGATTTCTGTGTCAGCAACAATATCGGTGTGTTCACGTATTTTTCCCTGGCCAGTGGTTTCCTGACCGGCAAGTATCGCCAGGAAAGCGACCTAGCAGGATCCTCCCGTGGCGAACTGGTCAAAGGGATGCTGAATGCCAGGGGGTATCGCATTCTGGCGGCACTGGACCATGTTGCCGGTGAACTGAGCGCCAAACCCTCTCAGGTGGCACTGGCCTGGCTGCTCGCCCAGCCTGGGATTGTGGCGCCAATTGCCAGTGCGACCACCCTGGCGCAGCTGGAGGAGATCATGGGCTGTGCCAGCCTGGAACTCAGTGCTGCCCAACTCGACGTACTCAATGCCAGCGGCAAGTGAGCGCCCGAAAACATGCTGAAAGCATTGCTTGTTGCCACCGCGCTGATACCGTTTGCCGTGCAGGCGCATCATGGCAACTTCACCTACGATGGCACGACGGTAGTCATGGTGGAAGGCGAGGTGCTGGCGTTCCACTGGCGCAATCCGCACGGCTCGGTTCGGCTGCGAACCGATTCCGGCCGGGAGGTCGACATCGAAACGGATGGTCCGTCCCTGATCCAGCCCATGGGCACGACCCCGCAGTCCCTGCAGCCCGGTGACCGTGTGGTGGCCTACGCCAGTCCCAGCAACCGCGGCCGGGATCATGAATTCCTGGGGCGCGAATTCATCAAGGCTGATGGCACCCTGGTCCGTGTGTCAGTCGCCTATGCCCGGCAACAGGCCAGGGCTGACCAGCCCGTGGCAACCTCCGTGCTGGGCTCCTGGGTGCCGGATCGCACCAATCTGTTTGCCTGGGTGGCCAGCAGTGACAGCTGGGCACTGACCGCGGCGGGGCAGGCCTCCTTTGATGACTACGACCCCGATCGTCCTTTTGCCCAGGCCAGCTGCATTGCCGCCACGGCCCCGACCCTGATGATGTACCCGACTGCCAATGTGCTGGTTGAACAGCCGGACCACATCGCACTGGATGCCGACTGGATGGGTGCCACCCGTATTCTCTGGACCGACGGTCGTGACCACCCACCGGTTTCAGAGCGCTATTACCAGGGCCATTCAATTGCCCACTGGGAAGACGGCGAGCTGGTCATCGAGACCACGAACTTCGAGCCCAGTCCTATCGGCCATGTCTTCAGCGTTGCCTCGGGACCAGGCAAACGGGTGATCGAACGCCTGGCACTCAATGCCGAAGGTTCATCACTGATGTACCAGTTCACCCTGGAGGATCCGGATTACCTGGCAGCACCAGTCCATGGCGAATATCAATGGCATTACCGGCCCGATGTACGCGCCAGTAGTGAGCCATGCGATCTGGCAGCAGCGAGTCGCTTTCTGCAGGATTGAGACATCCCGGTGAATCCGGTCAAATTATACAATGTTCAATTTATGCCTGATCTGAATCCTTGATCCTGTTCAGCTCATTGACTAACGAGGTCACCATGTCTGCCCGATTACTTTTGACATTGCCGTTGTTGTTCCTGGCAGGGTGCGGCGGAGAGAGTTCGCCGACTGCCCCTGACATTACGCCTGTTGTGGAGGTCGCCGCAGCGATTTCCGAAACTGACCGCATCAATGCCTGGTTTGCGGAAAAAAATGAAGAGCGCCTGGCGTTCAGTCCCATGGAGCTGACCACGCTCAATCGCAAGGACCAGTATGGCGAACTGGACCAGTTCAGCCTAGCCGCTGCCGAGGAACAACTGGCTTGGCATGCCGCCACGATCGAGGAAATGCAGCAGATGTTTTCTTATGACGAACTGGATCTGGAAGCCAAAACCTCGTGGGATACCTGGATCTACATGTACGAGCGCAATCGCGGTATTCAGGATTTTGCCAGCCAGTTCTATATCTTCGAGCAGATGGACGGCACCCATTCGTTCTTTCCCACCTTTCTGATCAATTACCACAAGGTCGATACCCGCGCAGACATGGATGCCTACATCAGCCGGTTGCAACAGGTGGGCAGGGCCATGGGCCAAGAGCTGGAAAAAGCCAGGGCCAATGCCGAACGCCGTGTCAGGGCACCGCGTTTTGCCTATGAGATCGTGCTCGATGAAGCCAGGAAGATCATCAGCGGGGCACCGTTCGACGATACCGTGGCAGAAGACTCGGCTATCTGGACTGATGTCCAGGCCAAGGTCGCCGGCCTGGTGGAGGCCGGTGAAATAGGTGAGGCCCTTGCCGGGACCCTGCTCGAACAGGCCCGTACCGCGCTACTGGAACAGGTTGCCCCGGCTTACCAGGACCTGATCGATTGGATGAGCCAGGATATCGCCAATACCGACCCGCAACCGCGTGGTGTGTGGGCATTGCCGGAGGGCGAGGCTTACTACAACCAGCTGCTGTCCTACTACACCACGACAGACCTGACGGCCGCCGAGATTCACCAGATCGGTCTCGATGAAGTGGAGCGCCTGGTGGCCGAAATGGAAGCGATCAAGGCGGAAGTCGGTTTTGACGGCGAGTTCCTGGCATTCCTGGACGCTGTCAGCTCGGATCCGCAGTTCTATTACGCGAATGACCAGGCGGGGCGGCAGCGCTATATCGATGAAACCAATGCCTACTATGATTTTATTCGCAGCAAGCTCCCGGACTACTTCGGCACGCTACCCAAGGCCGACCTGGTGGTGAAGCGGGTGGAGTCGTTTCGTGAACAGGATGGTGCCCCGGCCCATTACAACCCGAGCAGCCCGGATGGTGAAACACCGGGCACTTACTATGTGCATATGTCGCAGATGGGCGCCAATCCGACTTACGAGATGGAGTCCACGGCCTATCATGAAGGTTTGCCTGGCCATCATATGCAGATTGCCATCTCCCTGGAATCTGAATCCATTCCCGAATTCCGTCGCCAGACCTGGTACAACGCCTATGGTGAAGGCTGGGCCCTGTATACAGAACAACTGGCCTGGGAGATGGGCGCCTATGAAGATCCGTATTCCAACCTAGGACGGCTGTCCAACGAGATCTGGCGTGCGGTACGTCTGGTCGTAGATACCGGTATGCACGCCATGGGCTGGACCAAGGAAGAGGCCGTGAACTATTTTGCCGCCCATACCCTGACAGCGATCGAGTCCGTGGTGGCAGAAATCAATCGCTACCTGGTCATCCCCGGCCAGGCCACCAGCTACAAGATCGGCATGCTCAAGATTCTCGAGCTGCGTGAGCGTACCCGGGAAGCGCTCGGCGATGATTTCGATATCCGTGAATTCCACGACGTGATCCTCACCGGCGGCGCCCTGCCGCTGGATATCCTGGAGCGTCGGGTCAATAACTACATCGCTTCCAAGGGTTAGGCCTGTTTACAGGCTGTAACCGGCACCCGGGCAAATTTGCAGATTTCATGGATTTGCCCGGGTCTGCTTTACTCCCCGCGAAGGGCAGTGATATAACCACTTGTCATAACAAGTGCATAAAGGTGCTGCTGCAATAGCCATCAAGACACCTCAATCACTGACATTTACGGGGGAAGCAGGTTCATGTCCACTACACGCAACTGTCTGATTACTTCGGTCATGGGCTGTGCCGGTCTGTTGCTGGCGGGCGTCACCCTGGCCCAAGAGCTGCCTGACTGGAGTGGCGTCTGGCAGATGCAGGGTGGCACCATTTTCGATGCGGCCACCAAGACCGGTGAAGGCGGTACCACCGCGCCGGGAGTGCGCGAACATCCTCCCTACAATGCTGAATACGAGGCCCGCTACCAGGCCAACCTTGCGCTGCGCGATGCCGGCGCATTTCCCGATCCGAACACAACTTGCGGCCTGCCCTCGGGTTTTCCACGCATGATGAACCTGCCCAACGTGTATGAGTTTGCGGTCACAGACAAGCAGGTCTGGATCATCGCCGAGAACGGCCCCAACATCCTACGCATTTATACCGACCGGGAACATCCGGCACCGGGAGACATGTGGCCCACATTTACCGGCGATTCTGTCGGGCACTGGGAGGGCGAGACCCTGGTGTTTGATACCCTCAGCCTGCACAGTTCCGCTAGTGGCAACACCATCCTGGATCGCACCGGTCTGATCCACAGCGACGCGGTCCATATCACCTCGCGCCTGGGAATCAATGCCGATGGCCTGATGGAACTGGTGATGACCCTTGAGGACGACAAGGCCCTGACAGCGCCCTGGGTAGTCACCAAGCGCTACCGCCGGCTGGAAGAGGGTGCCCGTGCCTATGATTACGCCTGCAATGAAAACAATCGCAACCCGGTAGACCCGGTTACCGGTTGGACCTATACCACGGATACGGAAGGCAATATCATCGATAAAAATCCGGGACAATAACCCGGTTGGCCGGTAATGTGGCCATAACGAGTTCGCCGCGTAAGGGGATAAACATGAACAGACAGACTGTGATCATTGGAGCCGTATTGCTGTTGGCAGGACTGCCCGCCTTGGCGCATCATTCCAACGCCATGTTCGACCAGGACCAGGTGCTGGAAATGACTGGCACAGTGAAGGAATTCCAGTTCACGAATCCCCATTCCTGGATACAGGTCATGGTCGCCAATGGCAACGGTCATGAAATCGAGTGGAGCCTGGAGTGGGGTAGCCCGAATTCACTGGGCCGCGAAGGTATCCGGCCATCCACTTTTCCGCCCGGAAAAACCGTGATGGTGCGCACCTATCCCATGAAGGATGGTTCGCCCGGCGGCCTGTTCATTGGCGCACGATTTGATGACGGTCAGACCGTCGGCAACTGGGAATGACATGCGCGTGAGCGTACAGGACCAGTGAGATATACCCATTCATTTTTAGCGAGTTAGAGACCAGAGAGAACGGAGAGAACGGAGAAGTCATGACATACTTTATCAAACCACTGACCCTGGCCATCCTGGCCATAACGGCGATCGGTCTGCAGGCCCAGCCGGGCGGCGATGATGGCCCGCGTACCCCGACCCCGCGCCTGCCGGATGGCACTGTCGATCTCGGCGGCAACGGTGTCTGGAACCTGCCGTACACCACCAACTTTGCCGCCACCATGGAAGGCTACGAGGATGGCGTCAGGCCGCCGTTCCGGCCCTGGGCCAAAGCCATGTGGGAATACAACCGTTCCAACATGGTGAAGTATGATCCGGAAGGTTTCTGCCTGCCACCGGGTGGCCCGCGTTCGATGGGTACACCGTATCCAGCGGAAATCATCCAGGACAATGACCGCATCATCATCATTTTTGAAGGCGGTGGTCACGTCTGGCGGGAGATTCACATGGACGGCCGCGAACATCCGCCACTGGATGAGCTGAACCCGACCTACTTTGGTCATTCCGTCGGCCACTGGGAAGGCGACACGCTGGTGATCGACACCGTGGGTTACAACGAGAAAACCTGGATTGACTACAACGGCCACATGCACACCGATCAGCTGCATACCATCGAGTACATCACCCGTCCGTACAAGGAAATCATGCATTACGAGGCGGTCATCGACGATCCCGGTGCCTACACCGATACCTGGAAAGTGCAATGGGACATCCGCTGGACTGAAGGCCAGGAGCTGCAGGATTACGTGTGCCAGGAAAACAACAAGTTCTTGCTCGACCTGCATGATGATTACGGCGAGCCGTTCTTCGAAAAAACTGAGGGTCTCTGAGCGCCCCACAGCCAATAAAGTCAGATGTAAAAGTAAAAAAGGCCTGTGTTACAGGCCTTTTTTATGCTCGTCAGGTTTTCCGCAAGCATGAGACCTGCGCGGTCAGTCGGGCCCTGGACTGACCGGGTGTACCTGTTCATAAACCGCTGCTGGAACCGCCAGGTCATCAAACACCAATTCGCCACAGGCGGCAGGACCGTCGCTGATCACCTGGCCAAGCTTGCGGCCGATGAAGGTCACGGTCATGTCAGCATGCACAGCTGCTCCCAGGACCGCACCGGTATCACTGCAGAGGCCTGACGGGATATCCACCGCGCAGACCGACAGGGCGGCGGTATTGATGAGATTGATGGCGGCCAGTGTGTCTCCCCGCACAGCACCGGTCAGGCCGGTACCGAGCATGGCGTCAACAATGACAGTCTCCATTGCAGGCTCTGCCCGCAACGTATCAGTATCAAAGGCGGTGAAAGGCGTTACTGTGATCTCTGCGGAGCGTGCCATCTCAAAAGCCAAGCGAGCATCGTCTGCCAGCTTGTCCGTACTGCCGACAGCAACGACGGTGGCCTGCAAACCCTGTTGCCGGGCCAGGGCGGCAATGACATAGCCATCGCCACCGTTGTTGCCGCTGCCGCAAAAACACAGGGCATGACCGGTGTTTGGCCATTTCCGGCACAGGGCATCGAATGTCGCCTGGCCAGCACGCTGCATCAGTGTGAAACCAGCAATGCCGTACTCCTCAATGGCCAGACGGTCCAGTTTATGGACCTGGGCAGCCAGGTAGTAGGGGGTGTCACCCGGCATGATTATTCCGAGACAAGCACGCGGGCACTGATGTTGACGTTGACCTGGGTTTCCCCGGGCACCGCCACGGGCACGGCCATTTCAGCCCTGAAGAAACCGGCATCCCCGGCGGCCACGGACATGTTGCGGCCAAAATTCTGGCTGACATTAACGTTGACCTCGACCAGTTCGGCTTCGCTTTTACCGAGTGCGGCAGCCACGGCTTCGGCCTGAGTCTGCAGGTTTTCCAGGGTGACTTTGAGCAGGGCTTCGGATTCGGCTTTGTGCTTTTCGTCCGAGAGGCTGTAAAACATGTTGTCCACGGTCAGGCCCAGTTGCTGCAGTCGTGCCGTGACGACCAGCAAGGACTCGCTGTTCAGGGTGTGCAGCTGAATATTCTGCTGGGCGCGCCAGACAGGATCATCGACATCCTTACGGGTGCCGCGTTCTGGCTGAATGGTATAGACACGGTAACCCTGGATGGTGAAATCGATGTTGTCGGTTTTTTGCAGCAGGTCCCGCGCTTCGCGGATAGCCTCATTGACTTCATCTTGCAGTGCGCTCGGATTGGGCCCCTGTGCCACGTAACTGATCATGACGTTCAGGGTATCCTGCGGCACGCTGGTCTCGGCATTGCTGTTCATATTCAGAATCAGCTGGCCCGGGGCGAGCTGGTTGAGGTCGAACTGGTTCTGCGCCTGCACCGGCAGCCAGGCGGTTGCTGCCAGGCAGGTCAGGGCAATGTAATGCAATGGCTTGATGTGTCTGGTCATGTCAGCTCCTGGTGATAATCACATGTCATGCTGAAGGCATGGCCATGAATGATAACTGAATTGAGCCGGGGAAATTGTAACGATTCGTTGCCGTGGTTGCCGATAGTTCTTGCCACCAAACCGCGCAGCGCAAGCGCTAAAAACAGGCAAAAAAAGAACCGGCAAGCCGGCTCTTTTCCAGGAACGGTGCAAGACTACTTCATGCGTAACACGAAAATGTCATCGTTGCGGGAGGGGTCGGTGGCAGCGCGGATCTCACTAACCATCCCGGTAGACACGGCAGGAGCGTCATGGCCCCAGGCTGAACGGATGTAGGTCACCACTTCAGCAATTTCATCATCGCTCAGCAGCTGTCGGAAATACGGCATGTCGTTGACGTCCGGGCCCTGGTCGGCGATGACACGCAAAGAGCCGTTCAGGGTCAGGTTGATCAGCGAACTGGGATCAGGGTCCATCAGGACCGGGTTGCCAGCCAGCGGTGGCTGGTAGGGGTAGTAACCCTGGCCATTGGTGCCGTGACAGTTGGAGCAGTATTCATAGTAAATCTGGGAACCCGGCTCGCTGAAATCCAGGGCCAGCAGTTCCTCGGTGTCGCTGTTGTCGTAGGACCAGGCTGTTGCCCCGACTTCCGCTACCGGCGGCAGGGATTTCAGGTATACGGCCATGGCGCGCAGGTCGGCATCGCTCATGTGCTGTGTGCTGTTGTTGACTACTTCCACCATGGTGCCGAAGGCGGTACCAAAGCGGTTGTGACCGCTACCCATGAATTCCGCGACATCGTCTTCATTCCAACTGCCGAGGCCGCTCTTGATGTCGCCATTGAGGCTGGATGCAGACCAGTGGTCCAGCGGAGCGCCGGCGAGGAATGCAGAATCGCCTTCATCAAGACCCTTTTCCTGCATCAGCAGACCACGGGGAGTATGGCAGGCACCACAGTGACCCAGGCCCTGGACCAGATAGGCGCCTCGGTTCCAGTCGTCACTCTGATTGTTATTGGGCTCATACGGATCGTCGTCCATAGTCATTAGGTTCCACAGGCCCATGCCCTGGCGGGCCATGTCTTTCCAGCCCGGAATTTCAGAGGGCTGGTTGGGCGCGTTTACCGGTTCCACTTCATTCATGATGAAGTCATACAGGGCGCGCATATCCTGTTCGGACATCTTGGCGTAGGACGGGTATGGCATGGCGGGATACATGCGAGTACCGTCGCGCTTCACGCCGAAACGCATGGCGCGATCGAATTCGTCAAAGGAGTAGCTGCCGATCCCGGTGGCAGGATCCGGCGTGATATTGGTGGTGTATAGGTTGCCGAGCATCGGCACGTTCATTCTCAGGCCGCCCGCGAGTGGTTCACCCTCGGGAATGCTGTGGCAGGCAACACAGTTGCCCAGCCTGGCGACATATTCACCGTGTGAGATGCCGGCGGCGGCTGCCTGGGCGGAACTGTCGGTAGCATAGGTGGAGTCAGTGGCCACGGCGCCTGAGTCGCAACCTGCCACCAAGGCAGAAAAGCAACCAATGACCAGTAACTTTCTGTAATGTCTGAAAGGCATAAATTTCCCCTGAGCGTCTTATTCTTGTGGTAGGACGGAATTACATCAGATTACCATCATCATTTGCAAAATAACATCTCTAAGCCGCCTCCAGCCGCGCAATCCGTGGCTTGCAGCCAGAATGGTTTTCCTTGTGGGCCAATTCTTCTATGCTTGGCTGGCCGCATTACCCCGTAGTGGCTGTAACCAAGGAGTATTCCGTTGAGCAAACCCAAGGTACTTATCACCCGGCGTTGGCCGGAAGCTGTTGAAAAGGCCATGGCGGCCATTTTTGACGTGACCCTCAATATCGACGACGAACCGATGTCCCGCGATGCATTACAACAGGCCCTGCGGAATTATGATGCGGTTTGTCCCTGTGTGACTGACAGCATGCCCGAGGACCTGTTTGCTGTGGGTGACTGCAAAACACGGATCATTGGCAATTACGGGGTCGGCTTCAACCATATCGCCGTCGATGCGGCCAAGGCGAAGGGCCTGGTCGTGACGAATACTCCGGATGTGCTCACAGATGCCACGGCAGACCTGGCCATGACTCTGATGCTGATGCTGGCACGACGTGCCGGCGAGGGCGAGCGCCAGTTGCGGGCCGGCAAGTGGCATGGCTGGTACCCGACCCACTTGATGGGTACCCAGGTTACCGGCAAGACCCTGGGCATTGTCGGCATGGGCCGTATTGGCCAGGCCATGGCGGAGAAAGCCCACTTTGGTTTTGGTATGCGCATTCTGTATCACAACCGCAAGCCGATCCCGCCGGCCGAGTCCCGCCGCCTGCAAGCCGAATACTGTGCCGAACTGACCTGGCTGATGAGCAAGTCGGATTTTGTCGCCATCCATTGTCCCAGCAGTCCGCTGACGCGGCACATGATCAACGAGAAAACCCTGGGCTACATGCGCCCGGATGCTTTCCTGATCAACACCTCGCGTGGGGATGTGGTGGAAGAGCAGGCCCTAATCAAGTTCCTGGAGAAGGGACTCATCGCCGGGGCCGGCCTCGATGTCTACGAGCAGGAACCCCGGGTGCCTGAAGCCTTGCTGAAACTGGAAAATGCTGTGCTGCTGCCCCATCTGGGCAGTGCCACCGAGGAAATCCGCGTGGCCATGGGCATGCGGGTACTGGGGAATCTCAACGCCTTCTTCAACGGTGAGCCCCCCCCGGACCAGCTCTAGGCGCGTGCTGCTTCTATCACGCGAATATTTCCGCCAAGAAATTCTGCATCGCCTGCCATGAACGCTTGTCGACATTACTGCTGTACATCATGCCGTTCTCAGGCATGTTTGCCTGGGGATTGGTGAAGGCATGAGAGGTGTGGCCGTAGGCATGCACCTGCCAGTCGGCCCCGGCTTCGGTCATTTCTGTTTCCAGCGCCAGCACGCTTTCCGGCGGCACCATCGGGTCATCATGGCCATGTAATGCCAGGATCTTGGCCTTGATGGGTGCGTTGGGCAAGTTCTCTGCGGCCCCAAATAGGCCGTGAAAACTGACTACCCCCTTCACATCTGCCCCACTGCGGGCCAGGTCCAGCACGCACAGACCGCCAAAACAGAAGCCGATGGCCGCGATGCGATTGGTATCCACTTCTTCCTGCTGTCTCACGGTATCCAGCGCCGCCAGCAGACGCCGGCGCAGCACACTGCGATCTTCCAGGAACGGTGTCATCAGGGCGCTGTTTTCCTCCATGCTCGTGCCGAGCACGCCCTTGCCGTAATTGTCGAGGGCAAACCCGACATAACCGAGTTCGGCCAGCGCTTCCGCTTTCTGGCATTCAAAGCTGTCCCGGCCACCCCAGGCATGGGCGATCAGCACAGCGGGTTTCTTGCCGCCTTTGCCGTCATGGGCCAGGTAGCCTTCCAGCAGGGTGTCTCCATCGTGATATTCCACTGTGCGTGTTGCCATGGTGATGCTCCGTTCAATCGTGAAAAAGGTCAGCATTATAAACACGCTAGGGAAACGGATTGAAACCACTCCCGGGGGCTGTTGAAAATCCTCAGGGGCTGGTTTAATTTGTGGCTACACTGCGCGCTTGTGCCGCGACAGATCACAACAAGAACAAGTCCGAAAAACCACAACAGCATTCGACAGAGGTAATCCCATGGCCCAGCAGGACAGCGTACCCCCCATCGTTCAGGAGTACGCCTTCACCATGCGCATCGAGAGTGAAGGCCTCATTGAATTCCGGGGGCCGATGCGCAGCCGCACCTTCGAGCCGACTAGTGGCGGTGAAATCTGGGGACCGAAACTGCAGGGCAGGGTGGTTCCGAAAAGCGGCGCTGATTATGCCAGCAACGAAATGATGGATGCCCACATGATGCTGCAGGCCACCGACGGCACCTGGATCTACATGAACCTGCTCGGTTATGAGCACAGTGAGACTGACGCCGGTGATACCTATTTTCGCGTGGCGCCGTATTTCGATGCCCCGACCGGCCCGCATGAATGGCTGTCCCGCACGGTGTTTGTCGGTATCGGGGAGCGTCATCACAATCCCGATCACATGATCATCCATTGTCACGCCATTCTGTAAACAGACCAGCGACGAGGAGCACACCATGGCAGACCTGCAAATCCCCGGACTGGAACTGGAATACGCGTTTTCCGTGACTATTTATTTTGCCGAGCGTATCGATTTCAAGGGACCGCGTGGCGGCAAGGGCTATGTGCCACCGGCACGAGGCGAGGTCTACGGCCCCCTGCTCAACGGCCGCGTTGTGCCCTATAGCGGTGCCGACTACGCGATCTTTGATGACATCGCCACCACTGGTATCAAGGTCAACACACACTACATGCTGGAAAGCGATGACGGTCACTGGATCTATATCAACAACCGCGGTTACCTGCATCGCACCCCGGATCACAATACCGGCGAGGTGAAGCTGTATTTCCGCATGACGCCGCTGTTTGAAGCGCCCTTTGGTCCTTACGAGTGGATGTCCCGCACCATGTTCGTCGGGACCGGAGAACGCCTGACCGATCCTGATCGTTCCCAGTTCACCTATTACCGGGTGCTGTGATGAATCCCGTTGCCAGCCGTCGCCAACTCCTGAAACTGGCCTCGGGCCTGCCGCTGTCACTGCCGGTCCTGGCTTTGGCTGATGTCCTGCCTGACACGTTGGCCCTGCACGCAGTGGCCTCGCAACCCACTGAAGCGGGAGCTGTCCGCGACACCCTGGTGCTGGTCGATACCGGTATCACGAACTTTGCCGGCGATGGCTATTATGTCTATCCCGACTGGGGCAATCCGGTCATCTATATTGTGAGGGCCCGGGCCGGGCGTCTGGCTTTCCATTATCCCGGCAGCAACTTAGACAGCAACAAACCGCTCTGGACCATGGCAGCCAACACGCCGTTACATTTCAGCGGTCGCGTCGAAGCGCTGGTTGATGCCCGCATGGCGACACCGGTCAGCCTGCCGGTGTTGTCGGTACCTGCCTTGCCGGTAAGGTAATACCTTTTCAGGCGGTACCCCTGCCGCCACAGTTATGTCCCAGCCCCCCGAGTCCCGGTCACTGACCGACCTGCTGGCTCAGGTGTGCCAGTGCCGTCACTGTGAGGCTGATCTGCCTCTGTGTGCCAACCCGGTTCTCAGCGTGAGTGCCTCTGCCCGGGTATTGATCATCGGCCAGGCCGCGGGTACCCGGGTCCATGTCACCGCGGTACCCTGGAATGATCCTTCCGGTGACCGGCTGCGGCAGTGGCTGGCTATTGACCGCGAGACGTTTTACGACAATCGCCGCATCGCTATCATGCCCATGGGCTTTTGCTAACCGGGTAAAGGCAAGTCCGGCGACCTGCCGCCCCGTCCGGATTGCGCGCCGTT
>Ga0255760_10001177_pt1 | contig 25564 bp, 21 predicted proteins | sample 071ome_25_FD_179960 | JGI IMG/M metagenome (GOLD analysis project Ga0255760, IMG submission 179960) | Coastal salt marsh microbial communities from the Groves Creek Marsh, Skidaway Island, Georgia - 071410BT metaG (version 2) | ecosystem: Environmental > Aquatic > Marine > Intertidal zone >...
CCATCTGCGACGGAACTGCACAATGTGAAGTTGTCGTGACCATCGTGGAATCCGTTCTCGGTGAAACCATTGACACAACAACTGTCATGGCTTCCTGAAGCGTCACTACACATCAAACTCAAGTGTACGCGGTTCGATGAGTTGGTCCCACATGTGATGCGATTTTCCTCGCACAATATCAAACAGTGCACGTTGAAGATAGAGCATACTTGAGAACCAAGCCCCTGCGAGTGAAACAAGGGGAATGTTAGTTTTCACATATCGAATAAGGATTAAACCGACGAGAAAGACTACTTCGATGACCGTAAGGACCGTATCAAAAATAGGCGTTGGGGTTCCAAAAAAGAAATACTGAACCCATCGAATGCCCATCACTGAAATAGCGAGTACGATCAATAGTGGAGCGATGATGAGGGCATGAAATTGCATTCGAAAAACACGGCGAAATTCACCGATGTTATGCGATATCATCACGGGTCTATACCTCAGTAATGCTCGTTGCAAGCCTTGACCGCGCCGAATTTTTTGCTTTGCTTGCTCTTGGCGAGACCATGGGGCCACATCCGAAAACCTTGCTTCTTCGTCGACGATTGTTCGAGAGCCTTTTGTTCGCACTGCCAGAGCGATTTGAGTATCATCGGCGTTCGCCTGTGTACGGATATCATCGGGGAGCACCAGTTCATTTCGCCACATCATGCATGAGCCCTCAAGGAATGGAGTGCTATCGAGATGGGCTTCACGCACCCTCCACTCATCCCAAAATGTCCGGTGCAATTCTTCGTCCCTCCTTGAAGCATGACGCTGTGGCAATGCTCCTACCGCACCGATTTGTTTCTCGGAAAACCACCTGTATAATCGCTCAACTGCTTGAGGGTGGAGTGTTGCATCTGCATCGGTCATACATACGAGGTCGTGCTTGAAATCAGAATGAAGATGCTTGAGGGCGAGTTGAACCGCTGAACTTTTTCCCAGACGTTTGGACATGGTCGCCAATTTGACCTCAGTAAAGGCATCAGGGTGATTCTTGAGCCATGTCCTTGCTTTTTCAACCGTTGAATCCTTCGAGGCTGAATCGATGAGCAGGAGTGATGCTTTTGCACGCTGTTGTGCCAAATCGGTTAATTTTCGCTCAATAAGCACCTCTTCATTCCAAACCGGTAGAAGATATGTCAGCGTGAGGTCTGGGGTTGCATCTGGTCGAACGAGTGTGAATCTCTTTTTCCATTGACGTGAACGGATTTCGTATAGAATAAATGGCATGGTGCACCATAGGATGAAAATGACCTCCAAAATTAGAGGTGGGTGTAAACGCACGCTACGCTGATTGGAATTCTACATTTGAGCCCTCTGTTCAAAAAGAATGTGAAGGTTTGATTTTCATATAATTTTCAATTGATGGAGTGAATGACCGAGTTTTTCATGCAAAACCTTTGCTTCGTTCCATATTGGAAGAAGAATGGTCAAGCTACCTGTAAACGACTCTTGAGGGCGAACAAGTTCCCGTTTTCTCGTCATGAAGAGATCAAACCCATGCTTTGCATACGGTAAGGCTGCTATTGTCGCAAAACCTATCTCAAACAGAGCAGGAGAGAACAGCATGAGACGATTGATGCTCGATTCCCTCTTCACTTCTCCGTTCAATTCTATGGCCAACACGGGGATTTTTCCATAGATGTCAAGTGTGCACAGCCATTCACTTCAACCATGCCGACCGTGGTGCATGTGGGGCCGATATCGAGTCCAGGAGGCATTCAAACGGTCATCAAGACCCTTTCTTCCTATCCTCCAGAGGGTTGGGATGTTGAAGCAGTGGAGAGCCATTCAAGCGGTTCGTATCTTTCCAAACTGCAAGCCTACAACAATGCAAAACAGCGTTTGGAGGAACTCATCAATGGAACTGAAGGGGGCGTCATTGTGCACCTTCATGCAGCATCGGATTATTCCTTTTTGAGAAAGCTCCGCCTTGCAGAACACGCCCATCGACACGGTGCAAAAATCGTGTTTCATATTCACAGTGGAAACATTCTCGCATGGTTGGGGAAGAAAGACCGTGCAAAGAAATTGAAACAACGACTTGAGAATTGCGATGCCACAATCGTCTGTCTTTCAGACCGATGGAAGGAACTCATAACTCCATTTCTGGGCAAATGCATCGTATCTCCAAATCCAATCGATCCGATGCACTGCATTGATGCATCAATTGAACGCAATCCTAACCAGATTCTTCTCCTTGGTCGAAACGATCCTGTCAAAGGTCACGATTTTGCTTTCAAAATCATGCATGAACTTGAAGTTCGTGGCTCAGATTATGTTCTCCATTGTACCGGAAGAGAAGAACCACCAGAGGGGTCAACAAACATCGTCGCACATGGATGGGTTTCGAAAGAAGAGAAGGTCAAACTGCTGCAAGAATCTTCACTCCTCCTCCTTCCTTCAGTGTACGAAGGACAGCCCATGGTTGCGCTTGAAGCCCTCGCTTGTGGAACGCCTGTGCTTGCTTCAAATGCACTTCATTCACTTCCCGATGTCATCCATCGACCCGATGAGGAATCGGTGGAATGCTGGGCGGATTCAATCGAGAATCTTATGGGAACTGAGAATGAGTTCGGAGATATACTAAACGAACACCAAATCGAATCGATCAACTCGAACCTTCTTGGTGTGTACCAAGGACTGATTCGACAAGCGTCATAAATTTCTCACGTTCATCTTCTTCGGTATGAGTTGACACGATATCCAATTCATATGCATCAAGGATAGCACTTGAGACTGATTGTACATCACCGAATGTTGCCACAGTACCAAGTTTGTGTTCGATGCAAAAGTCTCCCATTGGAACACCTGCAGTTGTTACAGTAGGGCGGCCAAATGCAGCAGCATCAAACATCTTCACAGGCAGGGCTCCGTGCCGAATATTTTCTTTTTCAGGATTGTACATCGCATACATGACATCAATTTCCGCCATCAAATCGTTGAGATTCTTTCCATCAAATTGCCCACGATAATCTATGTTAGGGTAGCGTTCAATTAATCGATCTACGCAAGGCCCATCGCCAGCAAAGATAGGAGTAAATCCTATTGCCTTGCAACTTTCAATGAGCAATACCATTGCGTTGTAATCTCGAATCCGCCCAAAAAATCCAATTTTTTTCATTTTTGGTCGCGGAAAGAGATTTGAGTTTCTCACATTGAGGACAATACTCGGGTGAATTGAGAATTTCTGTTCAAAATATGCAGCAAGTCCTGGTGAGGAAGTAAAGAATCCTGCATAAGAATTCGTCGTGTTTCTCAATTGCTTTTCCATTCGTGAAGAAAGGAATCTTCTCAAGATACTGGTTTTTTGCATAACAGGCCAAGCATGAGCAATGTCATGCAAATCAAGAATTCTATTGGTTGCTTTGATGTTTGAGGCCCCTATTGAATCAGAATCATTGTGAATCAAGAGATCAAATTGACCATACAATGATTTGAGAAATTTCTTTTTCTGGCGCACGACACTTATTGGGGAAGGAGGTGCTCTTCGGCCGATACGTTTGCGCAAAATTGTGTATCCATGACAAATCGTTTCTGCATTGAGATTATGCCCTCGGTCCCATGCAAAGATGGTCACCTCATGACCACCCTCTGCAAGCCAGCGCGCATGTCGCTCAACCCGTGGGTCTGGCGCACATCCATTGGTGACGACCAAACAAATTCTAGCCATTTGCATCACCTCTGATTCGATCTGCGAGAATTGCAATGCTTCTAGACCAGGAAAGGTGTTCACGAGCATAATCAATCGCAGCCTGACTGTGCTCTGCGAATTTCTTATCGTTCATTGAATTGAGAAGCCAAGAGATTTTCGTTCTCAAGATTGAAGAATCGTGCAACTGCATCCATGGGCCAACATCGTCATCGAATCGATGGCCTTGATGGTCAACTCCAACAACCATCAGTCCACTAGCCAAGTATTCCCCTCGCTTGAGCGGACTGGCAAGTTTCCAAACCTTTGTCGCTGGCATTGGTAGGATTCCGATGTGATGTTCTTTCAGTTGTTCCAGCACTTCGTGATGAAGCATCCGGCCTTTCAAGGTAAAAAGATCAGGATGTTTCACTATCCTTTTGTTGATGTCAGAAACTGCTGTACCCTCGCCAATTAACGTTAATTGAGAAGCAATACCAATGTCGTTCCAAGCTACGATGTGCTTCATAAATTCGAGAATTCCACGGTGTTTGTCCAAACGTCCATGGTATACGAATTTCCATACATCATTATTCTCACGCGAAAGTGGTACTGTATCATCAGGTACAATGACGCCTGCTTCAAGAACGGAGATGTTCGTTGCAGGGATGTTTGATGATTGGATAACAAATCGAAGATGAGCATTTGAAACCACAAATCCTGAACTGAACAAACCTTTCTTGACGAGTTTCCATGCATCTTTCCAATCCTTCCATTGCATCCTTGCGAGCATTCCCAAATCAGCAGGAGGAGACCGATCCATCAAGAAGCAAGGCCGATTCTGTTGCGCAAGGAATTCTCCAACTTTGGAGCCAACTTGCCAGTCCATGATGTATCCATCATAATTCAATTCTTTGGATTCGAGATGCACGAGAACCTTTTTCGAAAAAGAACGACTCTGAAAGCCTCGTACTGCATTTGTTTCCAATCCGATTTGCACCCATGGAAAATCAGCATGTGAGCCATCCTGTTCTGGGTTCATGATGGTCAAATCAAATCCTAACTCAACGAGACCGTTTGCGAGAGCAATAGGCGTTGTCGCACAGAAATCATCGAATTTCCTATGTGTGATCCACAGCAATTTCATTTGAATTCACCACGGTCGTTGTTGTTTGCTTCTACTGATTCTTTGAGAGATATGCGTCCTTGACCAACTCGAAAATTCCATCAGAAAAATCGACGCTCTGCCGCCATGTTGTTTCTCCCATTAATCTTGCATTACTTGCCATCGAATGGCGAATGTCTCCAGGACGTTCTGAGCCAAATTTTGGAGCAATCGAGCTGTGGCCAGGATCGATCTCTGCGAGTGAGGTATTGATGTTGTCAATCAAGTCAAGGAGCGACAACTTCGTTTGAGTTGCGACATTAAAGACATGAAAATTTTCTCCAACCCAGTTTGGTTCAAGGAACTTGAAAATCGCTTGAACAACGTCATTGACATGAACAAAGTCACGAGTTTGCAATCCATCACCATTGATAGAAGGGGGTTGTTGATTTACAATGAGATCAACAAATTTTGGGATAACAGCAGCATATGCAGAATCCGGTCGCTGACCAACTCCGTAGACGTTGAAAAACCGTAGGGCAACGGCTTCCAATCCTGTCGACCTTGCATTAAGGATCTGATTTTCATTTTCCCATTTTGATTCAGCATAAGGTGAGAGCAGCATGCCTCCATCTACCTCATTCAGTGGTAGATTGGTGTTTTCACCATATACGGCTGCGCTCGATGCCATGACAAGGCGTTTGGCGCCATGTTTGAACGCGTGATCAATCACAATTTGTGTCCCATGTATATTGATGTCTGCAGTTTCTTTAGGATATTCCATCGATAAAGGAACAGAGATCTGAGCTGCCAGATGAACGACAAAATCAACTCCTTGCATAACACTATTCATCACATCTGCGTTACGTACGTCACCAATGATTACCTCAGAACCGAGTTTCTGAAGTTCGTCAGCGACCTCTTGACTTCCAGACGAAAGGTTATCAACAATACGAATCGAATGACCTCTCTCCAACGCAATCCGTGCAAAGTTGCTGCCAATGAATCCTGCTCCGCCAGTGACAAGAATGGTTTCCATCAATGTTGAATGGCCGACGGGGGATTACATATTCTTCGGCGTTCTCAACCATTCTTGCTTAAAATCGAGGCAAATTCATAGCCCCTCGTGAGATGGAATTCCATGATACGACGTACACTTATGCGTCGTGCTTACAACTCTGGGCGTTGGGAGCGAGCTCGACGCTATGCAAATCAAATTATTTCCAAGCCGACGGAGCAACAATTGGCTCGTAGCGTGATTATCAGATCGTATTGGAATCAGGGGAATTACAGCAAAGCGAGGGAACTTAACACTCGTTGGAACAACGAATTTGACCATCTTTTCAATCGTAATTCGAAGACTTCGATGACTGCGGAAGATGGTACGCAAACCCACTCTTCTCAGGTTAAAGAATGGCATATTGACCAACCATTACCATTGAAGTTGTTTGAATTTGATGAATATGAAATGGAAAACAACTTTTCCCAAGAAGGAAATCGAGTTTGGATGAGGCATCCCAACGGTTGGACGTTTTGGGATATGCCAGAGCAATATGAACTCGAGAAAACTCATGTCGACTTATTACGATTGGTTGCAGAAATTTTGCTTTACCCATGGGATAAACGCGCTCGGCAAGAATTAGAGAAGACGAGAACGAAAGGAAAGATACCCGCATTGTCGTTCTCTGCTGGAACAGATTCTACCGCTGCAGCAATGATTATGCCCGAAGAAACGATTCTCGGATACCATCGCCGTTCGGTGGATTCGATCCTTGACCATCGGAATGCTGAACGCCTACTAGATCACTTCAAATCAATCGGGAGGCCGATCTTGGATGTCGCTTCAAATCACGAATTGATAAGGACATACCATTTCAAACAGATTGGTTTTTCCTCTGATTTTGCTTGTGCCTCTCATCTCATTCTCTTGTCGGATTTTTATGATTTAGGGGCAATCGCTTTCGGAATGCCATTGGACAATACCTATCTTTGGAAGGGGAGAAAATTCCGCGATTTCGAACAAACAAATTATTTCCAGTACTGGTCGCAACGGTTTGCTGATGCAGGACTTGATTTACTCTTACCCATTGCAGGGATTTCAGAAGCGGGTAGCCTACTGATTTGCAAGGAAACTGGAATTACCCAGCACATGAATTCATGCCTACGAGGCGACGGGAACAGTGGATGTGGGAAGTGTTGGAAATGTTTCCATAAAAACGGCCCTTTGGGAAGAGATATTGACATTCATGCCCGTGAAATTCAAACGTTCCTGAATAGGTCACCGATGCCGACAGCAACACATGCGCTCTGGGCCCTCAAAGAAATGAATCTTGAACATGAGACGCCCCATCTAGCGGATTTATTGGACAATGATTTCTCTTGGTGGACAAAATTTTATCCACCTTCGGACGTTCTTCATCCAAAGGAATGGAAACAACACATCAAGCAAAAAGTGCTACAATATGTTAAGATAATGGAAGAGCCTTATGCAATAGAAAATCTCAACCTCTATGATGAATAGAGGTTCGAAAGCATATTTAGTAGCCAAATGAACCAACATGACAATAACATAACATCGGTGCCAAGAAATTGAATAGGGGGTGAGCAGATCGAGGATAGTACGAGCATCATGCGCCTTCGAAGAGAATTGCATCGTCTTCGAACATCCCCCTCATTTCGCTTGGGCGTTCACATCACGACTGCTATCCGGAAACCATGGAGAGCCCCTTTCCTGATTCTTTCATTGCCATTCATGATGCTGATGATTGGATTAGAATTGATTGGTTTGAAATCTCAACCGAAGGCTCTTCAAACGAATCCTGCGGGCAGAGAATTACCAAAAGGAAACTGTATTGTTATGTTTCCAACAAACGGTGTCGGCTTTGGACACTTCACCCGAATGTTAGCAATTGCAAAGCGAATGAAACAACAAGATACATCACTCGAAATCATCTTTTTCACAACAATGCCCACGCTTCATCTACTGAAGCCATATGGCATTCCAGCACACCATATCTCCGGTCCGAAATACTTCAAGGGTGTTGATTCAAATGAGTGGAATGCCCTTCTCGAAGAGGAACTCACTTTGTGTCTTGAAACACATAAACCATCGATGTTTATTTTTGATGGAGCGTTCCCATACAGGGGAATGCTTCGAGCGATTCAGGGAAGAAAGATGTTAAAGAAAATCTGGATGCGTAGAGGAATGTTCAGGAAAGGCGCTAGAATTCCAGTGGATAGCATCCAACATTTCGATTCAATTATTCGCCCTGGTGACGCAATCGATTATTCGGAAGAAGAAGAACTGGATCATGGGCTTGAAATTTTGCACTCTCCACCAATTATTCTTCTCGATGAAGATGAATTACTCTCGCGTGAAAAAGCAAGATATCGCTTAGGAATCCCACTTGATTGCCATGCAGTGTATGTCCAGTTGGGTGCTGGACAAATCAATGACATATCGAGTGAAATCCGTATGACGGTAGATGCTCTCCTAAAACATGAAAATGTTCATGTCATCTTAGGCGAATCTATGATTGGATCAAGAATCGAAATCGATTTACCAAATGTTCACATCATTCGCAACTATCCAAATTCTCAATACTTCAACGGATTCGATGCCGTGGTTCAAGCCGGAGGCTACAATTCATTCCATGAGACTCGAGCATTTGCTTTACCTGCTCTATTTTATCCGAATATGGAGACAGGGATGGACGATCAATTAGCAAGATGCAAAGTAGCGGAAGAAGAAGGATGGGGCTATGTTGTGAAGGAGCGTACGCAAGATTCAATTCGTGAAGGAGTAAAGAAACTGTTGAATCTCGACAAAGGAAAGTCTCTCACTACCCCAAAAACGAACTTAGATGACCTAATTAAATTATTATTTCACAAAATAAACATGTGATCGCATGAAATCAATTGATTCAATACCAGAAGGGTTTTCTGAGTTCGTTCCACCACCAAATAAGAATAGGAAAACGAATCGGTTCAAGTTCTTCATATCTGATGATGAGTCTGTGATTTTGAAAAAAGTATCTGGGCTTGATTCAGATTATTATATAAGATTGCGTCGGGAAAACAATCTATCTAATTTGGTTAAATTATTTGAGGGGCATGAATTTCCAGAATATCTTCAAGAGCATATCGTAAAGGGTTTTGATATTGAAGCTGACGGATCCTACAAATCAGCGTTTTTACATGGCTATCGTTTGGACCAATTAGGCGAGAGAACAATCGCTCCAGGTCAAAAATCGAAAATAATTATTCAAATCAATTTACTTATCAAGAAACTCATACAAGCAAATGATGCTGGAGATTTAACTGGAGATTGGGCACTTCATAATTTGATATTCTGTTTGGAACTTGAGAGAATCGTGAATGTTGATCTTGAAGGGTTTGTCACATATTCGCCTCTGCCCGCCTGGGTTGACATCTCTGAGATAGTCATGTGGCTGAAAGAGGCATTGAATAAGATTAGTTGAAGATTCAATTATCCATTTCTGAAAAAGCGACATGTCGGTACCTTATTCTTCTTGGAAATTCTGGATTATCCATTACAATCTCATAACTCAAATCGTTTCTGTCTATCATACGTCTTTGAACCAAATGTGTGTTTTCCGTCAACAAAGTAGAATCAAAATTTGAAGCCGAGTTCTCCAAAACTCTGTAATTGTAAAGGATTTTACGTACGTGCACAAAGTCCCCAACTTCTGATAGTTTAATGAAAAAATCATAGTCTTCCGCGTTTTTTAAATCTTCATCATGTTTACCTACAAATTCCCACGCATCACGGCGAAATAATCTTGGGTGATGGATTATCATTGAACGCATAAGTCGTTCTCGAGAGTAAATCGCTTCCTCCCAACCTTTGTCTATTATCACCCCACGGTTGTCAATCCTCTGAAAATTTCCATATGCGCATACATTTTTCTTCCCGATCGCTGTGACCAAAGTCTCTAAAGCAGTTGGTTCTAAAATGTCATCAGAATCCAATTGAAGAATCAGCTCACCAGAACCTTGACCTATCGCAATGTTTGTTCCTTCCCCGAGTTTCGTCGGTTTAGAAGAAAAAATTACCTTTGGATTTTCTTGATAGTGTTCAATCAATAAATCAAGTGTATTATCATCAGTCCCTCCGTTCTGTATACTAACTTCAAAGTTCTTGTATGTCTGATTGAGTGCTGATTCTACGCATCTTGTGATATAGGCTGCAGTGTTGAAGGCTGGAATGTAGATTGTGACTTTTGGATTCTCTGATAAATCCTCCCAAATCTTTTGTTTGGGAAGTTCCATGGAAATTGGTATCTGTCTACTCCTCCAATCCTGAAATTTAGAAAGGAGTCCGTTTTGCAATTCATATGGGAACTGATGTAATGGCGACCATCTGGAAACTTTGTTTAGAGTTTCCATCATCTTCCACTGCAATTCAGTTTGAGTATTAGCCTGAGCCCATATTCGCGTATCTTGCTCTATCTCAAATTCACTTAACCAGTTTTCAGGTCTTGGGCATGAATACATCTGTATTCCCTGCCTCTGAGCCCAAACGGCAATATGCAAATCGACCATCCTCAGTGTATCCATCTTACTGAAATCAGGGATTCCAATTTGACTGTGAAAAATCATAGTTCCAGTTCCGATACAATTAACTTGGATAAATTCAGCGCTGGCTTTTGAAAAAATATGAGTTCTTCTAAATTCTCTATAATCTGACCACCTAGTCAATGGCGGCCCTACTGGGAACACTGCTCCATGCACCCCAAGTATGACGCTATTGCCAAACTTGTTTAGGTTGGAAATCATAGTTTCGACGTAATCGTTAGGATAACATATGTCATCATCAGCAGTGATGAAGTAGCCATTGTGGTTTGCCATGTGTTTAAATTTCCCATTATCGGCATAGTTTATTTCTGACAATACCACTTCAAGACGATCATCTTCAGGAAGGTTTGGTGGTTTCTTTTTTCCGTTCACGTGTAGAATGAACTGATCCACGGCTCTTGTCTGGGATAAGAGCGACTGGACAGCTTTCCCAACAGTTCTAAATCCACCTGAATATGTTGCCATAAAGACTGTCACTGAATCATCAGATGCTGCGATATTTTTGTTTGGGGTATTCCTTTCTTTGAGTTGAAACAAATTCTGCAGTTTTGATACTGCGTAATTTGCTTTGGGAGCAAGTGCTTTTTCACCGGGTGCTTGAAAGTCATCGAAATTGAATTTGTGGTTCGAACCAATCCGCTTGTGGGCTTTTCTGTAATCAGCAACATACCTCAGTCTGTTGCTTCTGGGTCCAATCCAATCAATTCTATTTTCACCACCTCCTGTAAGTGAATCGCTGTGATGGAGGGCAATAATGTCAATTTTTTCGTGGCGAAGAACTCTATTTCGTCCCAAAGTTAAAACAATACGTTCATAGAATTCTGAGTCAGCACTAAACCTTGCCCTGCTGTCAAATTTCAGATTATATTCTTCAATGACAGCCTTCCTGATCATTATACCTACTAAGCAAAATTGAGAGATCTTACTCCCATTAAATTGGATGTTTCCTTGCAAATCCATTCGTAAGAATCTACCCATAACTGCGTCCACATTTCTTTGTTCAATCATTTGCGCACTATCTTTCAATCTGTCAGGATGATTCCAATCGTCACTGTCGGCAAAGGTGACATACTTTCCACGTGCGATACCAATCCCTCGGTTTCTGCAAGCATATGTCCCTGAATTTGTTTCCAATCTTAGTCTTACAATTCTTTTGTCCGTTAATATCAGATCATATTTTTCAACATCTTCACGATTTGAGCCATCATCAACAATGATTAACTCCAGGTTGTTGTGTGACTGGTTCAAAATGGAATTTACTGCAATGGGAAATGCATCATTCCACCTGTGTACAGTCATAATTACGGAAATCAAAGGCTGTGTAGCTTGGGAATTTTCTCGATTCGAGGAATCCCCGATATCCAAAGATCGGAAGTCAAAATTGTTTTCAACAAAACCCTTAGGCACAACAGGCCTACTTTGTATTTTGGCTAGATTTTGCAGCGCACCAATGGCCTGTTCATTCTTATTGACGGTTCTATTTACGATGTACTGTAACAGGTACTTCTCAGTTTCATCATTAATGTTTGAATTGCAATAATCCAAAGCCTCTTTGAAAGAGCCAGAATTTGTTAACGCCAAGATTTTGTATATTTTGATTGCTAAGTCATCACAGTGTTTTGTCTGAGTATTGTCGATTTCTTCAAGGGTTTTTACGCTATCACCTTCAACAAAAAATCGTATACCAATGCGTATTCTTTGGCTTCTTGTATCCGATGCTAGGCGATTCTCTTTGAGTAATGTTTTCGCGTAATCGATTTTGTTTTCTCTCACAGCGGCCGCTGCAATGCTTGCATAGTCAATTTTGCTTGAACGATATTTCATAGATAATACAATATCGGCAGCTTGTAAAATGATTTCATTGGAACCCGAATTAATTGCCGCTTCTAACATAATTAGTCCTGCAACCGCATCTTGTGGCTCCAGTTGTATACACTCGTAGGCAAACATGAGTGCAGTAATCGGGTCGGCAACCTCAAGAAGTGACCTTGCAATCTCATTCCTCATTGTTATTTCTTCAAAGTAAAAGTTATGTTCCCAAATAAGTTCAATTAAGTTTGCTAATCTTTCATCAAATCGATTATTTCTTAAATTTGTAATCGTTGAAATTAGTGGTTTCACAATCCCACGGTTATTCGATTTGAGCATTTGCCCTAGTAGTTCAAGATCACTAGCCCGAAGACAATGTTCAATCATCCACTTGTGCGCTCGTGGGTTCTCGGAGAGGGAAATCTGTTTAGAAATTAGTTTGGTAAGTAGATCTTGATCGAGGAATCTTCTCACATCAGTTTTCTTACCGATAACCTGAACGATTTCTGGGATTTCCTCTGGATTCGCATTTTGAATGTATCTTTTGACGATTAATTCAGTTGAGTGAGGTAGTATTTCAGAAACACAAAGCGCTTCAATTGTTGGTAGTTTCAACTCATCCAAATTCATGTGTGAAATTAACCATTCGCCAATTACCTTCATTTCTTGAGGATGTTCTCCTGTTGCTCTGCTTAACCATATAGCTAATTGTTCTGGTGAATGCGATTTGACCAGTTTATCAATTGTTACTCTCGTTTCTGAGTTAGATTTTCTATTTAACACAAGCAGTGCATAACCCAGGTACGGTCCTCCGATGTTTCTCTCCATACAATAGTTGTCAATAGGAAGGATTTTTTGCAACTGCTGACGATTACCCAAATTCACCCATCGTTGGAATGATGGCTCGCCCAGTAAGTTGCAAAGATCGAATTCAGACATCAGTCTCTCAAATTCATGATTAGTGAGTGGTTCTAGTTTTTTATCAAAGGCAGCATAGATTTTATCGCGATAGTCGATACTTTCTGGATTTTTTGATAGTTTTTCTAGGATATCCCAACGTTTTGTGTATATTGCACATCTCGCAAGCTGAAAGGAACAATCAAGATAATTTTGGTCGTGTTGATGAACTTCCAGATAACACTCAAACGCCTTGTTCCAGTTACGTGCCGATATATACGCTCTTGCCTTTAGTTCAAGCACGAAAAGATCGTTTGGTCTTCTCTTAAGGAAATTGTCTGCCAATGAAATCACAGAATCGAATTGCTTTTTTCTGTATCTATGAGCAATGAGCCTGCGTCTTACATTGAAAGGATGGAGTTTCAAATCACATCCCCCCTCAATGACATTAGAACGCTGTCTTCAATTTTAGTTAAATCAAATTCCATTTCTTCGGCGTATGAATTTAACTTTCTTACCGTATACTGAAAATATTTTTCCGGTAATAACTCTAATGAATCAGGCAGAAATTGTGTCAAGAATGAAAGGTCATAATCGATAATCCCCTCCAAATCACTTGCTTCATTGGGTATCTGATGCCCCCTGCCCTTCAATAATTGCAGAGCAAATAATGTTGCAATTCCCTGCTTCAGTGGACGTTTAGCAAGAAACGTGGAAATTTCATTACTCATCTCCCAACCTTTGTTATTGAATACATTCTTCCGGAAGCATTTCCAGCAGGAGTTGCATGTTTGTCCTGCGATTTCCGATCTCAGACAAGAGGTTGCATAATCTGCATATCCGCATTGATTGACAATATTGTTCGTTAAAATCTCAGAACAACCTGCTACAGGCTGGTAGAGAGGAATTCCAAGGTAATCAAACATAGGTTTGAAACGTCTCCAGAAACTACTCTTTTCAAAATCTCTTATTTTTGTCCCATGAAAAAAATAGGTATTTTCAAGTGGCATCCCAGTGCCTGCAGCATCCAAATCAGAATAGTCTGCCAAAAGAATAAGATGGGCCATACAGGCGTAATCAGTTGAAAATCCAGGTAGTTTATCAAAAAAGGTCCGCACAATTTCGTGGTTAGACCTGACAGCTATGGTTTGTACACCAATAGAATCCAGGTAACCGATGAATCGGTGAGCATTTTGATGCTTAATCATGCTCTCAAAATTCCTTTCAAGATAAAAATTCACTGTATTTTCTGGCATTAGACACATCGCTGCGGTTGAATCGATACCTCCTGAGAACGACAACCCAGGTCTTTGCCCTGGCCTTCGAGTTGGAACCCATTGCTCCATGTATTCATCATGCCACGGAGAAAGGAGGACATATTCAACGGTGTAAAGTAAATCTGATGAAGTTCGGGAAAGTGCGAAGTCTTCAGGTACCGTAAACTGTATTTCGCCATATGGAGAATGGAAAACCACTTCACACCCTTTTTGCCGCCATCTATTTGGGTCGAAGTTCGGTAAGAAGAAATTAGGATTATCTAAGTCGATCTCTGCGCCATCATGCAATAAGCTGCCCAAAAATGATTCCTCTGATTGCTGACTTAATATGATACCAATGTACCCAATTCTTACTTCAATGATCTGTGAATCTACTTCGTTCAAGATTCCCGCTAATCCTTTTTTGGAACTAGAAAAAATAATCAAATCAAAACTTGAATCTGTTTCTAAATTCAGGTTGAGAAATCGTTTCAATTGCTCATCTCGAAAATCAATAATTACTACATCCGTGTTTTCATCGAATGAGTCTACGATTGTATGAGTGGTTCTCCAATCAGCCGTATCCCAACTAGTTAGGCAGAGAATATTCCTTTTTTTGGGGAAACTTAACCCCTGCACAGCCGCAAAAATAGAGTAAGGTAGTGCCTCCATCATTCCCCCTCACTTTTTGTGTTTGAGTAATACTTGGCTATAGAGTCTTGAGGTAAACCGTCAGCAATAATCTCTCCTTTATCAATGAGAACGATCCTATCGCAAATTTCAGACAACATGCCAAAGCTATGACTGACAATTACAACTGTTCCTGCATTTTTTACCATTTCCAATATTCTTGAAGTGGATTTTTCCCTAAATTTAGGATCGCCAACTCCTAAAACTTCATCGATCAACAGAAGTTCTGGTTCAATCGCACTCGCTACCGCGAGGCCAAGTCTGGCTTTCATTCCTGCAGAGTACGTTCGAATTGGTTCATCAATAAATTCATCCAACTCACTAAATCGGATTATTTCAGGTAGTTTTTCACGAATCTTCTGTTCATCGTATCCCAAAATACTCCCGTAAAGGATTGCGTTTTCTCTTCCAGTTTGGTGAGATGAAAAACCAGTTCCGAGACCAGATAACAAAGATATCTTTCCACGAGTTTGACACAAACCTTCGTCTGGGAGATAGATTCCAGAAATCACTCGCAACAACGTAGATTTTCCGCATCCATTTGTTCCAATAATTCCAACTATTTCGCCCTTGTTTATATCAAGGCTAATGCCATTTAGAGCGGTGTATGAAGGCCTGTTTTTGGAAGAGCCAACTCTCAGTATTGAAGTTAAACCTCTTCTTATCGGGAATTTCAGTACGACGTTTTCCAAACGAATAACAGTCTCTTTCATAGGTATTTCACCGCCGAACGCTCGTACTTGGAAAACACAATGTTTCCTACTATCCAAAATAAAATCGTCACGGAGAATGTATAGATTAACCACATTGACGGCATGTCGGCCCACCTTCCTTCTAGGCCGTGCCGAGCAATGGTTATTGGCGCAACCATCGGGTTCCAAAGCACCATTTCACCATAGACTCCTCGTTCGATTGCCATTTCATATGTCCACATGACTGGAGAAACGAAGAAGCCAGCGCGTACAATGAACTTAAACAGATGCTCAACGTCTCTGTAAAGACAATTTAAAGGAGCAAAGATTAGTCCTAAAGCCATCCCCATGAAACCCGCGGTGAAGATTCCTATGGGAATTAAGATCAGTTGAGGGCCAACCGGAAAACCATATGCTACAATGATCGGAATTACGACTATACTACTCATCAATGTTGTTACAATTGTCGAAAACATAGCTGTTGTTGGGAAAATGATTCGTGGGAAGTAGACTAGGTGAATCACGCGGGTGTTCCCAGTAAGCGATGTTACTGATGACATTAGTGATTTGCCGAAACAACCCCAAACAATTACGCCTATCAAGACCCATACCGCGTAATGTTCATCGGGATTTCCTGCGAGCATGATGAAAAGAAACCAGTATACTACAGACAATAACGTTGGTTCAATAACAGACCAGGCATATCCTAACATGGCATTTCTGTATTTTCCTCTTACTTCTCTCTGGACTAGATTTCTGATCAGAAATTTATAACTCCATAGTTTCGATATATTTGAGAAGGGAGAAAACAAATGAGTCTCGTTTTTCCCGGCATGAGTCATGCTAACAGTATGGGAAGAGAGAGCCATAAGAATACGACAAATTTCTACCTTATCAACTCTTTAGTACAAAGAAAAGAATAACTGCTAATCCAATATGAATTAGCAGTAACCGTGGGCTTAGGTTAGGGAGTAAAATTATCGATTATTTTAAACTTGTAGGTAGAGTTTATTGTTATTCGTTGATAGGGTTAAATGAACCCTCCCTGAGGAGACGGCTTAGATGGTGTTTGAATGAAAGTTAAACTAATTATTTGGGATCTAGATGATACACTTTGGCAAGGCACTCTCGCTGAAGAAGATGAGTTGGTTCTACATGAATTTAGGGCATCGGTAATTCGACAATTAAACAAACATGGTATTGTTAACGCAATTTGCTCAAAAAATGAATATTCCTTAGCAAAGGCTCAACTCCAGAGGATGAATCTGTGGGACGAATTCGTTTTCCCGAAAATTTCATTTTCACCGAAAGGGCAAATTGTGAAACAGATTCTCGAAGAGATGCATTTGAGGCCAGAAAATACGATATTTATCGATGATAACAACATGAATTTACGTGAAGTTGAACACTACGTCCCAGGAGTCCATACACTGGATGCCTTAGACGACAATACTGATACAATCCTGGATGGAATCCTTAAGAAAAATAGTCATATTAACAAATCAAGGCTGGGTGAGTATAGAATTCTTGAGGCGAAAGTTGCCAAGTCGGCAGATTTTTCCGATAACGACGATTTTTTAGCATCATGCAACATAAGATTATCGAGGGTCTTCGGAATTCACAATCTCCCACATGCTGATAGAATAGAGGAGTTGATTAATAGAACAAATCAGCTGAATTATACAATGAATCGCGTTGAACATGGTAGTATTAGTCTAGAAATCGCTGACAATGCATTAAATGAATCATGGTCGTTGTTTGCGTGGGATGATTTTGGTGATTATGGATTGATTGGTTTTGCAATGATACGAAATAGTGAGTTGATACACTTCTTGTTTTCATGCCGAATCATGAATATGGGAATCGAAAGTCATGTCATGCATATGCTGAAGAATAAATTCCCGAAAATAAATCAATTGGTGGATTCCTGCGATGCGCCATATATCACTATGGTTGATCCTAATTCTGAGGAGGGGTCGAATGCAATTAGAAGAATGAGCAAGGTTACAAAAAACAAACAAACAATTCGGATTATCGCCAACTGTCAAGGAGGTATAATCGGCCATTACATGGCTAGTTCGCTTGATACATACATTGAACAATGGCCATCAATTACCACGCTTCAGAAAGAAATCGATGAATCAAATCCTGTAATATCTGATGACACTGAATATGTGATTTATGGTATATTCAATGATTACGACAATCGTTATTGGGAATCTCCCCCATCAAACGATGAATTTAAAGATACTATGTCACGACTTCTTGAAAGAGTCAATTCAAAGATTTTGTTTATCCTGCCTGCAGAAAAATTGAATTCAGCGTGTTACAATGGCGAGGGAGGCATTTCTATGGATCGTGTGAAATCTTTCAACGATATAGTGCGTTCTTTTCAATCCAATGAAGTCGATTGTTTTTCATTGGATACGGCCATATCCGAATCAAGTCACGAGCAAATTCACGATGCAAGACACTACCCCAGAGATGTTTGGAAACAGGTCGGAGAATATGTAGGGCGTTGGTTACTTAATTAAGAATAAATCAGTTAACTATCGGTTATCCAACCAACGGTTTCATCAACCTTGGCTGAGTCCCAAGAATGAGCAACATGGTCGAATCAGTAGCAATCATTGGGCTAGGATATGTGGGTTTACCTACTGCGATTGGCTTCCATGATGCGGGTTTCAATGTCTGGGGTGTCGATGTCTCTGAACGCTCAGTTGAGATGATTCTTCGTGGTGAGAATCCAACTGGGGATCCAGATGTTGATGACATTGTTCCTCAGCCTGGAGCAGAACGTTGGAACATTACGATGAGTACAAAGGAAGCTGTACCACATTGTGATGTCGTCCTTGTTACTGTTCCAACTCCAATTACGGATGATCTGAAACCTGACCTTTCTTACGTTGCTACTGCTGGACGAGCTGTTTTTGAGGCAATCCCAAAAGGATCAAACACAATTGTTGTTCTTGAATCGACAGTGTATCCAGGCGTTACGACTGAAACATGGCTTCCAATTATTGAGGAGCTTGGTTTGGTTATCGGTGAAGATGTTGAAATTGCTTATTGTCCAGAACGTTTCAACCCAGGAGACCCAGCCCACGGAGTGCGGCAAGTCGCACGTGTTATTGGATGTTCCAATCCCGAGGTTGGAGAGAAGTTGGTTGACTTGTATTCCAAATTAACATCAGAAGATGTCCGATACGTTGGCAAACTCGAAGTTGCAGAAGCTGCCAAAGTTATTGAAAATGTTCAGCGAGACATCAATATTGCATTAGTGAATGAACTTGCAAGAATCTTCCCTGCATTGGATGTCGATGTTGAGGATGTTCTTTCTGCAGCGGCAACAAAATGGAATTTCCATCGTTATACTCCTGGAGTAGGTGTTGGAGGTCACTGCATTCCAGTCGATCCGTATTACATGATTCAACGGGCTGCTGATGTTGGTGTACCTGCTGGCCTAATTACTGCTGCTCGGGCAGTGAATCGTTCAATGCCAAGCCACGTTGCAGGAGTTGTCACCGATTTGATGTGGAATGCGAACGTTCCTGCAGGAGAAGCGAAAGTTCTGCTTCTTGGTTGGTCATACAAAGCAGAAGTTGGTGACCCACGTGAAACACCCGCTGAACCATTGGCTGCAACATTGATGGGCAAAAACATCGAGGTTGGTGTTTGGGATCCTCATATTAAATCTGCTTTGTATCCTGAAGGCGTTGTGCCTGTTGAGGATATCTCAGATGCCGAAGGTTATGATTTGGTCATCCTCGTTACAGCACACAAGGCTTGTTTGGAGATCGATTGGCGTGCTTTACTCAGCAAAATGCGTACGCCAATGTTGTACGATGGCCGACGTGTTCTTGATTTAGAAGAACTCAAGTCCATGGGATGGGAAACATATGCTGTTGGCCGTCCCGTTATGGAACACTAATTGTTGTGCCGCGGTGAATGATACAATGCAATCAAATGGAAGAAAAGGAATTCACATCGGTGATTTATTCGGCTCCCTCTTCGTTTTGTTTGTTGTATTTTTATTCTCATCAACGTCTCTATTCCCCCAGGTTGTGAACAACAGCCTAATCGAAAGTAATGCTATCAAGAGTGGTAGATATGCTGTAACTTTCCCAGCACTGGAGACAATTGAGGGGGAAGACTCTGAAGCCATTATCACCATCGGATCCTCCATTTTGCAATATGCAACGGATGGACGATGTATCACGGAACAACTCGATGTCCCGAATCATAACGTGTACAATCTCGCAGTTTCTGGTGCAAATCCTTACACAGAAATGATTCAAATTCCTAAGTTAATTGAGGTACATCCGAGGGCAGTACTACTCGACTTGGGGCCTAACTCTCTTTGGGATTTTTATGAATCCGATAGTCTCGATGAATACATACAATTTCGTTTCACAATCTTAAGCATAACAATGGCATTCAATACGAGTTTGGAATGGGACCATTTGTTACGTGAAAGAGACAAAGAATACATTGCAACAACATCAATAGAACGAATGAATCTTACTTCCTCCTACTCACAACTCGCCATCGATCGTGTTCTACTGCAACAGAGTTATGATTTTCTTGACTTGAATTATGTTGATCGAAAAATACCGGGAGTTGGAGATGAAGGCTGGGTGGATTATCTCCAAACACCACGGTTCTTAGCACCGAATTTTGAATTAAAAAATCAATCTGAGGTTGATACTTGGTTCGAAGAAAACATGCCAACGCGAGTGAAGTACGGAGTATACAATCCACAAAGCAATGGTACGCTCAATCATTATGCACTTGAGTACGCAATTGAACAGCTCCGAAATGCTGGTATCGATGTGTTCATGATTGCAGCCCCTCACCATCCTCAAGTCTACGGCTATCTTGAACCGGGCCAAATCGATGGGCACAATCACACACTTCAGTACTTTGAAGAACAATACGGGGCGATTCCAATCAACTGGTTTTGGGAAATGTGGGATCCAGGAATGTTTCGAGATCACAATCACCTTGGAGATGCGGGAAGAGAGTATTACTGTGAACGAATGGCGTTGGAGCTAAATTCGTATTACGCATGATGAGGGGATGTTCATGGATTTTGTAACTCCTGGATATTACCTCTACTTTCTTCCTGCAGTTGTTTTCCTTACAATCGGAATCGCTTCGAGGAAGCGAAGGATTCAGATTCTGATTCTTCTCGTCATGAGCTATCTCTTCTTTTGGTTAGCGTCAGGGTGGCATATTCTTCTTCTCTTCATTTCAACATGTGTTGATTGGACTTCCGGGAAAAAGATGCATGAGTCGGAAAACCAATCGTATAGAAAACGCTGGTTACAAGCAAGTTTGATTGTCAATTTGACATTGCTTGGCATTTTCAAATATCTCGATTTCATCATCGAAAGTCTGAATTTTGCATCTCTCAAATTTGGAAGTGAGGCATCGCTCGATACCTTTGGATTGGCACTTCCCGTTGGAATCTCATTTTACACATTCCAAACCATGTCATATACCATTGATATTTACAGAAAAAAGCAATCTCCTTACGATTCGTTTCTCGATTTTGCATGTTACGCAGCCTTCTTCCCACAATTGGTTGCAGGCCCAATTGTTCGCGCAGACCATTTCCGAAAAGAGATCGAACAACCCGTTCAAACCAACCCCTACAGATTCCGATTGGGCCTAACACTCATCATCTATGGTATTGCAAAGAAGCTTGTCATTGCAGACAACGTTGCGGTTCATGCAAATGCCATCTTCGTTGAAGGTGATCACCTTGCGAACATTGGGCTTATCTGGTGGGCTACACTTTGTTTTGGAATACAAATTTATTGTGATTTTTCTGCATATACCGATATCGCGATTGGATCTGCTCATCTCATTGGCGTACGTCTTCCTGAGAACTTCAAGACGCCTTATGCAGCGACCTCACCTCAGGATTTCTGGCGTAGATGGCACATCTCTCTTTCAACATGGCTGCGCGATTATCTGTACATACCTCTAGGAGGTTCAAGGAATGGGCAAAGACGTATGATCTTCGCCTTAATGATGACAATGCTGTTAGGTGGATTATGGCATGGAGCATCATGGAATTTTGTTCTGTGGGGCTTCGTTCATGGACTTCTTCTCATCGTTCATCGATTTGGAAGTAAGGTAAGTTTTGTTGAATCATTTTTCAACTCGACTGGTAAAGTAGGCATACTCATCTCGTGGCTCATAACTCAATATTTGGTGTTCTTTACATGGTTGATCTTCCGTGTAGAAGATGTATCAGTCCTCATCCCTTCGATGAAGACCTTCCTTGGTATCGGTGGACATTTTGATTTGCAAGAGATGTATGATACACTGCCAGAGATCAAGGTGTTGACTTTCTTCTTAGCGATTGGATTTGTTCTCCTTCACGGATTAAGTGGAAAATTCAACGGCGGAAAAATGTGGCTTGCTCGACAGCATCCTTTCATTTGGGGAGCAATTTGTGGCTTGATGCTAACACTGGCGTTTTATTTAAGGCCAGCAGAAACAATTGATTTCATTTATTTTAGATTCTGATCGGTCTAAAAATCAGCAACTACCGCAGCAACCGCCGCCATCATCCTTGACGCCCAGCATCAAACATCTCTCGAAGTGAACCATCGTTCAACATTTCAAGAGCGATGTCCGATCCGCCAATCAATTCTCCGTGAACGAAGACTTGAGGCATGGTTGGGAAATCCGACCAGGTGCAGACGCTTGGAATTGCTCGTGGATCAGTAAGAATATTGACGGCTGCAAAGGGTTCTCCGAGTTGTTGCAAGACTTGAGCTGCACGATTCGAAAACCCGCACTGTGGTGCATCTGGCGTTCCTTTCATGAACAAAACCAGGGCGTGTTCATCGATTATTGCTTGTAATTCATCTGGTGTCCAATCCATACTTATTCCTCCTTTCTTTTCATAATTCTTGAGACGTGAATTCCTTGACCTCCGCCGTGAGGGTCAAAAGCGGTATCCCCGCTCACAGTTGCTTGCTCTGGCGTCATGCACTTGAGGTCGAGGGCGTGAATAGGGTGCGGGATATGTTGTTTCATGACGGCAAGTACCTGCTTCTGACGCTGCAGGGGCCGAACACCTTCAAATGATTCAGATATCACTCGGACATGGAAATGATCACCAGACCTGTGGAGGTCAATGACCTCGACAACAGCGTCTGGCACCGCTTTGAGGACCTCTGACTCAATCCATGCAGCATCGACCATGTGCTTCCACCATTCCTTCCTGTCTGTTTTCTGTCTTGAACCTGTGCTTTTCCAACCATGGTTTGAAGTATGTAGAGACGGTCCTTGGCGTGTGCAAAATGAGAATTTTCGCCAACCTGCAATCGGGAGAGATGCAGGATGGTTGCTTTCAGCAGAAATCGTTGCTGTGTTTCTTGCTTTCATAGGTCAAATCATCTTAACTCGAGAATTGCTTTCGGAAGAATACGGTTGGCTCGTTCTGGCTATTGATGTCTATGCATCAATATTCTTGATTGCAGACCTCGGCCTGCCTACGATTCTTGCAAGAGACGGGGCGAGGAATCCGCAAAGTGTCCGGTCTGCTGTTGGGCGAATATACCGATTCCAAAGCATTGCTTTTGTTTGCTTTTTGTCCATCGCCCTCATATTCCAACCTTTGCGTTGGTTTGGAAATGACGCTCCACAGTATTTAGCATTGTTTTGTATTCTTATTGCTTTTATTCATATTGCATCGTACGCACCAAGAGCGTCGCTTCGTGCCATTGGCTCAGCAAATCACGAGGCTATTTCGAAGGTTATTGAACGGGTTGCAATCGTATGCGGATATCTAATCTTGGCATCAACTGGGGATCATGAGGTGACATCCTATGCATTCATCTTCTTTTTAGGGGGGCTGTCTAGTGTTCTCTATTCGCTATTCATTTTGCATAATTTAACACGAGAGGGTGCTTTCCGAACATCGTCAACGCATCTTGGAAAGGATTGGGTCTCAAACAAAGTTCTGTTTTTTTCAGCATTACCGTTTGCCATAACGTTGAGTGTTCTGCCGTACGTCATTCGGATTGAAAAGTTCATCATCGCTCATGTTTCAGGTGTCGAAGTTATGGCTGTATTTCACGTTGCTCAACTTGCGTGGTTAGCGGGACTTGTGGTTCCCGCTGCATTACGTGCGGCTCTATTACCAGTGCTCGGGCAGTACAGAGAATCACCGCTCATGCAACACGGTTCTATGAATCAAAGTCTGGATATTTGCTTAGGGTTATTACCAATTGGATTGTTTTCGGGCTATTTTATTGTCTCTTCTCTTGCCCCAATCGCCTTTCCTTCTGAATATCTGGATGGTTCATTGGGAGCAAACGCCGTGGATTTGTTCACCATTCTGTTATTTGGTTGGGCAGCAACATTGCTATCAACGCCCACATACACTCGGCTTCAAACTCATCAAAATCCATGGAGGTTTACGCTCTTCATTGCGATCGTTGCTCTTACGGCTGTGATGGTCGGCTGGGTGCTCGTCAGTATTCTCTCATCAACAGATATGGAAGTACTCTATTTTGGTGCTGTTGCAGCGTCCATCTCCTCAGTGCTCCTTTGCTTATATTCCATCCATCTCAGTGGTTCTTGGGCATGGTTTCGGCAAAGAAAGGACGATTGGATTTTGGCGATGATTGGTGCGAGTTGTATCATTCTCGGATTATTTTCGTCAACACCAATTTGGGTTTTTGGTTTACCATTGTTTTTGTTTATTCCAAAAGCTGTTCAAGCAGTGAAGACCACGCTTTCATAACTTCGCCTTCTGAACAAAACTTGAGTTGGTCTTTAGGTTCACTTCCCTGCCAACCGTTTTGCAGTGCGTCTTCTACCCCATCTGCTAAATCGATTGGGTCTGCATGTCGAATCCATTGGTCTGGCAAATAGGTCTTCATATCTCCAACATCGACACCGACCACTGGCGTACCACACAAAATAGATTCTCGGGCTGTTATTGGTCCTGATTCGCGGGATGAAGTCACTAAGGTTACATCTGCGGTCATCATTCTATCGAGAACAACGTCGTGAGGTTGATGTTGGAGTTTTGTCATGCCCACCTTCCAGCCACGGCGTTCCAATTCTTCACCGGTTTGTAGAGCAAGGTAGTAATTCTTTTCCGGTCGACGAGGGTCTGCGGGAAAAAGAATGTCCAGTGCCTCTTTTCTCCATCGTCCTTTCCATGGCTTCATCGGTCTTGCCCAGTCAGTTCCAACTTCGGTTCGACAAGGGATGTGATGGACATCTGCATGCACTTGTCCATCTTTAGCCACATCCTTCAAACGTTTCGAAACACACACGATCGCTGAGGCATCGTTGGCTAGCCTTCGGATATGAGGTCCAGTAGATTCATGTGATAACCCCACATCGAAATCGTGCCCATGGACAACACCTATCCAAGGGACACCATATTCTCGGGCGAGTTTCGATGCCAAAGCAGCACATGGAAACAATGTGTGGCAGATGATGATGTCTGGCTTCCACTCTTCGAGGTTCTTACGGACCCAAGTTGATTTCCTTCGAACACTTCGTAATGTGAATCGTGGAAAAGAATGGTCAGGAAAATCAATGAATTTCGGGCTGAAAATGACATTTCGATTTGTGTTGAATTTCTTCGGTGTTTTTGCTACACCTTTGAGCGTTGAACGACTTGTTTCAGCGTATCGAACCATCCTCGGCAAAGGATTGACAATCTGGACCGAATGTCCACTGTTTTCCAAGTCAGCAATATGTTGAGCGACAAAAAGGCCACGGCTTGGATTTTCTTGAAGTGGATAGAGAAGGGTGACAACCAGAATATTCATTCTTCGTCACCTCAACCGAGAGCGTTGAGGATTTCTTGGAGATT
>Ga0255760_10001179_pt1 | contig 25549 bp, 14 predicted proteins | sample 071ome_25_FD_179960 | JGI IMG/M metagenome (GOLD analysis project Ga0255760, IMG submission 179960) | Coastal salt marsh microbial communities from the Groves Creek Marsh, Skidaway Island, Georgia - 071410BT metaG (version 2) | ecosystem: Environmental > Aquatic > Marine > Intertidal zone >...
ATAGAATTATTAACTATTGGTGGATTATTGTAATCAATTGAACCTTCATTAAATAATAATTTAGAAAAATCAGGAATAACTCCCGGTATCACCATTGTTTCGGGTTTTGTTGAATATATTAGTGGAAATGCTCCAATTTTTACAGTACTAATATCTAATTCAATTCGCACCTCATTATCACCCACCTTAAAATGAGTTAATCCACCATTTTTATTTAATATCTCAATCGCCTTTTCAAATCTAATATATTTTTCAGGTGAAAATAGTGCTGCCCTATCTATTGAAAAATCTTTTGTATTTCCATATTCATCAGTAACTTCTACCGTTTCTTCTGCTTCCGTACTAAAGTTTACAATAGTTGCCCAAAATCCATTTTTTGTATATGAATTTATACTTTTTTGTACAACCGCATCTAAATTAATAAAATCGGTGTACTTAAACGAGTTTCCATTTTTTAAGTCCTTAACTTCTTTTATTTGTCTTTTTGATGGTAATGAGTTGTATAAAGCACTAAATCTTCGATTTTTAACTACATCATCTGGTGTGTTTTCACTATCTTCACCTTCTTCTAAACTTTGAGGACCAAATGGTCTTTCTATTTGCTCTGCTAAAATATTATCGTTTTCTTCACTTTTTTTATAGTTTACTTCATGAGACTGAAAGTAGGTTGGTAATTGTGGAGTTCCTCTCATTTCTATATTAATATCAAAAGATTCTCCTCCACCACTAACAGTACCACCAACTATAAATCCAAGAAAAGAATCATATTGACCTTTTGATTTTATTTTTTTAGATAACATATTATCTTGTACAAGATTATCACCTGCTGCTGAATTAACTATTTGAGTTGAAGATATTGGATTACCATTTTCATCTTTGGTTTTTACTCGTGTAAGACCCGTTGCTCCTTCGTTTGTATTCCACCCCCAATCAACAAATACATGATATCCAGGTTCCATAAAGTATTGTTGAATTGCTTCCATTTGTTCTAATGAAAAAACCTTAATACCGATTTTACCAGTTCTTGAAATTTGGTCTTCACCCTCGGTAAACTCCATACTTGTTACCATGGGAGATGGTCTTAAACTTCTACCACTTAGGGGATTTACTGGTTTTCCGTTCCAATCATACCCTAAAGTACCACCATATCCACTTTCTTCGGAATTTCCTCTGAATCCATAAATACCTGCTTCTCCTGCTGCTGCGAATAATTTAGTATCTGGATTTGATACCATAATCAACCCATCACCAACACCACTAAATAACCTTACCCAAACATTTAATTGACTTGCTTTTTGGTTATCTATACCAGTAATGGTATCATATATTTTTTTGTTTATAGATGATAACTTTGGCCACATTATTCAATGAAATTATTTAATATCTCAATATAATTTGTTGGTATTCTTAAAATTGTACCATCTTCCAACCCAAATGGAGCATTGTGTAAATTATTAGCAGAAGCAATAATCCACCATAAAGAAGAATCATTATAATACTGATTTGCTAATGTATCTAACCTATCACCTGTTTCAGTAGCAACATAAATATCAGTATCTCTTAATGGAATCCTTGGATAAATCTTTGAACGATAAACAGTTCTCCCATCGTTTACTTTTTTGGTTTCGTTATTTTCGTATCTACTTGCCATTTTATGTTATTGATTGGAATGCAGGATAATACCCATGATTTTTTACACTATTTCGTTGTTCGATAAACTTAAACTCTGTTTGAACATTAATTATTCGTGGTAATTTGTAGTTTTGAGTTTTTACATCTCCGTCTAAAGATGAAACACTTTCTTCTATTTCCCATGGTACATTATCATCAATAGTATATGATAAACTACCTAAAAACCCTTCTTTTCTTTTATACATATCACCAATTGTTAATCTTAAAAATGGTGCAGTTATATATCCTGCATCTAATTCATAATCTTGTGGATAAACAAGTGATGTTAAAAAGTTTAACCTTTCCCATGCTTTTATATGTTCTGTTGGATTTAAGGAAAATATTTTGAATGAAAAACTAACACTTCTTTCAAGACCCGTATATGTGTAAAAACTAAATGGATTTCCTATAAATTTAGAACTATCCCAACTTGGTGAGAATGTTTCAGATAAACCAGTAATAGTTGCTAAAAAATTTACTGCTTTATTTTGTTTTACTGATTCAAATTTTAGAGTAATTGTATCTAAGTCATCTATTGAATTTTCTCCATCTGGTTTTAGTCCGTCATCCAAACTATAAACACCCTGTTTATTTACAATATTACCAAACGATGATTCCCCATATTTTGATGTTGGGTCATTATATTTACTAATCGTTGTTTTTTTAGTTTTTTCTAAATCACTTAGTTTTGAAGTTCGTTTTGGTTCACTAATTTGTTTATTTAACTCTAACTTAGGAAATGGTATTTTTGCAATTAAACCACCTTCTTCGAGTCTTTCGTTTGATTTCTTTTCTGTAAAGATAGGATTTTCTCTATTTGTAGTACTTATAAACTTTTCATAAGTGTCTATCTTATCTTTAGTAGTTACCTTTATTGTAGTAGTATACTTACTACCAAAAGCATTATTAAATACTGGTGCAAGTGATGATAAGAATCCCGTAGGAGTTCCATATAAAATTCTATCAGGTGCTTCATTTTTACTACCATAATTTCGTATTAACTTTGCACCTTCTTTCGCAGTTGGAAGTCCATCATAATCAAAATCGGTTTGAGGAGTTGAACCACCCCCTATTAACTTATCTCTTAAAAATCCTTTTGCTAAACCCAATGCTCCACTAATTGCCTTTGCTTTTAATTGATTTGGGTCAGTTAATGAACCAACACCACCTTTTAGAAATTGACCTAATAGAGAGCCATCTGCACTATCTTTAATCTTTCGAAGTGTTGTTGCATAACCCCATTGAATTTGGTCTTGTGATTCCAAACTACCATCACTTAGTGTGTAGGTTGGTGTTGCTAAAGAGGGGATACCTAATGTTTTTCTTGCAAATGAAGTTACTGATTTGAATGCTTTACCTATTGGACCTGATGGGATTAAACCACTTGTTGCTAATTTCATTTCACCAAGAGGAAGTGTTTCTCTTAAAGTAATTCTACCTATTTCTGGTCCATATAATAAAGGTTGTGAGAGTGTACCTAATACTCTAATACCCGTTGTCTCTTGTTCTAAGACCGTTTCTTCTAATGTACTACCATTTCTACTTCTGAGTCTATTCACAAGTTTCATAGTAGTTCCATTGATTACGGGTGAGTTAGATGATAATGGAATTTTGTTAGCATTTCTTGGAGTAAAGGCATCTTTAGGAGTTTGTCCTGCGTAAGGTCCTCTTTCTAATGTACCGTTATTAAATAATTCTTCTAAAGTCTGTGCCATAATTATCCTATTGCAAAGTTATTCATAGTAGACCTTTCAACTGCTCTACCAATATTTGAAGTAACTCTCCTACCATCTAAGTAAGTTTCTCTTTGTTTTTCAACTCCTGCTATTAATCGTTCTGCTTGAGCAGTAGTCATACCACCACCTCCAAGTTTAGATGGTGGAGCAAGAATACCTGCATCATTAGCACTACCTTGAAATAACCCACCTTCTTTTGGAGACATCATAATAGGACCACCATTTGGATTTATAGCAAGGTCACCAACCTGAGATACTGATTTTGCTTTAGATACCATACTAAATAGTCCTGCGACTGCGGCGATACCTAATGGAATACCAAGTCCTAAAGGTATCATAGCAAATGTACTCATAATAAAACCAACCGCAGATGAAATAGCTGCTATAATAGCAGGAGCAAAAGCAATTGCCAAACCTGCTGCAAGTGGAATTGCTAAAGCTAAATTATCAGCGAAAAACTTAAATCCTTCAGCGATTGCTTGAACTGGAAACAGTAAAAATTGTAATATAGGTAATAGACCTTCTAATAAAGGTGTGAGTACCATACCGACCGTAGATGCAATTCCAGTAAATGCATTTTGTAATTTTTCTAAAGACGCCTGTTGTTCTTGTTGTTTGCTAAACTGCTGAACCTGAGATGCTAGTTGGTCTTTATTTATATTTGATATGTCTAATCCTTGAGATATAGCTTTATCTGCTAATGCTCTTTGTTCCGATGATAGTGAATTTAACTTTTCTTGAGCATTCAATTGTTTGTTGATTTCTTCAACACTCATACCTGCTGCTTTAGCAAGTTGTTGTTGTGTAAAATAATCTTTCTTTCTAAAGTCACCACTTCTTTGAAGTTGTTTCAGAACTTCTTTTTGTGCTTCAACCGTTTTACCCGATGCAGCTAATGCTCGTGCTTGTGTTAAATTAAATTGACCACCAACAAAAGTTGCTGCTGTTAATTCATCACCAATATTACCTTGGAAATCTAATAAGTGTTCGGTTGTTGATGCTACTGATTTTAAGTTAGTACCTAATCTTCTTGCTTCTATTGCTGCTTGTGCTAATGACTCTACATCTCCTTGGAATAAAGTAGATGCAATCTCTGCATTTTCAGCAATATCTTCAAATATTTTTGCAGGTGCAACACCGGCAAGATTTGCCATGTTAGCAACTTGTAATTGAACACTAGCTGCTGTTTCTGATGAAAGTCCACCTACTTGTTCAAATATCCCCTGAACTTTAGCTGCTTTATCTGCTGCTACCCCAAAATTTGTGTTTAGTAATGTCAATCCTGCCACAACTTCATCACCAAAATTAGCTACATCACTAAATTCAGATTTTAGTGCAGCTACGGTATCAAATACTTTTGATGCATCCACACCCATAGCCGCAAATTCCGAAGTAATTTCAGCTGCTTGAGATTTAATATCCCCCATCTGAGAGTTGGTTAATCCAGTAGTTTCTCTAAATTTACCTGCGGCTGCGTCTAAATCAGAAAATGCTTTGAATGCTGATATTGCAATCGCTGCTATTAATGCGATAGGACCAAGACCTGCTTTTAATGCCTTACCAAATTTCTGCGCACCACTTACCATATCCTTAACAGGACCAGGTAGTGCATCCATAACACTTTTTTGTTCTTCTTGTAATTGATTTAATCTATTTTGTTTTTTCTCTAAAGCATCTTTTTGTTTTAGTGCTTCTATACCAAGAGAAAGTTGTTCTTCATCTAAATCTGTTGCTGCTGCTTTGAACTCCTCTATTTGCTTGTCTAATGAAGAAATTCCTCTTAATTTATCTTCGGTGGCTTGAGTTGCTTTTGCTTGACTTAGTAAATCTGAATTTATTTCTTCTAAAAGACTTAATCTACTTTGAGCACTTTTTCTTTGTTCTTCACCATGTTTAGTATTGTCTTCTAAGTACCTAGCTTCTACTGCTTTTTGATTCGCAATTTCTCTACTTAATGATAAGTAAGTACCTGCTCCTTTACTGGCACCCGATAGTTGGTCTCTTACACCTTTAGTTAATTTATTAAAAGACTTGACGGAAGATTCATACTCTTTATTTGCCTTCTTTATTTCATCATTATTGGCTTTAGCAAGTTTTATTTCGGCTTGAAGTTTTTCCAACTTCTTTTCTTGCATATGGTGCAGTTTTTTCTTTTCTTTTAACCTTTCTTTTTGTAAGGCTAAGAGTTTCTGCTCCTCTTGTTGAAGTTTTTCTATATTTTGTATTTCTCTATTAGAGTCAGCCATCTAAGTGAAGTATTATTTTATTTCAATACCGTGTTTTTTCAAGATGTCCATTGCATCTTTATCTTTTTCTAAACGTTTTGCTGCCTTTCTATTCAAATCACCGATTTCTTTATCCAATTTTTGAAGAACAGGGTCATTCTTGATTAAATCATCAACATTCTTTGGTTTTTTCTTTTTACCGAATAAACCAAAAAACTCATTGATATTTTCTTTTGAAAGTTTATATCGTGCCATAAGTTATTCCTTTATGTAATTATACAACTATAAATATCGGAATACAAAAAAAGTTAGGATAGGAAATATACTACTTCCTTACCCTAACTTTAGAAGGTGGTTTGATTTTTTTATTTGCCTTATCGTATTCCTCTTTTTCTTTTTTCTTTGCTTCTACTAATTTATTATAGTAGAAGTTTCTGAGGTATGTTGGCATCTGATATACATCCGACTGAATAAATCCATTACCATAATAACACAAATCAAAAATTTGATTGTGCATTTGTGCACTATGAGTCTTCCCCAGGCCAAAAAAAGTTAACGCCCAAGGTAATGGGCACTTCCTCCTTCTCACCATCTTCATGCTCATGTACATAAGTCATATCCATGTCAGGTTGGATTTTCTTGACATAGTTCCTAAATGCCCTACTATCCCTAACTAACATATTTGATACAAACTTGTTGATAAATCCTACATCTTCATTTCCATCAACAGATTTAATCATATATCTTAATCGAGTAGTAATATCAAAGGATGCATCTTTGTTAAACTTTTCTAATGCAGCAATATCTTTTTCTATTGCCTTTTCATCACCATGTGTTAATAACTTAAATATTAATTTGTTTTTACCTGCTGGTGTTACAAACTCAAATTCATTTTTGTTATTAAATACTGATAAATCAACTTCTTTTGTACTTACTTTACCCAAGTGAATAGTTGCGTCAACTTCTTCATTCAATTTAGATGAATAAAATCTCATTGGATATTCAGGTCCATACCCCAATACTCTTGTAGCAAGAATGATTGCATTTTTGTCACCAATTGTAATATCATTGATGTCTATATCATCAACTACAATAGATTCAAATAATTTATCCAACACAACACCCTTTTTAATAAGGTTTTGTGAAGATAAAATATCTTCTTCTTTGGCAGTCATGTATTTCAATGTTACTTTACCCGAAGAAAGAGGGTTATCTAATGGATATACTTTACCCTCAGATGGTAAGTCAATAACTTCCGTTGGAAAGTCAAATTGTTTTTCACTCATAACTTTTGTTCTTTAATTGTGTATATAAATATATAAAAAGAAAAAAGTTAAAAAAAAAGGAGTTATTCTTACGAAAAGAATCACTCCCTTTATTAATAGTAGTGGATTATATTTTAATACTCTAAAATAGCGTAATCGTATGCTAAAGTAAGAGAAATATCAGCAGGGTCATTAGAGGAGAAATCTAAATCATTAAAGTTTGCTGCTACGATAAATGCTCCTTTTAGTTTCCATTGTTCGATTTTGTCTCCAACAGGTCCTAACATATAGAAATCAATATCTTTCTTGTAGAAGTCTGCGTATCCTCTTCTACCCGTGATTGATTCCTGTCCTAATCTTACCCACTCCATCACTTGTTGTGCTCCTGAAGGTACGATTGGGTCATATAGAGTAATCTCTAAATCTTGCCACTCTCCTTTACCTTGAAGTTTTCTATAAGTGTTGATGTGGTCTAACTTAATTTGTTCAAAGTTGATAGAAGGTCTGTTTGCCGTCTTAATTAAGTACGATTGGATACCATCAATTTCCATGATGTATCTGTTCTTCATCTTCGGTTCGAAGTTGGTAAAGAACATTTCGTTAAATTCTAATACTTCTGCCATTTTATTATTTTCTCCTTTATACTAATAAATATTAGTTATTCACTTTTTTGTTATGCCGAAAAAGATGCTCCCGTTGGTAAGATGTTGAAGTCAATTACAATGAATTCAGCGGTCTTAGCAGGTTGTAGGAAAATCTGTCCAGCCATTATGTTTCTATCAACTACATCAGGTGTGTTGTTAGTCTCATCCATAACTACTTTGAATGCGTACAATCCTTGTCTTTGTTGGATACCTTCTAAGTAAGGTTGTACGGTGTTGATGAATCTACCTCTTGTAACTGCGGTGTTTTGTTCGAATACCAAGTATCTTGAAGTACTTGCTACAAACTTCTTAACTGCAATCAACAATCTTCTAACATTGATTCTATCTAATGCTGATGCTTTATCTTGTAGAGTCTTTTGTCCAAATGCCACAATACCTTGTCCAGGGAATGATGCGATTGGGTTTACTTTGTTTTCATATAGTGTATCTCTTTCAGAATGAGTCAGTCTATTTAGTACTGATGCTGCTCCTGTAATTCCACCTCTATTCAAACCTGCTGGTGCGAACCACTCTGCTGCGATAGCATCGTTTGCTGCATATACTGCGGGTAGTAATACCGATGGTGGTACACTTATCAATTTGTTTGTGTTTGTATCTACTGTCTTAACCCAAGGATAGTAAGTTCCAACATAGTTAGAATCCACTGCGTTTGCTTGAGTTGTAATATCACTTATCGTTGCATCTGCTTTACCAAAGTCTGAGATATAGAATGCGTCTGACCTTGCTTCAACAACATCAATTGCTTTAGTTACTACCGATGGGTGTAATTGTCTAACAACACCAGGTGTTACTAACATATTGATATCCCACTCATCTTGGTTTGAAATTGCGTTTAATGCTTTAGTATAAGCAACCGAACCACTTGCAGTTGATGATGATAAATCTAAACCTTGTGAGTTTCCTGATGTAATGTTAGTTCCGTACTTTTTACTAATTGCAGGAGAACCTCCATCAAATCCACCTTGGAATGCTACTGAGAATTGTCTCTTAACCATATCAGATGAATCCGAACCACTCATTACATAATCAATTCCACTTAATACATTACCATCAAATGCGAATGCTGTATTTGAACCAGTTTGTGCTCCATTTGGAATTGGGTTTAGGTAATTTCCATTATCATATTTTACACCAGTTGTTTCAAAATTGAAACCTGAGTAGTTAATCGGTGAACCTGCTGTATTACCAGTTGACCCTGAAGTAAATACTACTGCTGGTACCCAAAGTGATTGTGCATCAGTTGTAGTTTTAATAGGGTTAGTATATGCTCCATGTGCGAATGGTGCTGCCGATACTGGATATAATCCTTGTTCTTTAACTTCTACTCTAATGTATTTAGAGTTATTTACCCAATCACCATATTCAGTAATCTTACCATTAGAATCGATAGTCATAAATCTATCTCCGATTCTTCTTGCGATAAAGTTAGGTGATGCAGGGTCTAAGTTTACATTATTATAAGTTTCCAATACTGACTTTCTCTTATCAGTATCACCAAATGCTCTAACTGTTACTGTAAATGTAGAGTAATCAGTTCCACCATCTTCTCCTGCTGCTTTTACATTGGAAATTGAAATCTTAAATCTTTTGTTTTCGTTGTTACCATATCCAAGTGTATGGAATCTGAATAAGTCGTATCTCTCACCAGATATAAGTTGTGATTGGATATATGGAGTATTTGCAACTGATGCTCCTGTTGTTGATACATCATCACTTAGACTACCTCCATTAAATTCTTGAGTTGGTAGTGCTAATGCAGTTACTGCTTCACCACCTGCTACTTCTAAGTTAACATTTGATGCTGCGTTCTTAAAATATGCATAAGTATATCCATCTTTAGAACCTAAAGGTGATACACCAAATACATCAGTAATATCATTTGCTGCTGATTCTAAAATAGATGAAGATACTTCACCAATACCACTACCACTTACTACAAATGAACCAGATGTAGTTGTTGATGGTGATACTGTAAATGTACCAAATCCAACTTCTGCATCTCCATTTTCAGTAGAGTGTAACACACCTACTAATTTTTTAGTAGAGTTATCAGAACCAGATGCTAATAAACCAACTGGTGTTGCTTGTGAGTAACCTCCTTCGTTCATTACTCTTACAACAGTTACAACTCCTGCCTCTCTGAGGTAGTTTTGTACTGCATATTCAGTATAGTAAGTCCCATCGGGTGTTCCAAAAATATCTTCAAACTCACTTTGAGTTCGAACGATTGTAGGTACAAATGCAGGTCCTTGTTTGAAAGGTCCTACGATTGCTGCTCCTATTTCTCCAATTCCCTGTGCTAAGAAAGAGAGGTCATTCTCTCTTGTAAATACACCAGGTGATACGATTCTTTCTGCCATGTTATTTTTTCTCCAAGTAAATTATTATTTGACTAATATCAAATTACACATATAAATATAAAGAAAATACCCAAAAGGTAAATTCAATTATTTATCCGTTTATAACATTACCCTCACCAAAACTTTCTTCTAATTTTGCTTTTAATAAAGGATAAGCAAAATCATAGATACTAACTTCTGATATAGGATTCGTTGAAATTAAGTTAACTTGGTAATCTTCACTACCAGTAACTGTTTCGTTTCTATAATCAATATTTGATTGTGTAATCTCAGAACCAGGGTTTGAAGGGTCTGGTACCATAATGTCTACTGACTCCGAAACTAAGTATGTTCTCGAGAAGTCTCTCGTTCTTGTAACTGATTCGGTAACAGCAAACTTATAGATTTCTAATATGTTATCATTCTTTGCTTTAAGTTCTTCATTTGCTGCATCAGGTCTTTGGTCATCATATTCCTCATAAGATGCACTTTCAGCAGAACCAGAATTCATGTATAATACGGGAAATACTCGTAAATACCCTAAATTTTTTCTGAACTCGAATGATTCAATACGAACATATCCTTCATCAGTAATACCTTTAGATGTTCCGATTGATGTGTTAATTATTAATGCCATGTTGTTTTCTTTACTCCTTATAAATATATATTAGTTTTTTCAAAACACAAATTAGTTTGTTATTTCTACTCTTCCCAAGGGAATGAACCACTTTCAATTCGTGTTTCGTTCCATTGTCTTTGTTCCTCTAACATTTTTTCGATTCTATAATCAATATGCTCCGCATATCCTTCACTACCAGAAATTTCTGCAAAAACCCATTCTAAAACTTGAGTTTGTGTTAGTTCATTATACGGGGTATATTCATCGGGATTATATGTTTGAGAAACATTAAATGGTGTTGCTCCTTCAAATATTGCTTCAATGTTATTTCCTTCGGAATCTTGAAAAGAATCATCTGTACCGATTTTTTCCCAATATGTTTGGAAAATGTAATCATTAACAGTTTCTAAAGAACCAGAGTAAGATGTTTGCTTATCTGCCTTTCTTAAACTTTTTAATCTCCAACTATAAGTTACAGCCATTTTTATTTATTAATTAATTTGTTAACCATATCTTTTAATTCAGATACTTCTTTAGATAAATATTCAATTTGTTCTTTTTGTGATTCTACGATACTATTTTGTTCTTTAATACCCTCAACTAATAGTGGTACTAACTTATCATAATCAATAGTTAAGTAGTTTTCACCTGATTTAGAACCGATTGGATTTCCTTCATCATCAAACTTAGTATCAAATGGAGCAAGGTGTACGATTTCTGGTAATATTGCCTGTACTTCTTGTGCCGATAAACCAAGTTGTTTTTCTTCTTTAGTATATCCAACTGATTTTGCTAACTCATTGTTGGTGTAATAGAATCCATTTAGTGATAAAATTTTATCTAATGGATTTTCGATATTACCAACTTTATCTTTTAGTCTTTCATCAGAATAGTATGCAATTACATTGTCTTGAGCATAAACCCAACCATATGCGTATAGATAGTTTGCATTAATTCTATACATTCTTGATGTAGAGTTTGCATCTACATAATAACCAGTATTATTTCTATCATACATAATGAATGGTCTAATATCATTCAAGTATGATACACTATTTGCATTTAAGTAATAGTTTGTATCGTGGTCATAATAAATTGCTGCTCTTACTTGGTCTCTTACATAGATACCATATGATGCAGCATAGAATTGCCAACTACCATTATGGTACATATAAGAGTTACCATTTCTTTCAGCATACCACATCCACTCATTATCAACATCATTGTAGATACCACATTGGCTACTATTTGCTGACATGAATACATATCTTGCGTTGATTGAGTATCCTTCCCAACCACCTTTACCTCCACCATGAGTTTGAACAGTACCATAGTTACCATCTACACCACTTTGACCTGCTCTAAAGGTAACTTCATTGTTATCTCTTAATTCTACATAAGCATCTCTTGCAACTCTTACTGCCCAGTTTCCATCTGAATCTAAGAAACCAATATTGTTACTATTATCAGCATAAACATATCCTCTCCGGTTATTTCCAGAAGTTGTTATGTAAATTTCAGATGTAGATTGAGTTGAATACATTCTCCATCTACGATTGGAATCAGAGTACCAATGCATTGCGGTTGCTTGGTTGTATAAACCTTCACCACTATTGTAATTTCTAAACCAGTTATCAGCATAGAAATCCCATGCTCTCATCACATTTGCTCTTGCACTACCCGAACCTGAACCAAAATAGTATGAAGTATTATTTCTATCATACATGATATTTGGTCTGATATCATTGAAATATGATGTTGAGGCAAAGTCACCATAATAAGAAGTGTTGTTCGAATCATAGTAACGAGTTGCGTAGAAGTTTGATGTAGATGCATTGTTGTCATACATTGCAATCTTAAACCAACCACTATTGTTTGGCCAAGAATGTCTCCACCAAAGTGAATCAGTTACACCACCTGCCATCTGCCAACCATAACCACTATTGTAAGCATTTGTATAGTGATATGCTTGAACACCAACATAGTGAGAAGTATCAGGCGGTTCATTTGCAGGATTTGACCATGTATCAAAGAAACCACTACCCCAAGTCATTACTGTGTTGAAGTCTTCTCGACCCCAACCCATAGCACCAGTCCAATAGTTTGTATCACCAGTAATTGATGAACGAGGTCTATTGTATTTGTATGTAATACCTAATGTATCTTTTGTTCTTGAAGTAAATCCATTGATATTTGAACTTCTATCCGATGCTGGATTTAAGAAGTATCCACTATTATTTCTATCATAGAAATTTTCTGCATACATTGAGTAGATTGCAGTAACATTACCACCAAATGTAGCTGCGTTATTATCTACTCTAAGTTCTAATGGCCAATATCCATTGTAGGTTGACCAAGATGTTGAGTTATTACCAGAACCTCTCAACACATAGAATATGTTAGAGTTTTGGTGAATCATCGATGAACGATGGTTAGTATCTCTTAAATAAATTGTTGGGCTCCCATTTTGGATAAAAATATTTCCAGGTGCATTAAGAGAAGAATTTGTTGTAAGGAATCCATTGATGTAAACACCATTGTATCTTGCATCTAATACATCATTCGCAGGATAACCACTATAAGTTCTCTTAAATCTAAGAACTATACTTTCGTTGTTATCGTAATCATCTTCGGATTGAATAACTAACCTACCTGTGTTAGAACCACCAGGAGATTCACCATAGATTTTCCAAGCATCATTATCACCTCGTTGTCCACCTATATAATAAGGTGGTGATGCAGATGTACCACTACCATAACCTGCTCCAACTGGGTTTTGTGGTAAATCATAAACATTTGCGGTAATCACATTCATTCTTGAAGTGGATGCGAAATCACCATAATATCCTGGACTATTTACATCATAGTAAATTGGAGAATAAATTGCTTGTTTCTCCATTCTTGTATTACCACTATAAGTGTAAAGAGTTCCATCAATGTAAGTATTACGATTGAAATAAAATCTACTTCTATCAGTTTGGAAATGTGCATATGAAGAATTCATTGGTCCCATATCCACATAACCATAGTTGGTTCTCATTCTTAGGGCATTACCACTACCTTCTTCTAATCGTGTACTACTATTGTTAATATCATAGTATGATGCTCTAACATTACCGTTTACATCTAATCGGTATGATGGATTTATCCGATTTATACCAATGTTACCTCTACCAGTAATAATCATCTTAGTTGATGAAGAACCTCCATTGGTTGTATCGAACAATAAGTTTGATGCTGCTTCATCGTTATCTCCATAATCCGTATCATTTACGGTCATCATAGAGATTCTTGCTTCATTAGTTGCGTTGTTAGTATCTTGGTCTTTGAAAAGAATAGATGGACCCGATGGAACTGCCCCATGGTCACTTCTATTGATTTCTAATCTTAATAAATCAGTATAACCCGTATTTGCTCCTAATCCACTTCTATAAACATGAATTGGTGCTTGTGGGTTTGTTGTACCCCAACCAATATTTTTTGCTTGGTCTGAGTGGAAATATGTATGTGATGAACCACTTCTACCTGATGATAATGTGGTTATTACAGTATTAGAGTTATTATTATTTGTAATTCTAACACCATATGAGAATCTCATTGTTACATAAGCATCATTGTTGTCTACAATCGAACCATCATCAGCAAGATAAATACCCTGACCGGTTGTGTTATTGGTTGATACATAAAGATTTTGATTTACTCTTACATGAGAATCACCTCTACCAACTGAGAAGATTTCCGAACCTCCACCAGAGCCTCTTCTTGAATCATTATAGAATCGAGTACCACCATAGTATGAGTTAGCCCCAATTTGGATACCAGTATGCCAGTTTAATCTTAATTTAGAATAATTACCATTATATGATTCTTTATCGGTATAAATCATATAATAAGGTTCGTTATCACTTCTTTGACCCCATGAAATACCAGTAACACCACCATCTGCTTGTGATGGGTCTGATGTTGAATCCCATAGGTTTAAGTGTCTACCTGGTCCTGCTCCACTACCATCTCTGAATAGGAATGAACCACCCGATTCCTCATATCTATCACTTCGGAATGCATCTGCTGCTCTAACTGTATATAAATTAGAATAACTATTTGGGTCTAAGTAATATCCATCGTTATTTGCGTCTCTAAATAAACTACCCCTAACCTCACCGGTAGTATAAATAATTTTATTATTTCTTGCTCTTAGGTAAGTACCATCTTGCATATACCAACCACCACCCCATCCGAATCCAAGTTCTTCATCTTTAAGGAATGTTGCAGTACCTCTACCAATTACTAATGCATCACTATTATTAGTTAATTGAATAGAACCATTAACATGGAGTCTATTAGTACTTGGATTACCCTGTACTACACCATTATTATCTGAACTTGTGTATGATATTGATGTTTGTCCAATTATGACATTATTACCACTATCTACAATTACAGTTGGGTCTTCAGTTGTTGATTGAGCAGAATATAGAGCATTTGTTGATGATACACCACCAATTGAAATGTAAGAACCATCGGTTGAAATTGTAGTTGAAATAGCTGCTGTATTTGCATCACCATCATCAGACTCCATTCTTTCAATTACATCTCTTGTAGTTGCGTTACCAGTATCATTTGTTCCATGGAATATTGCAGCATAAGGTCTACGAGAACCACCAGCAGAATAACCACCGAGTTTTGTTAAACCTACATTTAATGCCGCTGCTCTAAGATTTCCAGTTACATTTCCTTCCCAAGCATCATACGAGGTAAGAATACCAATTTGGTCTCTTGATACTCCATTGATTGCATTAGCAAGGTTGTTTGATGCTGTTGAACTTCCGTATGTATCGTATGATGTAGTAGAAACAACTGCTAAATCAGATGCTCTAATTATGGTTAATTGTAAACCTCTACTATTTGAAGCAACATTACTACCATTTATGTAAACTAATCTACTTACTACATTATTGTTACCACCACCTCTAATATATAAATAAGAAGTTCTAATTCCAGTACCAAATCCAATCCAAGAACTGAAACGAGTGATTGTAGATGAATCTCCTAATTCAAGAACATCTGGATTAGTACCCTCATCCATTCTTAACATTTGTCTACCACCTGCAACCAACTGCATATCATCACCACCCACCATCCGTAGGTAAGTGTTGGTATCACCATTATGGTAAATGTAACTTGATACATATAGATTTGAGAATGTAGGAGAATCTGATGTTCTTACATTCTGATTCATATTGTATGCGTATGGTTGAGATACACTATCTAATATTTGTCTCCAACTATCCCAAGATGTACTACCCGTACCTAATCTACTCCACAATCTACCAGATGCGGTGTATGCAATTTGTATTGGATATCCGCCACTTAAATCAGAACCTCCACCATAACTTCTCCAAGTCATTTGACCATTGTAAGTACCACCATCACTCAATCCATTGGTTGAGTTATTTTTGAAATCAAAGTAAACACCATTTTGTCTACTATTTGGTAAATCGTTTGTTGAACGAGTATCGTTTGAATCAACTGCTTCTGCTCTTAATGCTCTGTCAATAGTACCACTAATTGTACCATTTACGGTCAATCCATTTAAGTTTGAAGTACCATCTGGGTCTAAATAATATGTAGATTGACCCGATGAATAGAATCTATCTGCGTAACTATATCCTGTTGTAAGAGTGTTACCATCTCCTCTAATAATAAAGTTTGTTGTACCACCTACACCACCATCTTTGAACGCAATATCTTCACCACCAGAAGTTGCTATAATTAAATGAGCATCATTTGTATCAGTTGCTTGAATATATCCTCTAAGAGTTCCCGCAGCAGTATCTAATTGAATTAAATTACCACTATTTACCTGAATATTTCCATTTGATGTTACACCCGCAAATGTTACTGCATCGGTTGTACGAACATTTTGATTCATTGCGTACAACTCATTTGCACCTTGACCGGTATTTACAGTTGCGAATGTTACTGCGTCAGATGTACGAACATTCTGATTCATTAAATAAACCTCGGTTGTACCTTGTCCAGTATTAATATTTGCCGCGGTTATTGTACCATTAAAATCTACTTGAGTATTTGAGTATGAATAACTAAATACTTCAGTATTTGTACCCGCACTTCTATTAAAGAATGTGATTCTATCAGCAGTTTCTCCACCAATAAATCCAGGTGAACCATCACCATTGTAAGAAATACCACCACCATAAGTTGATGATTGTCCTACATATAGATAACCAGTACCTTGTGAGTTACCGTATGCCTCAAATCCTGCCTTATTAGAATCACCTGCAAGAACTCGAACTACCGAATCTGCACTTTTTGAAGTACTACCTACTGTAACATCATCAAAAGTTACATCATCAGATGTACGAACATTTTGGTTCATTAAGTAAACTTCAGTTGCACCTTGACCAGTATTGATTGTACCAATATTAATCAAGTTACGAGATGTATCAATTACAGTTGTTCCGTTTAGTTTATATCCATAAACTGCATTTACACCAGTATCATCTAAAACTTGGAAATGAATTTTATTACCATCTTCTGGTTCATAGAAATCTAATCCCTCGGGTGTTGCTCTAATAGCCATATCAATACCACTATCAGATGAACCGTTAAAGAATATAGTTGGTTGTGTTACACCACTTAAATAAAGATTGTTTGATTCTAATCCATCATCTGCATACCATCTATCAACCGATTCATCCCAATAGAACGATTTGGTTGCTGAACCCCCTCTTAATATTTCAATACCACCATCTTCTGAAGGAGTACCACTTGTGAAGTTTGAATTAAGAGTTATAATATTATCTGCTAACTTAATGGTTTCGGTATTCACAATTGTTTGAGTACCCGTTACATTAAGATTACCTGTTATGTTTAGAGTTGTTCCATCAAAAGTAAGATTACTTTCAACAGTTGCGTTTGGTGCAGTACCATTTAATGTAATTACACCATTATCAGTATTACCAGTTAGTGCTAATAGACCTGATGAACCACTTGAACCTGAACTTCCTGAACTTCCTGAAGTTCCACTTGAACCACTACTTCCAGATGAACCACTTGAACCTGAACTTCCCGATGAACCACTTGAACCTGAACTTCCTGAAGACCCCGAGGAACCACTTGAACCATCATCCCCACTACTTCCACTTGAACCAGATGAACCCGAGGAACCACTTGAACCATCATCTCCACTACTTCCACTCGAACCAGATGACCCCGAAGAACCACTTGAACCCGATGAACCCGATGAACCTGAACTTCCCGAAGAACCTGCGTCTCCACTTGAACCTGAACTTCCTGAAGAACCAGATGAACCACTTGACCCATCCTCTCCACTTGAACCACTTGAACCAGATGAACCACTCGTACCACTCGAACCAGATGAACCACTATCACCCGAACTACCAGATGAACCCGAACTACCAGATGTACCTGCGGAACCACTTGAACCTACTTCTCCATCTACACCACTTGTTCCTGAAGAACCACTTGAACCTGAACTACCCGATGAACCTGCGGTTCCTGCTGTACCACCACTACCACCAGTAGCAGATGTACCTGATGTTCCACTTGAACCCGAACTTCCACTTGAACCTGATGAACCAGATGACCCCGATGACCCCGAAGTACCATCTCCACCACCTGCACCAGTTATACCACTTGAACCAGATGAACCACTTGTTCCACTCGAACCACTTGAACCAGCATCACCAGTTAAACCACTTGAACCAGAAGTACCTGATGAACCACTTGTTCCACTCGAACCACTTGAACCACTTTCACCTGCTCCACCAGTTATACCACTTGAACCAGAAGTACCTGATGAACCACTTGTTCCACTCGAACCAGATGAACCATCTTGACCATCAACACCACTTGAACCAGATTGACCGTCAACACCCGATGTTCCACTTGTTCCTGCGGAACCTGAACTACCTGAAGTTCCACTACTTCCACTTGTACCCGAAGAACCCGAAGTGCCATCTACACCAGATGTACCTCCACTTCCAGATGAACCTCCACTTCCCGATGTTCCACTTGAACCTGAACTTCCTGAACTTCCTGAACTTCCTGATGTTCCACTTGTACCACTCGTTCCACTACTTCCACTTGAACCAGATGAACCACTCGTTCCACTACTTCCACTTGAACCAGATGAACCTCCACTACCTGATGTTCCTGAAGAACCACTTGAACCACCACTACCAGATGTACCATCAGAACCTGTTGTTCCCGAAGAACCACTTGTTCCCGATGTTCCACTACTTCCACTCGTACCACTTGTACCAGAAGTACCTGCTGCGGGTTCCCAACCAGTTGCAGTGTATCTATAAATGTTTGTGTCTGAAGTATTGTAATAAATTTCTCCTATTTCACCATCTAATGGGTCTGATGAATATGAAGGTATTTGTATACTATCTTTTATATGTACCGAACCTGTAAATTCTTGTCTATCATTAATATCATCACCAAAAGTGTTTGACCCCGATGAATAAATTACCGATGAAGATACATAAGTTGTTTGAATTTCAGTAGTTACTATTCTACCAGTAACATTTAAGTCACCAGTTATATTTGCTTCACCACCTAAAGTTAAATCACCATCTATTGTTGCAGAACCACTAACTCCTAAGTTATTTTCAGTTGTTAAATCTACTTGAACAACTAAACCTTTGTTTGGAGAAATTACTGCTTGTGCTGAACCTGATTTTAATCTATCAATATCACCAATAGAACCTGCTGATATATTTGTAATCTGAGAACCATCTCCCTTAAATGCTGATGCTGATACTAAACCACTTACATTTAATGCACCAGTTATATCAGTTTGTACATTTATTGAAAGTTTAGTTTCATCAATAGAGGCAGTTGCACTACCTAATGCTATTCTCGTTACATCACCATCTAATGCCGATACGGGAATATTTGTTAGACCACTACCATCACCTTCAACAGACCCACTTAGAGAACCTGTAAATTCTCTTGCTGTTATAATATTTTCTACATCCAATGAGGTATTAATACCAACCGATGCAGTTGATATAGTCACTTGTTCTACTCCATTTACATCAATGGAAAGTAAAGATTGACTTATCTGATTAATACCATTTGGGTCTATACCGGTGAACTTCATATATTATTACTTTATGTAATTTCTAATACTGATACTACTACATCTGCCGAATCATCAACATCTGAAGTAACTGTTATTGAATCATTTGCTTCCATTACCACTTTTTGTTCACCACCAACTAATATTGTTGCCGAACCTTGTGGAATTACCGCACCTTTTAATAAATATTTAGTTACTGCAGCGGAATTATCAGTTATTTGAACATCTACATTAATATTTTGTGTTACTATATTAGCAACATTTACACCAATCACGGTTGCCGAAGTTGCAGCAGGACAGGTATAAACTGATAAACCCGCAGTTCCTGCAGGTCCTTGAATACTATTCTTAAATGTGTTTGCCATATTTTATCCTTTTATCCTAAAGCAATTGCAAATGCGATTGCTGAATCTAAAACACTTACCCCATCAACATTAAATGAATCATTAGGTCCAACATTAACAGAACCACTAATGTCCATAGATTGAGAAACAATAATAGAAGTTCCACTTGTATTTTCAATTCCAACTCTAAGTGTATCTTTTACAGTAAGATTTGTAAATTCTGCTTGTTCTACGGTGATATCACCAGTAAATGAACCAGTAAATCCACCCGTAAACGAACCACTTAATTCAGCATACGCAATTGATGCTTGTGTAATCGAACCTGAAAAACTGGGTTGGTCTATTCTCATTTATCTACTCATTGTTTATAGGTATAAATATAACTTAATCTTTTTGTTAAGATGGTTTTGTGGGCCAAGTTAAAGAGTATGGATTCTCTTGACTTGTAATATCTCTTAGTCCTTGTCTATAAGTTTGCCAATCAGTTAACAAAGAACCAGTAATTGGTGAATCTTGAAATTGTGTCCAATCTGATTGTGCTAATAAATTATCTCTTATATCTCTAACTTCTTCCCACTTTTCATTTTTTCTTGTTTCTATATCCTCACTACTTGCGTCTGATTCTGTCCAATTTTGTACATAAACTGAACCAGATTGTGTTGGAGTTCCCTCTACATAATCTTTTGTATAGTCTCCACCATTTTCAACTTGAATTACGGAATATACATTAAAGTTATTCAATACCGAATCCGTTAAAACATTAGGAAAACTAATATTAGGATTATCACTTTTCAAATCTTGAATAGTGTATGGATATGTTGTTACTGAACCTGATACTTTTATATACATAATTATTTCCAATTTAATGGTATATCATTATAATCATAAGTTGAGGATGGGTTAGTACCAATACCTGTACAATTGTTATATGCGTTTGTACCCAATGGAGTTGGTGTTCTTAACCATAGTGCCTCATCTAAATCCCAAGATGATGAACCGTTTGTTGTTGAACTCATATTAAATATATTAGAAAATAAAGTAGCATTTGAATTATATACAAATGTTGGTATATTAGTTAATGCTCTACAATTTCTAAAAGTTGATGAGAATGAAAGAACTGCGGTGTTATATTGAAACATATTGGTTGGAACTGTTGTTAAAGATAAACATCCTAAAAAAGTAGAGTTAAATGATGCTACCGAAGTTCCTGCATTATCAAATAAATTATTTGGTACTGATGTTATACCCGTAAATGAAAATGTATCTGTAAATTCTTGTGCAGATGTTGCATATTCAAATAATCCCGATGGGATTGATGTGATACCAGTTCCTCTAAATGTATTGTTAAACTGCGTTACCCTTGCTAAACCATCCAAATCAGAAATTCCACTTATTGTGGTTATATTGGAACAACCATAAAAATTTATCTGTCTTATACCAACATTACCAAAACTATTTATGGCAGAATATAATAATCTAAAACTATCATTATCCACCCTGAAACCAGGTAATGACCCAGTAATATTTACTGTATATGTTCCACCACTTGAAAAGGTGTGCGTAGCATTTACATCGGTTGTAGAAGTTACTACCGAGTCAGCAGAACCATCACCCCAAGATACCGAAATATTTGGTTGTGTACCACCAACTGAAAATAAAGGTAAGGTATATGTTTGTCCTGCAGTTACTGTTAAATCAAAACTAAAGGCCACTGCTCCACCTCCTCCCCCTGAACTTACTAATCTTCTTGCTATACTCATAATTCATAACTTATCGTTTATCTTAAATCTGCTCCACTAAGGAATCCCCAATAATTTGTTCCACCATCAAATGTGTAGAATACTAATACATCATAACCATTTGAAGTTAATGCGGGTGCTACACCACCTGCCCATTGAACTGTACCAGGCCATCCTATTGTATAATTACCACCATTTTGTAAAAGTAGTGTAAATCCTAATGCTTTTGGATTTGATGGTGGGTTTGAGAATGTAAATGTAGCATTTGTATTAACCGTATATGTAAAGTTGTTTGCTGATGTTAAATCCAATGTTACATTACCACCCGTTCCTTCTGCACTTACTAATTCTTCAAATAATGTTGTATGAATAGATACTGATGCGTCAATGATACCAGTTACATCTAATGTATTACCATCATAAGTTAGTCCACTCTCTACATCCAATCCTGCTAAAGCATTGTTATATGTAGTTAAACCATTATTGGTTGTACCACTTAAAGGTATAGAACTACCCGATGAACCACTTGTTCCACTTACACCAGATGTTCCGTTTGTACCATTGATACCAGATGTACCACTCGTTCCACTCGAACCACTTGAACCAAATAAAGTACCATCTAAACCTGAAGTACCTGAAGTACCATTCGAACCTGCTGCCGAAGTTCCTGATGTACCTGCAGTACCGGTTGTACCACTAACACCACTTGTTCCACTTGAACCACTACTTCCAAACAAAGTACCATCTAAACCTGAAGTACCACCAGTTCCACTTGTACCATTGGTTCCAGTTGAACCACTTGTACCTGAAGTTCCAGATGTTCCTGAAGTACCTGAACTACCACTTGAACCAAATAAAGTACCATCTTGACCACTCGTACCAGAAGTTCCACTTGAACCACTTACACCACTTGTACCTGAAGTCCCTTCCGAACCAGTTGTACCTGCTGTACCACTTGAACCACTTGAACCGAATAAAGTACCATCTAAACCTGAAGTACCACTTGTACCAGAAGTTCCACTTGAACCACTTTCACCACTTGTACCAGAGGTTCCCGATGTACCTGAAGTACCAGATGAACCAAATAAAGTACCATCTTGACCAGAAGTACCCGATGTACCTCGTGTGCCCGAAGTTCCTGATGTACCAGTTGTACCACTTGTACCACTTGTACCACTACTTCCAAACAAAGTACCATCTTGACCACTCGTACCAGAAGTTCCACTTGTTCCAGAAGTTCCCGATGTACCAGATGAACCGTTTGAACCACTCGTTCCTGCGGTTCCACTTGAACCACTTGAACCGAATAAAGTACCATCTTGACCACTCGTTCCACTTGTACCACTCGTACCAGTTGTTCCCGAAGTACCCGATGTACCACTCGTTCCACTTGAACCACTTGAACCAAATAAAGTACCATCTACACCCGAAGAACCAGATGTTCCTGAAGTTCCACTTGAACCAGATGTACCGGTTGTACCTGATGTTCCTGAAGTTCCACTTGAACCTGAACTACCAAATAAAGTACCATCTACACCACTTGTACCCGATGTACCCTGCGTTCCACTTGTACCACTCGTACCAGTTGTTCCTGAAGTTCCAGTTTCTCCACTCGTACCACTACTTCCAAATAATGTACCATCAACACCACTTGTACCTGCCGTACCAGCAGTTCCACTTGTTCCAGATGTACCTGTTGTACCCGAAGTACCAGATGTTCCTGAAGTTCCACTACTTCCAAAGAATGTTCCATCTAAACCACTTGAACCACTCGTACCAGCAGAACCCGAAGTTCCTGATGTACCAGTTGTTCCACTTGTTCCACTCGTACCATCGGAACCAGTTGTACCACTTGTACCAGATGAACCAAAGAATGTTCCATCTTGACCACTCGTACCAGAAGTACCCGTACTTCCACTTGTACCCGATGTACCAGATGTTCCTGAAGTACCAGAGGTTCCTGATGAACCAAATAATGTACCATCTAAACCACTCGTACCACTACTTCCACTCGTTCCACTTGTGCCACTACTTCCACTTGTTCCTGAAGAACCTGAACTACCAGAGGTTCCTGAAGTTCCACTTGTACCACTTGTACCACTACTTCCACTCGTACCATCGGTTCCAGTTGAACCACTTGTTCCCGAAGTTCCAGAGGTTCCATCTGTACCACTTGTTCCACTTGTTCCTGTCTCTCCACTCGTACCAGAAGAACCTGAAGTTCCATCTGTACCTAATCCACTCGTTCCCGAAGTTCCCGAAGTTCCATTCGTTCCACTCGTTCCAGATGTACCATCTTCACCAGATGTTCCACTTGTGCCACTTGAACCCGAAGTACCGGTTGTACCACTACTTCCACTTGTTCCTGAACTTCCTGAAGTACCATTTGTACCAGATGTTCCACTTGTGCCACTACTTCCACTTGTACCATCAGAACCAGTTGTACCACTCGTTCCACTTGTTCCTGAACTTCCTGAAGTACCACTTGTACCAGGGTCTCCACTTGTACCACTCGTTCCACTTGTTCCTGATGTTCCTGATGTTCCATCAGAACCAGTTGTACCCGAACTACCCGAACTACCTGATGTACCTGATGTACCATCTCTACCAGATGTTCCACTTGAACCCGAAGTACCAGTTGTACCACTTGTACCACTCGTTCCTGCTGAACCCGTTGAACCACTTGTACCATTTGTACCATCAATACCATCAGAACCACTCGTTCCTGAAGTTCCACTCACACCAGATGTACCACTTGTTCCATCTTCACCATCTATACCACTTGTACCCGAAGAACCTGATGTACCAGATGTACCACTTTCTCCACCTGAACCAGAAGAACCACTTGAACCACTTGTTCCTGCGGTTCCACTACTTCCCGAACTTCCACTTGTTCCACTTGAACCTGCCGTACCACTTGAACCAGCAGTTCCTGAACTTCCCGAACTTCCACTTGTTCCACTTGAACCATCAGAACCCGAAGAACCACTTGTTCCTGATGAACCAGAAGAACCACTTGTTCCACTTGAACCAGATGAACCCGATGAACCAGAACTACCTGAAGAACCATTTGTACCACTCGTACCAGATGTACCACTCGTACCAGCAGAACCCGTTGTACCACTTGTTCCTGAACTTCCTGAAGTACCTGAACTACCAGATGTACCACTTGAAAGAGTATCAATTAAAAGTGTACCACCCATTCCCGTGTGGTTAACACAATAATAGTATAATGTATTTGGTGCGTTATCAGGAACCTTAAATCTTAATTCTGCTCCACTTACACCTGGACTTCCCGTTCTCGTTACACCTACTGTATATTCACTACCTCCACCATGTGTACCATCAGAAGTTGTTGATAATGCTATAGCATGACCACTATTTGTAGCATCACTTTCATCAAACTCATAAGTAAATCCTCGTAATAGTGTTAGAGTTGGTTGTCTAACTCCATCTATATTGTAGAAATTAGAACCATTGGCAGTTACTATGAAAATATCAGTAACAGGGTCTTCTGCGGCAGTACCACTTGAACCTGAACTACCAGATGTACCCGAAGTTCCCGAACTTCCCGAAGTTCCACTTGTTCCTGAAGAACCTGAACTACCAGAGGTTCCTGAAGTTCCACTTGAACCAGAACTACCACTTGTACCCGAAGTTCCACTTGAACCCGAAGTTCCTGAACTTCCTGAAGTTCCAGATGTACCTGCCGTTCCACTTGTTCCACTTGTACCACTCGTACCAGCAGAACCCGAAGAACCTGATGTTCCTGATGTACCTGATGTACCACTTGTTCCACTTGTACCACTCGTA
>Ga0255760_10001181_pt1 | contig 25504 bp, 19 predicted proteins | sample 071ome_25_FD_179960 | JGI IMG/M metagenome (GOLD analysis project Ga0255760, IMG submission 179960) | Coastal salt marsh microbial communities from the Groves Creek Marsh, Skidaway Island, Georgia - 071410BT metaG (version 2) | ecosystem: Environmental > Aquatic > Marine > Intertidal zone >...
CGAAGCTGACTATCCCAAGAATGTCTACTTTGGAGACACGCATCTTCACACCAGAAACTCTGCCGATGCCTATTCATTAGGTAATTTGAATATGACGCCCGCCGATGCCTTTCGGTTTGCCAAAGGAGAGGAGTTGACCGCGCATAACGGCATGCGAGTCCAGCTCCGGCGACCGCTCGACTTTCTTGTGGTGTCCGATCACTCAGAGTATTTGGGCGGCTACTACCGATTCAACGTGAACGATCCGATCGTGACTGGAACAGCCGCAGGTGAGCAGTGGCAAGACTTTGTGGATGAGGGCGACCCTAACAAAATGATGGGGGCCTTTACGGGAAGCATGGCTGATCCCACCGAATACCCACCGTTTCCCAAAGATGCGCAGAAGTTAATTTGGCGAGATGTGGGCCTGACTGCAGACGACCATAACGAGCCAGGCCAGTTCACAGCGTTCATTGGTTACGAGTGGACGGCGATGATCAATGGCAACAATCTACATCGGGTGGTGGTCTACCGAGACGGAGCTGACAAGGCGTCTCTTATGGCGCCCTTCACGTCGCAAGAGAGTCCCGATCCCAGGGAGCTCTGGAAGGCGCTGCAAGCAGTCGAGGATGAGACTGGCGCACGGGTGATGGCGATTGCCCACAATGGCAACTTGTCCAATGGCATGATGTTCCCAAGCACAACGGTGGACGGCGAGAAAATCACTCGCGGCTACGCCGAAACCCGAGCGCGGTGGGAGCCGATCTATGAGGTATCGCAGGTAAAGGGAGACGGTGAAGCTCACCCTACGTTGAGCCCGAATGATGAGTTCGCAGATTTTGAGAACTGGGATTGGGACAACATTGGCCGCACCGAGGAAAAAGAAGATTGGATGCTCGCTCACGAGTATGCCCGGGGCGCGCTGAAGCTTGGTCTTCAGTATGAGGAAAGCCTTGGCGTAAACCCGTTTAAGTTTGGAATGATTTCCAGCACCGACGGGCACAACACCATCTCCACGACCGAAGAGGATAACTTTTTTGGCAAGTTCCCAGAGTCCGAGCCTGGGCCAGCGCGTTTTATCAATGCGATGGCGAACGATATGTTGTGGCAGAACACTAAGTTAGTGGCCTCTGGATACGCAGCTGTCTGGGCGGAAGATAACACCCGGGAAGCACTGTTTGACGCGATGATGCGAAGGGAAGTCTACGCGACCACTGGATCCAGGATTCAGGTTCGGTTTTTTGGAGGTTGGAATTACGCAGCAGACGCGACCAACGACCCTAATTATTTGGACGAAGCCTACTCGGGTGGAGTGCCCATGGGAGGTGACCTACTAAAGGCGCCTAAAGGACAAGCCCCTAAATTCATCTTGGTGGCCGCACGAGATCCCGATGGTGCGAACCTTGATCGAGCGCAGATCGTTAAAGGGTGGCTAAATAGCGAGGGTGTTCTCCAGGAAAAGGTCTATGACGTTGCCTGGTCTGGAGATCGCAGTAAGGATCTAGAAACAGGCAAGGTGCCTGCGGTGGGTTCCACCGTAGATGTGGAGTCAGCAACCTATAAAAACACCATCGGCGCGCCAGAGCTTGCTGTGGTGTGGACGGATCCAGATTTTGACGCAAGCGAGCGAGCGTTTTACTACGCCAGGGTGCTTGAGATTCCAAGGCCAAGATGGACGACGGTTGACGCGATGTATTTCGGTATTGACCTGCCGAGCGACGTGCCTCACAGCATCCAAGATCGGGCCTATACGTCCCCCATTTGGTACACGCCTTAATGACCCAATCGTGGGCTAAACAGCCCATGGTGCAGTTTTTGATGATAGGCGGCATCCTCACCGCTTTGTGGTGGTTAGTTGTCGCGCCGGAAAGCCAGGATCCCAAGCGTATCGATGTGTCGGCTCGCGACATCGAGCGTTTTATACAATTTCGGACTCGGAACTTCTCGATCTCGACGTCAGAGCGTTTTGCTGCGATGACGCCGAGCGCTAAGCGGTCCATCGTCAACGATTATGCACGGGAAGAGGCCCTGTATCGGCATGCGCTTAGTCTTGGATTAGACGATTCGGACTATGTCATCCGGCAGCGCCTAGTTCAGAAAGTGGACTTTATTGCCAATGAGCAACCCATCAGTGATCCGACTGAGGCTGAACTGAAAGCCTTCTTCGAAGCTCATCGAGATGAATTTCAAACGTCAGCGCTGGTCACCTTCGCGCACGTATTTTTAAGAAAGGAAACGAAGGAGGGTGACTCGACCGATGAGCCATCACCCGATGTTACGAATCAGCGCGCGGTGGCTATGCTCGCAACCCTGAACAATCTTACGGTTCCTGCTCATTCAAGCACCCAGTATGGGGATCGGTTTCCATACCGCGTCAATTACGTTGAGCAGTCGGAGGCGGTGGTGGCCAGTCATATGGGGCAAAGCGCTGCTTATCGTATTTTCGAGCTTCCTGTGAGTGATGCTTGGCAAGGCCCCATCGAGTCGGATTGGGGGATGCATCTGATTTACAAGCAGGCACACCTAGCGGCGGTGCAGCCGGATTTTCTCGATGTCGCGCAATCGGTTGAGATGCGCTGGCGCGAGGAGGCCAGGATCGCTGCCCGCCGGTTGGCAGCGGAGCAAGTCCTCCAGCAATACGAGGTCGTTATCGGGCCTGATCTGGAAGGAATGTTCGAGGCCCCATGAAGCGGCTCGCGTTTGTGTTGATTGCAGTCGTCGCCCTAACCGGCGGGTTAGTCAGCGCCCATGAGTCCCGCCCACTTTATTTTGAACTCACCGAATTGCAGCCCAATCAGTTTCAGTTCAATTGGCGGTTCCCGGCGAGTCTCGCTTCCTTTGAACGGCCTAGTGTTGGGTTCGAAGAAACCTGTCGACTTGAGGGCAGCGAGCATCTGATCGGAGCATCTGGGATCATCCGTCTAGATTGTCAAACTGCACCGAGCCAAATGGTGCTCGCCTTCCCAAGCGGCAACCCGTCGCTCTCGACGGTGCTTCAATACAAGCGATTAGGGTTCGCACCGCAGTTGATTCAAGTTGGACCTGGGCAGGCGATCATCCCCTTGCCCGAGCGGGTTAGTGAAGGCAGTTGGTGGTCTGGCTACCTCGCGTTGGGTGTCGACCATATCCTGGGTGGCTTGGATCACCTCTTGTTAGTGGCTTGCTTAGTCTTACTCCTGCCCAATTTGAAAGCCCTATTGCTCGCAGTATCGGGGTTTACGCTCGCGCATTCTTTGACGCTCGGTCTAGCAGCGTTGGAATTCATCACCGTACCCATGGTCATTGTGGAAGCGCTCATTGCGCTGAGTATCGTGGCGCTTGCTGCGGAGCTACTCTATCGTGATGGTCCTAGTCTGGGGCAGCGATACCCCATCCTAGTGAGTGGCACCATTGGTCTGCTGCATGGGTTGGGGTTCGCCTCCGCGCTGCGTGAAATGGGCTTGCCCGAGGAGGATGTGCTGGTTGCTCTGTTCGCTTTTAATATCGGAGTAGAGGCGGGTCAGTTGGGGTTTGTCGCGTTGTTCAAGCTCGTCGTCATCGTGTGGTACCAGTTACGACAGGTGCCTGATATTTGGCGGCGTGGTTTCCCAGAACTGGTTGGAGTGTTGGCCGCTTTTTGGTTTTTTCAGCGGCTCTTGCTTGGGCTCGCTGAGTGATCGGGGAGGCTACTTGTCTTGTGGCTAAACCACCTGGAAAGCTCTGAAAGCTGTCGCCTAGTGGTGCGGTGACTGTTGTAAGAGCACTAACGCTGAAGAATGTTGCGTCCGTGCCCTCAAGAGCGATTTAATGCAAAGGGCCTAACAAAAGGCCTAACAAAAGGCTCGATGCACGAGGGTGGTGAAAAAGAACGACTGGAATAGCGCTATGCGAATACAGTTACGCGGATAGAGCTATTGAAATAGAGCTACTCGAATAGAGTTACTCGGATAGATCTATTGGAATAGCGCTACTTGAATAGAGCTACTCGAATAGAGCTATTGGAATAGAGCGATAGAAAAAGCCCGCGGATAAGCGTATCAGCGGGAATAGTTAGTAAAAACAGTGAGTAAAAGCGTCTAGTAAAAGCATCTAGGAATAGACTCCATTAAGAGCATTCACCGAGAGCATCTACTAAAAGCATTCACTAAGACCATTTTGAAATAGACTGCTTTGAGAGCATCGATTAAGGGATTTCAGCAGAGGGAGAGCGTGATGTCGGAAGCGCTGCATCAAACCACACAGATGATAGCCGATGGCCAGGCCATACTGGCGCATGGTGCGCTGATAGGCGATAGGGAAGGTCAGTTAGATATGGCAACTTTCGAATTGCTTCGAGCGTCCGGTGGCACTCGCTTGCTGCAGGCGAAAGATCTCGGTGGGTTTGAGGCGCACCCAGTGGACTTTGTTAACTGGGTAATGGAAGTCGCCACTCATCAGCCATCGGCAGGATGGGTGGCCGGGGTCGTTGGCGTACACCCTTGGGAAATCTCATTCATGGATCCAACCCTGCAGGGTGAAATATTTGGTGAAGATCCAGATACCTGGACTGCGTCACCCTACGCACCATTTGGCCAGGCAACGCCCGTCGACGGGGTTTTTTGTTGACAGGCGATTGGCCGTATTCAACCGGTACCGATTTTTGCGACTGGGTCATTATTGGTGGCCGCGTGGTGAGAGTGGAACCAGGTCCTCCGGACTTTAGACACTTTGTCCTGCCACGATCGGACTATGAAATTGTTGCAGACAGCTGGAATGTCATGGGGTTAAAGGGCACAGGGAGCAAGAACGTGCGGTGCGTCAATGCGTTTGTTCCCGAGTATCGAACGCTTGAGCAGGCGAAGGTCAACGAGGGGGTTTACGCGAGCGAGCGACGACCGAATGTGCCGCTCTATGGAATGATGTTTGGGGTGATGTTCCCCGCCGCGATCGCTGCCAGCACCCTTGGTATTGCGCGTTGTTACCTGAACGCTCAGCGCGAATACATGTCGACTCGGGTGTCCGTGACAGGCCAAGTGGCTAAGTCTGACCCAACCTACCTTCAAGCCTATGCTGTGGCAGAAGCGGATCTGGAGGCGGGCGAATCGCACCTCAAACAGATGCTGTGTGATCTCTTCGATCATGTGTCCCGCGGAGGATCAATTACTCCCGAGCAACGATTGCGGTTTAGACGCAATCAAACCCGCGCCAGTGATCGCGTCTTTGAATCGCTTGCTCCGCTCGCCCGACTGGCCGGGTCCGCCGGGATTCAAGAAGAAAACGGGTTAGAGCGGAGGTGGCGGGATTTACAGGCGAGTATTACCCACATTTGTAACATCCCCGAGACCATTTACTATGCCTGGGGCGCGCAATCTTTTGGTGCTGACGTTCCACCTGGAACCATGTACTGAGCAAGATAGAGAGGATTAATCATGGCAAAAGTCACGTCACTGGGTTACTTGGGTATCGGTGTCTCAGATTTGGCGGCATGGAAGACCTACGCTAACGATGTGCTTGGTATTGAAGCGATCGAGCGCGGGTCGCGACTCGATCTTCGGTACGACGAGCAGGTATGGCGGTTGTCGCTTGCGGCGAGCGGTGAAGATGATCTGACCTTCATCGGGCTAGAAGTGAGCTCAATCGAGGCGTTAGAGGCGCTAACAAAAACCTTAAAAGAAAAAGGAATCTCCGGAGAACAAGGCAGCGAAGCGCTTTGCGCAGAGCGCGGTGTGAACGCCATGGTTTGCTGTGAGGATCCCTTTGGGCTCGCGGTTGAGCTTTATGTTGGCGAGCGCCTCGCGAACGAGCCTTTCCAGCCGGCGAGGGAACATGCTGGCTTTGTTACGGGTGATATGGGGCTCGGACACATCGTTTTATCCGCACCGGATGAAGCGGCCGCAACGGCTTTTTTTATGGATGCATTGGGGTTCAATTTGTCCGATCACGTGCTCCTTGGCCCGGAGGGACGACAGCTTCGATTGACGTTCATGCATTGCAATCCCAGGCATCACTCGCTTGCCATTGCACCAGTGCCGGCTCCGAAGCGCCTCAATCACATCATGATGGAAGCGGCGACGATCGATGAAGTGGGGCGTACCTTAGATATTGTTCAACGCTCCAATGTTCCTGTTTCCTCGTCTCTTGGAAAGCACACTAACGACATGATGGTGAGTTTTTACATGCAAACTCCTTCTGGCTTTGATATCGAGTATGGCTGTGAGGGACTAGCGATTACCGATAGGTGGACGCCATCGGTCCATTATGCGCCCAGCCTTTGGGGGCATCGGGGTGCGCTTAATCCGTAGCGTCCAGTGGTGCCTTCGGTAGGCATGTTGCTGCTGGCGCGGTCAGCCGAGAGAGCAATCGGGCCCTTATGAGACTACTGAATGAACGTTGAGAGTGTGTAAACTCTTGTGGGCAATGACTCAAGAGAAACCATTGGATAATCAAATGATCCCGACAATTAACCTTGAAGAAGCAGAGTCTCCCGGCAGTGATTTGAGCAGGCTGGACGCTGCTTGCCGTGAACACGGGTTTTTCCTGCTGAGTCATCACGGGCTAGAGTCGGCAATCGAGGCCATGTGGGCAGAGTCTCGTGCATTCTTTGCTCAATCAAGTGATGTAAAGAGGGCAGTTGGTCGGTCTGAACAGGTACCACTCGGGTATTACGATCGAGAACTAACCAAGCGTCGCCGGGATCAAAAAGAAGTCTTCGACTTTATGCAGCCGCGAGAGGACGGAAGTGATCTCAATCAATGGCCAGAGGGTCGGCCCCAGTTTCGATCCGCCATGGAGGGGTTCTTTGACGCCGCGAGTGGGATCGCCGCGCGTACGCTATCGATTATCCTCAGAGCGCTGAACGCTTCGATGAGCACCGCTAGTGTTTCCGTGGCAGGGGATCCGAGAACGTCTAACGTGCGGTTGAATTATTACCCCGAGCATGACCCATTATCTGCTGATGAAAGCAGTCATGTGACAGCGCTTGGCGATATGGCGCTCCACCATCACACAGATCCAGGAATTTTGACGCTGTTACTGCAAGACGACAGCGGCGGGCTTCAGACGCATTCTCTATCGAGTGGCTGGATCGACGTATCTCCTGTTCCTGGCACCATCGTTGTCAATCTTGGGGATGCGATGCAGGTGTGGAGTAACGATCATTATCGCGCGGCGGTTCACCGAGTCCTGCCTATGACTACCATCGGCTGCAGCGGGCGCTTTAGCACGCCGTACTTCTTTAACCCACCTGGCAATGCGACGCTGGAATCACTGATTCCAGCGCATCTAGAATCGCCAAAGTACCGTGTCTTCACTTGGAAGGAATACATCAAAGGGCGAGTCGACGACAATTTTGCCGATCTAGGTGAGGATGATATTCAGATCGAGCGGTTTCGCATTTGACCTTGGCCTAGCGAGCCAATGGACGACAACTTAAACCGAGTACAGGTAATTCTATTGGGCCTCGATGCAAGTGAGTTTGAGCGTGTGGAGTCAGTGCTCGAGCGGCCGATGCCTTTACATTTATTTAGCCTCTGGCAGCGCGTTCGACGGCTATTTGATCTGAGCTTCTGAATAAGTGCGGGGCAGCTCGTTCAGGGCTTCTCGAACAAAGGCCCGTCAAGCCTCACACCTAGTGTTGATCTTGAGAAGTTCTGGGTCACAGAGTGAGGGCTCCATGGTCGAGATCCATTCGGTTGTCCAGTGCCTTGTAGCCCGTCAAACGCTCACCTGATCCAGGCTATCCGAGACTTTTCGGAACTAGCCGAACGTTGGGCAGTTAGCATCAATAGACCCAGCGTTCATGGATCGGGATGCGTTGGGGTTCCAATTCGTGGAGTCATTGCTCACAGGTCGGCGTGGAGCCAGCATCTACTGTCCAGAGGCCGCTCAGGTTCTATCTGCTCAACCAGTGCCTGGTTCAACTCGGTCAAGGATCACTATCCAAAGAAGTTTGGCGTTGTGATGTTCAAGAAAGGGAACTGGGCATCTAGTGCCGAGCCCTCGATTCCGGTGAGTCGCCTCAGGGCCTGATGAACATGTTTTGGATAGAGAATCGAACCGTCCGCTTCATCGAGTTGAAGTGTGTCGAAAGAGACAGGTAGTGCGTTATGCCCCGTATCGGTGATCCCGGTCGCGCGGCTGCCCCAAGTCGGATTATCTTGCATCACAATCACCGAACCAATGGGCCAATGATCCTTCCCTTGGCCAGAGTTGTAATTGGGCGTCCTTGAGAAATCAGAACCAATCACTACCGTTAATCGATCGGCGTAGCCGCCTTGCTCTGCTAGCTGCCAAATGAGGTCGATAGACTCATTCAAATACGTCAATAACGGCGCGTGCAAGGCGTCGTGGTCGTCATGGGTATCAAACCCGCCCAGCTGTAAATCAGCTGCGCTGCTGACGCCCGCAGAGAAGGCGGCGCTAATGATCTGAACTTGAGCTTTCAAGTTCGTGTGCATCATGGCCATGTCAGGCGCTGTCTCTTCATTGCTAGGTAAGTAAGGCGCAAAGGCCTTCAGCGTAGCTCGATTTTTGATAGCGTCGGAGTAGGCGTTGAGATTTCTCTGTTCTCGCGAGCCGCCCTGGCTTGACGCGATTAAACGCTCGTATCGAGCTTGCCGGTGTTGTTCAATGAGGCTTAGGTCTTCTTCTCGTCTATAGGTAACGGGGCCTTCGTAATCTGAGTGCTGGTTGGGCTGATGGTAGCCATCGAGGTTTGGCTCGAGGACTCGTCTTAACATCTCGGGGTTATCTTGAAGCCGAGTGAAGCCAATAATATTTTCTGTTGCTCCAAAACCGCCAAAGTTGACGTAAGGCATAGCGATGTCGGGGGCATGGTTAGCTGCGAACAGGGCGGTTAGGCCTGGATAGCCTTCAGCGTTTCGCCCACTCCAATTGTGTAGGACGCCAGTTGTATGCGAATTGGTTTGTAAGTCGATCCCGTTAATGACCATCATGCGCGCATGATGCTTTTGGAAAAACCAATCATTGTTCGCAAAGGGTGCATAGGTGATGCCACCTGCTTGCAGTGGGTCAGAAGACTTTGACCAGTTGGTGATCACTGGTGCGCCGGGTTGATTGGTTTTTGGATCACAGTAACTGGTGACGTCCCAGCCTCCATCGGCCTGTACTTGGAGCAGGAGTGGGCCTGAATAGCCCCCTTCAACGAGACCCAGAGAGCGAAGGGGCGCGAGGAGGCCTAGCGCGCTGGCTCCACCAGCGGATTTGAGTAATGTTCTTCTTTTCATCGTTCTTGATCTCCGCTCAATTTACTATTCGTGGAGAAATCGAAAATCGGTCATCAGGTAAGTGAGGACGTTGATCCAGGTACCGACCATGTAGGTTGGGTCTGACCCGTCTAGATCTGAAATGCGCCATTGGTGATTGGGGCAGGTCTCAACCGGGAATTGGTTAACGTTGGTCACTCCGCGCGCTTTTCGTGTCTCGTAGGATTCGAGTAGTAGAGCGTACGTGGCTTCCACTTCCGGGTCGTCGGCCGGTAGCGTTTCACCGAGCAGTTGTTGATGCAAATCCTGTATTTGACGCTTAAGCGCTGGCTTGCCTGATGCGCTATCAACGATCGATAGTTCGATGCTTATGGGTTCGTCGCCATATTGCTCACCCGCCGCAATCAGCTCGAGGGCGTAGCTGCCCGCTTCTGTGACCTCAAAGGGAATGATGATGCTGCCATTGCAGCTCAACTGATAGTAGGCGTCTGTAGGGTGACCGCACGCGGTGATTCGGGTGCCGGCGGGGGCATCCTCGAACTCGATGGTCGTCTCAACGCCGCTTGGCGATGTGATGTTGAGCTGGTCAAACCAAGCGTTCCTCGAGCCATTTGGGTCACCCAAGTGATTATTGAATGTAACGATTAGCGAAACGGATCCAGCCTGGACTTGCGCTGTCGTCTCGATGACCGTTGTGAATTCAGCGAGGGGCACCTCGGCGGCCACTTGAGTGACCAACGTTGACTCTGGTGTTGTTAAGCGGTGTGTATTGCCTAGCATGCGGCGTTCTGCGGGTGCTTCCGCGAGATCTCGCACAATCACTTCGCACGCGGTTTCCAGCGCCATCTTCTCAGCGATATTGAACATGAGCGGAGACATCTGATCGGCCCTTTTGGTGACATTACGGGAATCAATCCCCCCGTAGAGAATTTGGAACTCTTCGGATAATCGTGAGTGCCGACCAGTGATACTCCATTCCGCATACTCATTGTTGTGGTGTCCCCAATAGAAACCGGTTAAGCCAGCGAATTTTGCCTCTAGTTCCTCAGGAGTTAGTAGTCTGCGATTCCCAAGCTGATTGGACAGCGCGTTCGCCTCTTCGAGACTCAGCAGTCTGAACCATGGGCTAGTCAGTAATTCCACAATCAAGTCGCGACCATTAAAGGGTTGGCCTCCGTCTATACCGGTGGCAAAGCGCGTAGCTAGGTCAGTGATGTAGCTCTGCTGAGCATCGAATAGTGCGAGTTGTGCTCCAAACTGTGCGTCCTCGACCACTTCGGGGGCGGAGACTACCTCCTGCCCCATGAGACTCGGCCACCAAAACTTGACTGCGGACTCGCCGAACCAGGGGTCCTTCACAATCTCGGCAGCAAGCCACTGTAAGCTGGGGATGCTTTCTGGGGCCTCACTCGCTAAAAACCCCGGTTCACGCATGTCCTTGTACCAGGTGTCTCCTTCGGCGTACCGAAACTCCTCGAGGGCATTCATATTGCTATCGATGGACACCATGACGCGCACGGGTTCGCCTCCAAACTGATCGCCCCGTAACTCAATCGATAGGATGTAGTCACCCGAATCCTCGAGTTCGATCGGAAGAACCACGCCTCCTTGGCAGTACTGCCCATAGCCATCGGCTTGGGGTCCTCCGCAGCCATAGCGCTCGGTGCCCTCAGGCAGATTGTCTAGCGTGAAACTAGTGGTCCCACTCGGTCCTTCGAGCGATAGCGGACCAAAGAAGGCATTTCTGTCGCCATTTTCGTCTGCCGCATCATTAAGGAACTCGATGCGCAGGTAAACCGTTTGCGCGATAGACTCAAAAGACGTTTCAAACACCGGTCCGAAGTCCTCATTCTCAACTTCAAACAACTCCCCGCCAAGATAGGTTGGGCTAAGCGTCGCGTCTGGGATGGCTTGCTTGTAATTGAAGGGGAGCGAATCAAGGCCTCCCCAGGCTTCGTGGTAAAAGCCAATATCTCCATAATGCTGGAAAGCGCCGGCAACAGGGTCTAAGACCTGATGACAGACGGTACAGGCTGGATTTTTTAGGGTTGGGTTATCCGTGTCGGCGAGCGCCACAGGGTCAGTGGTTCGGGGTGCGGATTTTTCAATATCGATGCCAAGGAAGTGGTAAAAGGTCCATCTTGCCCGCGCTCGGTTTCGATTAGTCTCGGTGCTTGGGTACCGGTTCAAGAAGGCTTGTGTGTTGAGTACGCCTGCGTGCGGATAGTCTATGAACGAATCGTAGGCCGTGATGCGCTGCGTCTGAAATTCAGTCTCCTCGGTTTCTAGGCTCTCTGTGAGCAGTGTTTGGCCATTATTGCGAGCCGGTTTGAATTGACTGTGGTCGTAACAGGGCTCATTTGGGAACGCTTGGCAGTAGGAGAAGACCTCAGGGTCGACTTCATCAAATTCCGCGCCGCCATTTAAGAAGTCGCTGACGGCGTAATTCATCATGGTGTAATCGGCAGTGAGGACCTCGCGGTAGTCACGGTCGTTGCTCACAATGTAAGCAATGAGCTCGAGTGGCGCGCGCGCAAGGCCCCAGCGCCAGTGATTGTACTTGGGCCAGTAAAAGAATCGCTCGCCAGCGTCTGCTTGAGCATCGGCATGTGCGTTTGTCCCAAGAGGGTAGAAAGCATTCGCCTCAAGCGACGCTTGCTCAAGGGGGATTCCTTCGACAAAGGCGTCCGTCAGCAATCGATCGTTCGCGCCCCGGACGAGGAAATCATGAAAGGCGGGATCTTCCGTTGCCGCTCGAATGGCTTGTCTGAGGGCTGCATCTGAGCCGTCACTTAGCAGGCTGATTTCGGAGAGGGTAGGGTTACGCCCTAGTAGTAAGATGGTGGCCCGTCGCAGCGTCGCCTCGGCGCTTAATAGTGTCGAGGACTTAAAAAGTGTGTTGAAGGCGTTGGTAACGGGTTCAGGTTCTTCTTCGCCTGAAGCGTCTTCTTCTTCGACTAGACGAACAAATTCTTCGAAAACCTTATACCCGTCGCTGTTTGTCGGATAGATGTTGCCCCCAGGATGGGATACACCACTGATCTTGCCCAAAATACTCGGCTGGGACGTGTCGAGAATGAAGTCCCTTAATGCTTTGTAATTCGTATCTAGGTTCTCAGTAGTGTTCAGCACGAATACAAGATCGGTGCCTCCAGCTACTGCTCCCGCTTTATGGCAACTAACGCACCGGTCAATTAATCCGGCGACTTCGTCCTCGAAATACGCTTTCGCCGTGACCGTGGGTGGTTCTATCGGTGGGTCAATGCTGCCGCCTCCAGATCTCGCGTCTAGAAAAGCAGAAATGTCATCGGCCGTGGTGCGCGCCCCGTCTGGTGCGACTGCATTTTGAATGAGCGACGCACCATCAAAACCAAACAGATACCGAATGATCAGGAGGCCATCGGACAGCGGGGCGTTAGTGTCATTACCATCGACATCGAGCTCCGCAGCGTGGACATCGAGATAAGCCTTGATATCAGCTGCGGTTGATCGAGTTGCATTTGAGTCTACCGCGCCTTGAACGAGCGCTTGATCGGTGAAGCCAAATAGGTACCGAATGATGAGTAAGCCGTCGGTTAAGGGGGCCTCTTTGCCGTCGCCGTCAATGTCCCATGTGAATTCATTGGTTTCACTGGCGACGGCTAAAGGAGCGAGGCCGATTAAAGCAACCAGTGAAAATAAAACGAGCCGATTCAATTGGACCTCGTGCGAGCGAGCGTTTCCACGCGATAGTGAAAGTTTGCCCTTGCGCCATGGGGTTCGCAAGCGCTGGGCAGGGGCTGAGCGCGTGTGGTTCAGTAGGCGTTCAGGTTAAGTAGACTCAGTCCAGGTGCCGTAATTGAATGGCGTCTGAATTTCCTTCGGCAAGCACATCGGAGATGATGACGACTTTGTCGCCGGAAGTTAGTCCCTCTCGCGACTTCAGTATGGCCAGCGCTCGTTGCAGCGTTTTCTCAGGCTCTTTACTAAATTCGATACGATGTGAGTAAACAGCGCGATTGAGTGCGAGACGCCGACGCGTTTGGCTATGATTGGTAAAGGCAAACACTCTGACCTTTGAGGGCCTTGCGTTGGTGACCAAATCAGCGGTGATTCCGCGGCGAGTGATGACGACCACGCCCGCCGCCTTGAGGTCTTCGGCAAGCGTAACGGCGTTGGTGGCAATGTGCTGTTTATCGCTTTCCGGCTCGAGGTCCTTTTCGTAGCCAAGGCCAGGCCAGAGCTCCGTCTTTTGGGCGATAGCGTCAAGCTGCTCAACGCAGCGAACCGGATACTGGCCAACACTGGTTTCCCCAGACAGCATGATGGCATCCGCGCCCTCGTAAATCGCATTGGCGACGTCCGTGACCTCGGCTCTCGTCGGGATGGGGTGATCGATCATGGATTCAAGCATATGGGTTGCCACGACTGACCGTCGCCCCCATCTGGCTGCTGAATGCACGATGCGCCGCTGGATGTTGGGAAGATCTGCGATGTTGGTCTCAATGCCAAGGTCGCCCCGGGCGACCATAACCCCATCAGCAGTGCGAACGATATCGTGGATGTGCGTAACCCCTTCTTGATCCTCGATTTTGGCGATGACTTTAATAGTGTTTGCTTTACGGCCGAGGAGGGCACGGCAAGCCTCTACGTCGGAAGCCTCTCGAACAAAGGATAGCGCGATGTAATCGATATCGTGTTTCATGCCGAATTCAATATCAGCCCGGTCTTTATCTGTAATGGCAGGCAGGTTGACCCTGACGCCTGGGAGATTCACGTGCTTTCGACTCGTCAGCTTACCGCCATCTACAACCCGGCAGCGCAGATGGTCCTCGGCTTTGGCCAGGACCTCGAGATTAATCAATCCATTATCGATAGTGACGGTTTGACCTTCTCGCAACACGTCGATGAGCTCGGAGTAATTGACGGAAATACTGCGCTTGCTTTTGGGGGCTCCCTCTCCAACTCGCAGATCAATTTCGTCATCACGGACCAGCTCCATCGGTTCATCCAAGGCGCCAGTGCGGATTTCGGGTCCCTGAGTGTCCAGTAGAACAGGCACGGGATAGCGAACTTGGCGATTGAGCGTTTTTAACCAACCGATGATTTCCTCAGCCATCTCATAAGTGGCATGAGACATGTTGATTCTTGCTACATCCATGCCTGCCTCGTGGAGTCGTTTCAACTGATCAAAGCTGTGGGTGGCCGGGCCGATGCTGCAAATGATTTTGGTTCGACGCTCACGCATGGATGATGCCTTTCGAGAACGGGAAAAGCTTAGTCAACTCAAAGAGCGAAAGCGATGGATAGACCAAAAAAGGCACTTTGTCGTGCCCTCAGCGTGTTTTGTCGCCGTCTGGCACCGGGGTGGACGGTGTTCAGCGCCGAGCCTGGGCATTCTGAAGGCTTGGAAGAATTCTTTTTGTCTTACCTAGGCCTTTCTGGAGTAGAACGTGAGTCAGGCTGGAAATCGATAGAGCAATGAAATTGCCAATAGGGGTAACCCGTCATCCAGCACCATGGGTCAAGATTTGAATATAGGCACGAACGCCGTCGGCGAGGTTGCTTACCCCAATTTTTTCGTTTGTGCCGTGAAACCCGGTTAGGTCACTTTGGGTCACGACGAACGGGTTAAACCGAAACGCGTTATCTGCTACTTTCCCGTAGTGCTTCGTGTCAGAACCGGCAATCATCAAGCCAGGCATCGCGACCACCTCACCCCGAGTTTCTAGCAGACTTTTCTCTATGATCTGAAAACCTTCGCTGTCCCAGCTTGAAACGCTTGACGCGTTGACGCCCCCACGTGGTCTAACCTCAATGTCCTCTGAGGCTAATAAGTCGGACACGTGCTGGGTCACGCTATCCACTGAATCTCTAGGGTGAATGCGAAAGTTAACGGTGGCGACTGCCTCAATGGGAAGCACATTACTCTTGATGCTACCGGATAGCATCGTGGGCGCGGTGGTTGTGCGAACCATGGCGTTTGCGAAAGTGACATTGCTGAGTGCTGAGACGATCACTGGCTCGAATAACCAGGCATTGGCGAAGAGTAGTCGCTGTCCAAATGGCATGTGTCGGCTGATATCGTCGAACATCGCGGCACTGAGCCTCGACAGGCCACCGGGGACGGGATTCTCTTCGAGTAAGGATATGGCTTTAGCGAGTTTGCCCACGGCAGTGGTGCTTGGCGGCATTGAACTATGGCCGCCTGGCGCGAGAGCGACGATATCAAGTGTCACACTACCTTTTTCGGCGACATTGATGGGGGCTAGGAGTGGCTCAACGCCTGGGAACATTCCATCAAATAAAAAAGACCCTTCATCGAGGCTCCAAGCGAGTTGGATACCTGCTTCTTTTAGATAGGCAGCAACTTCACCCGCTCCCCTGCGACCCCCGACCTCCTCATCGTGGCCGAAGCTCAAATAGATGGTGCGTTTGGGTTTGAACCCCTGATCAATCAGATAGGTAACGGCCTCCAAGATGCCGATGACACCGCTTTTGTCATCTAGCGCGCCTCGCCCCCAAACCGTGCTGTCTTGGATGATGCCTGCGAAGGGCGGAACCTCCCAGGCGCTCTCAGTGCCCGGTATCACCGGTACGACGTCGTAGTGGCCCGTTACTAGCACGGGCTTTAAGTCAGCATCGGTGCCTTCCCACTTGTAGAGCATGGTAAGACCAAAGCGCTGAAGGGTTAGCTCCGAGTGAACTTGAGGGTAAGTCTCAGCCACCCAGTTAATGAACCCTTCAAACGCCGACTCATCAAGCATGTTGTCGTTCTGGTGGGAGATGGTTTGAAAGCGAATGGATTCCGCTAACCGCGACGCGATGGCTTGCTCGTCAAGCTCAATAGCGACGATATCAACAGGTGCCTGCTCGATTGGGCCATGCAATAGCGTGCGAAGCAAAACTACCGTTGCTAGCAGTGCTAAAGCCATACCAACGCTTTTGAGGAGTATTCGGGTCACTTGGTTACCTGCCTCCTTGGTTTTAAAGGGGATGCAACCGGACGGGCACATCTTTGATGCCGCGTATAAAATTATTGGGCAACCTTTCAATAGGCCCAACGACCTCCACAGTGTGGAACCGCTGAATGATCTCCTCCCACAGGATTCTCAGTTGCATCTCAGCAAGCCGATTACCCATGCAGCGGTGCACACCGTAACCGAAAGCGACATGCGATCGTGCATTGGGACGGTCGATGATTAACCGATCAGCATCCTCGAAGACTTGTTCGTCCCGGTTTCCCGAGAGGTACCACATGACGACTTTGTCCCCAGCGCGGATGGTTTGTCCGCCTAAATTGAAATCAGTTAGTGCGGTTCTGCGCATGTGAATCACCGGTGTCTGCCACCTGATCATTTCCGAAACCATATTCGGTATTAACCCGGGATTTTCTCTGAGCTTTTGGTATTCGTCTGGATATTGATTGAGTCCGATAACGCCGCCGCTAATGCTGTTTCGCGTGGTGTCATTACCCCCCACGATGAGCAGGAGGATGTTGCCCAAAAATTGTTCAGGGTTTTCATTCAGCTTTGCGGTGGCCTCGTTATGAATGAGCATCGAGATAAGGTCGAATTGAGGTGGTTCCGTCGCGCGCTCAGCCCATAGCGCATAAAATGCGGCGGCAGCGTTCATGAGTTCCTCATAGCGGTGCTTCATGTCGATATTGGTATCGCCGGTGACCTCAGGAACCGCAGTGGTTAAATCCGACCAATAGACTAGCTTGTGACGTTCCTCGTAGGGAAATCCAAACAACGTGGCAAGCATTCGAGCGGTTAGCTCAACGGAAACCTCTTGTACCCAGTTGAAGGGTTCGCCAACTGGCAGGTGGTCAAGAATATCTGCCGCTCGTTCTCTAATGAGAGGCTCAAGTTCCGCGAGATTTCTGGGGGCGACAGACGGAGCAACCGCTGACCGCTGCTTCATATGCTCGGGTTCATCCATCGTGATGAAGCTCTGGCCCTGGATTTGACTATCATCGGTCACATAAGGGTCGACGATAGCGATGCCCCCTTTCTCTGACGAAAACACCTCATGATTCGTATCGACTTCCTTGATGAGTTGATGGCTTGTGATCGACCAAAATGGCCCATTCGGGCTGTTTTCGAGGTAGTGAATGGGTGCCTCGGCCCGCAATCTTGCAAACCATGGCTGCCAGGTATCTTCTTTAAAGCGTTCAGGAAGACTCACGTCAATCGTATCGATGGGAACGTTGGTTGCATTCATGCGGAAATCCCTCTTGGCTAACGCTTTAAATCTATAGGGAGAGTGCCGCTGGTGGAACCCTTAATAAGGTTCACTAAATTGGAGGACGTCCCAGGTGGATTCAAGACGCCGAGAGACCCTTGCGAAGAGTATGAGGGCCAGCGATTTGGATGAATAATTACAACCTTTAATCATTTGGCAAAACAAAGGGGGCAATGCCCCCTTGTTTGGACGCGTTATCGGGGAGGCAGGCTAGGTGCCTGTCCAATTGGGCGCACGTTTCTCTGCAAAGGCCACGGGACCCTCCTTCGCGTCATTGGAGCTAAATACTTTCTTCTGAAGGGGAACCTGCATCTCCCAGAGCTTGTCTTCCTCAACACCCATTGACGCGGCTCGAACCAACTCCTTCGAGGCTGCAACGGCAAGCGGCGCGTTCTCTGCAATCCGTTCAGCAAGCGCGACGGCCGTATCAAGTGCTTCACCGGGTTCGGTGAGGCCGCTCAGCATGCCTGCGTCCATGGCCTCCTCAGCGGTGATGGGCTCCCCTGTCAGTGCCATTTCCATCGCCTTCGCGTAACCGACTCTCGCGGGAAGCCTGAACACTCCGCCCGCAGCAGCGAAGAGCCCGACCTTGACTTCGCGGATGCCAATTTTGGCGCCCTTCGCGGCGACAATAAGGTCGCAAGTGAGCATGATTTCGCATCCGCCCGCGAGCGCGAAACCGTTTACAGCAGCAATGAGCGGTTTTTTAGCGCCGGACCGGACAAATGTGTTCAAGGGGCCAATATCCTCGCCTCGTGCGAACGCTTTGAGGTCCATGCCCGCGCAGAAAGCGCGGCCACTGCCGGTAATCACGCCAGCAACCAGTGAGTCGTCTGCATCTAATTCTTGCACTGCAGTCCACAACCCGTTTGAGAGCGCGCCATTAATGGCGTTCATGGCGTCAGGGCGGTTCAGCGTGATCACCATCACACCACCACGCCGCTCAACAATTACCGCTTGTTCTTCACTCATCTATTTTCTCCCTAGGTAAGCATTCCTCATTGGAATGCATCAGTAAAAGGTGTCGTTACGGTTTCAGCATCTCACACAATAGAGAGCGCCGAAACCAAGGCGACCAACATTTAACGCGGTCATCAAGAGACTACGCTACCTCCATCGCAGGTGATGACATCGCCCACGGTAAAACCGCTGGCTTTCGAGCTCAGAAAAATAGCGAGTCCAGCGATATCCTCCGCCTGGCCAACGCGGCCGCGAGGGTTGCCTTTGCCCACCGCATCCCAATCGGTGTTATCGATATCGCCACCGCCGCCAACGCCAGTGGATAGCATCCAAGTGGGGAAGGGGCCAGGCGCGATACCGTTCACGATGATGTTGCGTTTAATCAAGTGGGCTGCAAGGACTCGGGTTAAGTGGTGGGTGGCCGCCTTGGAGGGGCCATAGGAGAAATTGTCGAAGATTGGCGTTTTGATACCATCAATCGAGCCGACGTTCACGATCCGTGCAGGTTCTTCGAACGTCGCGGCTGCCTCCAGCAATGGAAGGAGCTGCTGCGTTAAGAAAAATGGACCTTTTACGTTGGTGTCCATGACCTTATCCCAACCGGCCTCTGGAAATTCGGCGAGCGGCGCGCCCCAAGCAACGCCAGCGTTGTTGATCAGGACATCCAATTTTTCCTCGCGGCCGCGTAAATCTTCCGCGAAGGCTTTGATCGCGTCCAATTTGGATAGGTCTGCTGGAATGGGAATGCACTCGCCACCGTAAGCTGCAATCAATCGCTCTGAGGCCGCCGCGCAAGCATCAGCTTTTCTCGAGCTGATATAGACTTTGGCGCCGTTAGCCAAAAAACCAGCGGCGATCATCTCGCCAATCCCTCTAGAGCCGCCAGTGACTAATACGGTTTTCCCCGCCACTGAAAATAAATCTTTCATCGTGTGATCCATTTAGGTGTGAAGCGAATTACTATAAAGCATCGACCAAGTAATAGGGTGATGAGGGGGCAGAAACAATGACGCTATATAGTGAATTCAGATACCCAAAACAGATGCTGGCGACCCAGGAATATGATGGTCACCTTTCTATTCACGATGATTCAATGGCTGAGAACTTGGGGTTTGCTGGGGCGCCGATCGAGGGACCAACACACTTCAGTCAGTTCGTGCATCTGTTACAGGAACAATTTGGTGATACCTTCTTTGAGCGCGGTTGCGTCAGTGCGCATTACCAAAACATGGTGGTTGAGGGTGAAGAGGTTCGCGCATTCATTGAGCCGCTGGCTCCAGGCGCGAACCATACTCGAATTGGTGCGGAAAAAAGAGATGGAACGCCGGTACTCACCGGTACAGCCAGTCTTGGTCCCGATTACGGGGAAACCGAGCTTGATGTTAGGCGAGCGCGCCTTAAACCCAGCGAGCAGTTGGTCATTTTGAGCGAGCTATCGGTTGGCCAAAAAGGCGCAGGTAACCCTGAGTCTGTGCAAATGGCCTTCGATCAGCATATGGGCGATATGTATCCTTTTTCACTCGCTCGAAAACTGGCATCCATTACGGAACAGCATCCTTACTACACGGAAGAGGGGGCCATCGATTCTCCATGGGGGAGACCCATTATTCCGCTTGAGATGATCTCAGTTCTTGTTCAATACACGAGTGATCAAGCGCGGTTTGGTGCGAAAGGTCCTGCTGTAGGACTCTTTGCGGCACAAGAAATCCGCATGATCGATGGCCCTCTGTTTGTGGACCGTCCGTACTTGCTAGAACGAGAGATCATCGCCTTATCCGAGAGCCGCCGTACTGAGTCAAACTGGATACTGACTCGAGTGATTGATGCTGAAACGAAAGCGCTCTGTGCGGAAGTGATTCTGAATTCGGCGACCATGAAGAATTCTTATGCCCGTTACGAAGAGGAAGCGAAAGCCCTCGGTAAAGCGCTAAATTAAGATAATGGCTAGTTCTTACTCGCAGGCCTCAAGAATTCATCCTGAGGATCAGATATTGCGTATGAATTAATGAACTAGTTGCTAGGCGGCTGGTCAAAGTTGACAGGGCATAGAGAATGGCTCCCGGAGCCAACTAGCCAATAGGTCGTGTTCGAATAGAGCGATCTGAGGTTGAATTGGTAAGCATTGCCGTAAACTGATTGGTCTGGTCGGCCATTAGCGCTGATACCCAGCCAGGGCCAGACAAAGTAAGCGCAACAAACGCGACAAAGAGAGGAATGAGAGAGATCGATGCAAATGGAATATTTCTGTACGTTGAAAGAAGTCGCCGAGCAACTCGGGATCTCTACGGCGCAGGCAAGAAGCATCGAGCGCAGTGCGCTAGAGAAATTCAAACTTGCGCTAATCGCTAAGGGGTTCGACGAGGACGAAATCGCCGAGCTCATGGAGTAGCCCTCCGTTGCACAGAGTGACCTTAAAAAAGGGCCCATGGGGCCCTTTTTTGTTGGTGAGATCGTCTGGATGAGTCTCCAGCGACCAGCTTTCTGCCTAAAAGTCGCCGCCTATGGCATGCTGATGGGTCATAAACCTAGCTCGAGACCCCTGCTAATGAAATCAATCGGTCCTTTGGTGAATCGGAGGCGATTCGCGGCCTCAGTGTTGATGGGCGGTCTTTCACTGCCACTCGCTGCGGAAGTTCAGTCGGAAATTGCTAGAGAATTATTTACTCAAGATTCATCCCCCCCCAATCCACTGTTGTGGGCAGTCGCCTGGGCGAACACATCCGCAGAATTTGGCGCGTTATGTCACCAGGCCTATAACTTGGCAACGCTTCGTGTGGAACTGGCGCTAGAAAAACATTCTTCAGAGAGGCCGCTTGCAGTCATTACGGACATTGATCACACCGTCGTGCATTCGGCCAGTTATTGGGCCTATCTCGTTGAGCAGGGCGTGGACTTCTTCGATGACGCATTGTGGGACGAGTGGATCCCCAAGAACTTGATGACCCCAGTGCCAGGCGCTATGGAATTTCTCGCCTTTTGTGAGGAGCAGGGCGTTGAGGTCTTTTATGTGACCAATCGGGATCAGGGCGAGGAGACTTACGACTACGCCCTAAAACAGCTCCAATATTTAGATTTGCCTTTTGCTGATGCAGACCATTTGACGGTTTACCGAGAGACTTCTGATAAATCGCCGAGCCGAGAGGCAATTGGAAAATCTCACGAGGTGGTCGCGTTGCTCGGCGATAATCTCAATGACTACAAGCGTGACTACTATGTCAAAGATATCGACGAACGCTATGCGCTGATGGAGCGCGATCGAGAGGATTTTGGAGAGAAATTTATTGTTTTTCCAAACCCAACCGACGGGCATTGGGTGCGGGCCATTTTTGGCGAGTCAGAGCCAGCGGCTACCGATGAAAATCGACAAGTATTGAAGAGAGCAGCCAGTCGAAACGCGTGGGGTGGCTTTTAGGGGCATCAACAAATCAAGCTTCTGAGTCTGGACGTGGTTGGACGATTCAAGGCGAGCGGTCTTCAAACTTAGACCAAATGAAATCGGGGAGTGAGGCGCTCTCATTTAAACGGCGAACATGGCCTACTGCTTCAATTTCTCTCAGCCAAACGCGGTGGCCATTGTTACAGCCGGCGTAGTCCCTGTCGTTTACGTCATAGTCCCCAAAGACGACGGATTCCGATAGCATTGCCGCGTCGCAATTCATTTGAGTCGCCCAGTATTCAGCGCTCTCAAGTGCGGAAACATAGGGTTCACCATCGAATCCGGTTCCTCCTTTAAATGGAATTGTCTCATCTAGCGTGCCGGAAATTTGGACGACCGTAAGCGCTGAATTCAGGGGCTCACGCGTTTGATCCTCGCGTAAATGGCCGTTGATCAACGCGATTCCAGCGAAGTTAGCGAGCACTTGAGCGGCCTCGCTCGCCATGACGCCGCCGTTTGAGAAACCGACGGCAAATAAGGCGAACAAGTCTGCACTGGGAACAGCCTGCAGGTCTTGAATGACCGCGCGAACGAATTCGATATCAGACACGGTAGCCTCGCCATCAAGTGCCCATGTGTCGCCGTTGGACGATAAAAACACACCAAGGAATTCGTTCTGCCGGATGAGCGCTTGAACCTTCTCCTCTTCAAGGAACAACCGATAGTCGCCATAAGCGCCGTGGAAAAAGAAAACCACGGGCATGGGCACGCTGATCTGATCAGTGCTGCGAGCGAGCCAATAAGTGCGCTCACGCGTGTTGTCGGCTCCCCCGACTATCACCAGTCGCTCATCTAATTGAATAGCCGCTTCAAGAGGGAGAGGAGGGGCGGTAATGGTGAGTGTTTGGTTTGTTTCGTAGGTGCCGTCAGACACGATGACCGTGATATTGAATGTTCGGTCTTCTTCTCGAGGTTGGAGTAATTCCTCGGTGGTTGCGGCCGTGAAGGTGAGTGTTCCTGATGCTGTTAACGTGAATGCAGATGCATCTCCTTCGTCAGCCAGTTGCCAATTAAGAGAGTCACCATCTTGGTCGCTGGCCTCAAGACGTATAGACCAATTACTAAGGGTGTCCACGAGGATCGAGTTGCTGGACGTGATGATGGGTGCGGATCCCGGCGCTTGCTCATTGGTCATCGAGGACCCGCCGCCACACCCAACCAGCGATGTCAGGGTGAGCACTAGGTAAAGGGTTCGTGAGCGCAAAAGGGTTTCCAAGTCAGGGTTAAAACTAATACGGCGTGGTGCTAGCTTGTATCGCTTTTGGCTGGATCAAAAGACTCGTTACTTCAAAGGGTTGCGGTGAAGAATTGCGGTGAGGCGTTGTAGTAAGAGGGTCGTGCCGCGAATACTAAAGCCGCCTCGGCGCGTGCGGCCATATGGGCCTCCGAATGTTTCGATGCAGTCCCCCTTGGCTGTCTTGCGCGACGCTTCGTCGTAATCCGATTAATTCACGATCAGTTTTTTTCTAGGATCGCGTCATTGAAGTTACGAGCTTGAGCGTTATGTCTAATCGATCGGAAAAACATCATTACTTGATCAATGCTATTGGTGGGAGGACTCCGAGCACAGCGAGCGCACGGCTTAAATCGCTGCTCTTAAACCGAATGCACGGCGTTTCGTTCAGTGCCTATACAGGGGATCAAAAGCCAGGTGACGAGATCAGCGTGGAGCAGATCGAGGATCGTATGGCAGCGCTCTCAGAGCATTTCAATTGGGTGCGGTCGTTCTCAGTGACAGAGGGTAATCAGCATATTCCTCGTGTCGCCAAAACGTTCGGTATCAAGACTTTGGTTGGGGCCTGGCTAGGGGGTGATGCAGAGAAAAATCGGAACGAAATCGAGCGCTTGATCGCTTTGTGTCGCGAGGGTTGTGTGGATATTGCTGCGGTTGGCAATGAGGTGTTGTATCGCGAAGAACTGACCGAGGAAGCATTGCTTGACTACATCAACGAAGTCAAAGCGCGAGTGCCTAGCCACATCCCGGTTGGGTATGTTGATGCCTACTATGAATTCGAGGATCGGCCTCATCTCACGAAGACCTGTGATGTTCTGCTAGCCAACTGTTACCCCTTTTGGGAAGGCTGTGCACTCCCATACGCGACGCTTTACATGCAGGACATGTACAGGCGGGTGAAGCGAGTAGCGAATGGCAAGCGGGTGATTATTTCGGAAACGGGTTGGCCCAGTGCCGGAGGCGCACATTATGGCGCTGAGGCCTCAAGGGAGGGCGCGCTGAATTACTTCTTGAAGGCGATGGAATGGGCACACGAGGAAAACATCGAAATGTTTTATTTTTCATCGTTTGATGAAGCTTGGAAAACAACCTCAGAGGCCGGTGAGGGAGCGGTAGGCGCACACTGGGGATTGTGGGATCAAGAAGAGGCCTTCAAGTATGTGGGCGCGCTGGACTAATGAGGCATCGCTTTGGGTTTAAACGCGCGATCTGCTACTCGGGGTTCCGCGATGGCCAAAGTCCCGATCTCGGACAGTATCCCTCGGTCGAAGAAATCCGCTCTGACCTGATGATGCTCAAAGATCAATGGTCAGCCCTGCGACTCTATGCGTGCGACGAGCATGCTAAGCGGGTCTTAACGGTCATTCGGGAAGAAAAACTCGATTTCACGGTAATGCTCGGAGCCTACATCGGCGCTGAATTGAGCAACCCTCTATGTCCTTGGGGAGGGATTCATTCCCAAGCGGTGCTCGAAGACAATCAACGTCGTAATGCGGAAGAGCTAGCACGCGCGGCCCTCTGGGCCAACGAGTATCAGGACATCGTGGATGTCGTTTCAGTGGGGAATGAGGCGACGGTGGATTGGACGGATCATTTGGTTGATCCGAAGACCGTCGAGCGCTATGCGCGTGAACTAAAGGCCAAGATCCCGCAACCCGTAACCTTCTGTGAGAACTATGTTCCCTGGCTCGGCAAGTTGGTTGATTTAGCAGGCACAGTTGACCTTATTTCGATACATACCTATCCCGTGTGGGAGTACAAGACCATTGATGAGGCATTGAGCTTCACGATTGAGAACTACCGGGTGGTCAAAGAGAAGTATCCCGACAAGCCCGTTATTGTGACCGAAGCCGGCTGGGCCACTCAATCAAATGGTGAGGGTATTCCTAAGGATCATGTTAGCGAGGCGGCGCAGGCGCGCTACCTAACTGAATTGCTTGAGTGGGCGCGTGATGAAGATGTTTTGGTTTACGTGTTCGAGGCGTTCGACGAAAACTGGAAGGGTTCCGACCACCCGTTGGAGCCTGAGAAGCACTGGGGGATATATAACGGGAGCCGGGAGCCGAAGCTGGCTGCGCAGTTATCTCTTGGTTGAGTTTCGAATTCCCGCAACACGCCATCGTATTCGGCAAGATTTTCCGTTGAGGTATCGGGCCTAAAAGCCTGCGGGGCTACTGGAATTAAGCCTAGCCAATGCACTTAAGTTAAACCCACACTGGCTTTAAGATCATCGAGTGCGTGCACAGGCTCTCTGAGAAAGCCTAGCTAGAAGGCCAGCTAGAAAGCCCAGCGAGAGAATGGGGTGGGAGTCTGACTCAGGCTCAGACTCGAGAGCCTCTCACAATCCAAAGGGGGTCACCCTCGGAAGGAGAGCAATCCAAGGCCTCGATGTCCGTCATGCCGCTTTCTCCCATGTATGCCGCAACGACCTGGCATCGGTCACTGGGTGAGAGCACGTGAAAGGCTTGAATGGCCTTGGTGGGAAAT
>Ga0255760_10001186_pt1 | contig 25434 bp, 7 predicted proteins | sample 071ome_25_FD_179960 | JGI IMG/M metagenome (GOLD analysis project Ga0255760, IMG submission 179960) | Coastal salt marsh microbial communities from the Groves Creek Marsh, Skidaway Island, Georgia - 071410BT metaG (version 2) | ecosystem: Environmental > Aquatic > Marine > Intertidal zone > Salt...
TTCGAGTCCTATCCCTGTGACGAGCGCTGCGGGCAGTACTACGTATAAGGTTAGACAGACGAATCCTAACACACAGTGTGAGTCTTCGGCGTTGTTGATTACGGTGACGGTGGTTGATTTACCGGTAATTAGTGTGGTTGGTGGTTCGTCACAGACGGTCTGTGATGGGTCTTCGATTACCTTGAATGGATCGGGCGGCGTGAGTTACGTTTGGGTTGGACAGGATGCCTCTGGCAACACGATTAGTAATAATGCTTCGTTTGTTCCTCCGGCGTCTACGACGACGACCTACACGGTGACGGGTACGGACGGTAACGGCTGTGCGTCATCGGCGAGTGTGGATGTGACCTCAACGTCTTCGCCTACGATAAACGGTGGTGCGAATGTGACGGTATGTGCTGGAGAGCCTGTGACGTTGACCGCGACGGGTGCGGGAACCGGCGGCAGTTACAGCTGGACGGGCGGGGTGATAAATGGTACGTTATTTTATCCGTCGGCAACGACGACGTACACGGTGACGGGTACGGACGCGAGTGGGTGTTCGGATACAGATAAGGTGGTGGTGACGGTGCATCCGTTGCCTGCGGCCCCGACGGTGGATCCTTCGAATACGACCCAGTATTGTGTGGGAGCTCAAGCGACTGCGATGAGTGTTAACGCACTGAATGGCTATACGGTAAAGTGGTACGACAGTAATGATAATTTATTAGCGACGAGTACTCCTACGAATCCTTCGAGTCCTATCCCTGTGACGAGCGCTGCGGGCAGTACTACGTATAAGGTTAGACAGACGAATCCTAACACACAGTGTGAGTCTTCGGCGTTGTTGATTACGGTGACGGTGGTTGATTTACCGGTAGTTGGAATATCTCAAGGGCTTTCACAGACACTTTGTAACTATAGCTCAATTATCCTTAACGGAACAGGAGCTTCGACGTATGCATGGAGCGGTACAGATATTAATATGGCGCCTATAGTCGATGGATTAAGTTTTATACCGCCAAAAAGCACAACATCTACCTATACAGTGATAGGTACGGACGGCAATGGATGTACCAATAATGCTACTATTCAGGTTACTTCCACGGTGGGGCCAAATATATCTGCAAGTGCTAGTCCTTCTTCAATCTGTGAAGGAGAGACAACCGTTCTTACGGGTGGAGGTTTGTCATCAACACTTTCATCAAATAACTATTCTTGGTCTGGAGGTTTAGGAATTGGAAAGACCATTACGGTATCGCCAATAACGACTACTACTTATACAGTAACAGGGACAGATGCAAATGGATGTTCAGATACTGCAAAGATTACTGTACTGGTAAATACGCTACCTAATGCTCCTATCATAGATCCCGCAAGTACCACTGAATATTGTGTAGGTCAAAACACGTCTCCAATTACGGTAAATGCAGCAAACAACCATATTGTAAATTGGTACAATCTAAGTAATACGTTCTTATTCTCTGGCCCAAATGGTCCTTCTCCGTCAAGCGGTTCACCAATGACAATTACTCATTTCGTAACACAATCAAACCAGACTACAGGTTGTGAATCATTGCCGCTGCAAGTTGATGTTGACATTCATGCAAACCCAGTGATCACTTCCTTAGATAGATCGGTATGTCTCGGCGACTCCTTGATTTTAAGTGCATCCGGTGCAGGTGCAGGTGCTACATACACGTGGACAACAGGTGGTATGGCAGTGGCAACTAACAATAATATTATTACCCCCACAGCGTCGGGAACATATACAGTAATAGGTACAAATGCTACTACAGGCTGTTCCGGCTCAAAGACTATTAACGTTACAGTTGATCAAGCACCTTCAGCGCCTAATGTAGTATCGCCTGTTCAGTACTGTCAAAATGAGACTCCAATACCATTGAGTGCTTCGGCAACAGGCGGTAATACCCTGCAGTGGTACGGTGTGGATGGCGTTACGCCTTTATCCATTCCTCCTACACCATCTACATTGAGCCCAGATACAACTACATATTATGTAAGTCAAAAGAGCTCAAGCTGTGAAGGACCACAGGACTCTATTAAAGTAATAGTATTAACACCTCCGCCAGTTCCATTCGTTTCAACAACGGCTTATAGTTATTGTGTTGACGATACTCCTTCTCCATTAGTAGCGACAGCGCGTAATGGAAACTATACTTTGAAGTGGTACGGTACAACTAACACTCCAACAGGAAACGCAAGTGCACCTATTCCTTCAACATCTAGTGCAATGGCGGGGACCCCGGTAAGTTATTGGGTTAGCCAAATCGATAATACTACAGGCTGTGAGAGTCCACAGGTTGAAATTACGGTTAGCGTTACAGCGAAACCAGCCGAACCTATTGTATCTGCAATCAATTACTGTGAAGATGACAACGCAATTGCCTTGAGCGCTACGAAAACAAACCCTTCATACGCACTGAAATGGTATGATACAAATAACAATTACTTAAATCCTCTAAATGTAGCCGTGCCTCCGATACCTAACACGACGGTGACTGGGCAAAGAACGTATTATGTAAGCCAAGTTACTACTAGTGGATGTGAAGGAGATAAAGCTTCTTTAATTGTGAATGTGTTTAATAACCCACCAATCGAGGCAGGGCCAAATAGATGGGTTTGTCAAGGAGAAATGATAAGTCTTTCGGCTTCCGGAGCTGGAACAGGCGTATCTAATCCTTATTCATGGACTGGCGGGGTCGACAATGGAGTTGCTTTCCCAGCGACAAGCACACAAACATATACGGTTACAGGTATCGACCAAAATGGTTGTTCTTCGGATGACCAAGTAACCATTACCGTTTTGCCAACACCACCAACGGCGAACGTTTCAATGACTACAGTAGAATACTGCCAGTTTGAGCAATCAGATTCATTGCACCTAGAAATAGGACTAGCGGCCCCAACAAGTACAAGTGGTTATGACTTTATTTGGTATGATAACGACGGAAATTTGTTGACTAACCCTCCCGTTCCTCCTACAAATCAAGTACGTTCTCTAAATTACGCTGTGGCTCTAAGAACTAATGATTCTTTGGCATGTGAAGGGCCACTCACTCAGATTACAGTTGTAGTTAATGCCCTACCGAACGAGCCGTTGGTAACTGATGTAAACAACTGCAAAGGAGATTTACCGGCATACTTAAGTGCAACAGCGGATCCAGGCAATACATTGCAATGGTATAAGGTTGATAATAATAATGTTACTATTCCAATTTCCCAGCCAGTATCTACTGGCACAACCGTAGGTACTAAACAATACTTTGTTAGCCAAATAGATCCACAAGGATGTGAAAGTGATAAAGCGTCAATAACGGTCACTACACACGCTCTGCCAAACATTACAGCTGGACCAGACTCAGCCATCACGGTTTGTTTTGGAGATTCAGTGACCCTAGAGGGTTCTGGAGCTGGTTTAGGGGTGACCAATCCATATTTTTGGACTGGAGGAATTGTTGACGGTCAGCCCTTTATGCCAACGAGTTCTACTCCAACGAAATATATTGTTACAGGTACCAATTCAATTGGATGTCAAAATAAAGACTCGGTATATATAACAGCACAACCATTGCCGGCCGCTCCAAGCCTATCTGACCCAACTCAATCTACTTTAGAATATTGTTTAGGCGAAACACCAAGTTCCTTCCCACCAACACTTCCACCGCGACCGTCAGGAACAGGATCGTATAAGTGGTATGACTATGACGGTACGGTCAGCCTGGGAGGGGCGCCAACGCCAAATACATCAATGGCGGACACTTTGATTTACGAAGTCAGTTTTGTTTCAAGTGTAGGTCAATTAGGCTGTGAAAGCCCTAGAACTCAGATTACGGTTATAGTGCATGACGTTCCACCTGCGCCTAGTACATCATCGGTAGAATACTGTTTGAATGACCCTTCACCTGTACCACTCACGGCGATCAAGTTGACCGGTTACTCGTTGCAATGGTATGATACAGATGGTCAAACGGCATTACCTACAGGAACCCCACCAACACCATCAACTGCCACGGAGGGAACGGCAACGTATCAGGTAAGCCAAATTAGTCCTTTAGGCTGTGAGAGCTCAAAAGCGACCTTGGATGTCATTACGCATGGTCTTCCATACGCCGATGGAGGTACAATAGAGTATAATTCGACAGCTTTGGCTCAGAATGCTATTTGTGATGGCGAACAAATAAAACTAGTCGGAGGCGGCGGCGGGCCAGGCGCCACTTATACCTGGAGTAATAATGCACCAAATGATATATGGTTTACCCCTTCAACAACTTCGAATTATACGTTAACGGTTGAGGATATTAATGGATGTATAAATACAGGAACGCCAATTAGCATTACGGTTCATCCAAAGCCGTCTGATTTTACTATTAATCCGACGAATCATCCATACTTTACTACTTCGACTCAAAATCACAATGTATCCATATGTGATCAAGATAGTGTCATAATGACTACGGATATACTAAACCAGCAAGGGTTGTTACAGTGGATGAGAATTAGCCCGCTACCATTGAATGACACCTCATATTTCTATGGAGGTATTGCAAAAAATTCTGGCAGTTATTATGCAATTAACCGATTTACGACAGGCTGTAGCACCTTAAGTTCAAATAGAATAGATATTTCAAAAGGCCCAATTCCAACACCAGAATTTGATGGAACCTACATTGTTCAAAATGAATATAAGAATTGTGCTTCTAGCGCACAACTTTCGATTAATGGAACACCTGATCCAGCAGTTAATTACACATTACTATGGAACAATACAGCATTAAGCCAATGGGATAGTGTTGGATATTTTGATGGCTCTAACCTTACGATGAGTCTTACCAAAGAGGGAGACTACAAGATTGTTGCTGAACGCTCAGGATGTTTAGATGCTTACTCAACAACAGTAACAGTTGAATTTGTAGAGCTTCCACAACCTATTTTGACCCAAACCTCTAGTGGTCCACTTTGTGATATAAATGATCTGGAATTGATCATTACAAATTCTTCAATTGGTTTGTCAAATGGGGGATATTATCAGGGGACTGAATTCACAATAACATCGTCCGCCCCTGACTCTTCAACTATCGGAATAAATAATAACCAAATTATTTACAATGGCGGGAGTGCTCCATTATCATGGAAGCCTAATGTAATTAATGGTCATTATGAAAACCCGTTACATAATAATAGGTTCATTAAGTATTACGTTCAAGCAGGCTATTACTTCACTCAACCAACTACGACTGCTGGTGGTGGACTTTGTTTATCGCCAGTAGATACGATTGAGGTAGAACAACATTATAGTCCTATTGAGACCCCAGTGATTCTAGCAGATGGTGTTGTAGCTGATACGGCTTTAGTTTGTAGTTCTAATCCTATTGTTGATCTCAAACCCGAACCAATGTCTCCTTTCGTTACATATGAATGGTACGACGCGGATTCAGTGGATTTATATTGGCCAAATGTGGCTCCATTAGCGCAAGGAAATGCTTCAGCTGTGTATAGCTTGAACATGTCCGATGTTAATGTTACTTCGAAGAGATTGTATTTGTATGGCTATACAAGCTCAGGATGTATAAGCTCCAACCGCGGAGAAATTCAAGTCACTAAATACAGCCCTGTACCCCCTACTATTCGATTTGTAGGTACTGGGAACAATGTTGAATATGTCTGTGCTAATATCCCGGGTATGGTCGCTCACGACATCGAAATAGAATCACCACAAGCGGGTTATCGCTATGAACTTTATCGATTCCTTTCTAATCCGGGTCCAGCAGTTTCTACTATTAACTATCCTGCCGACGGTATTACCTTTAATCCAGTTGATCAGCAAGGGGTCTATAAAGCCTTCTTAATAGACGACAATGGGTGTGAGAGCGAATTTGGTAATTCACTCAAAGTGCATTCGGTGCCGGTGATAAAGCCACAAATCGATTATGATAATAATGTGCCCTCGCCATTCACCGCCTGTGAGGATGGTCAAGTCGATTTGAAAATAGACAACGACGCTGACTTTACCCAACTCTCTTATAATTTATTCAATGTTGATAATGCTGGAAACGTAACTGTAACTCCACAGTTAGCTGTTTTATCTGACTTTAAATTTAACTGGTACAGAATAGATGGAGGTTCGTCTACCTGGATGGGTGAAAGCACTGCATCGAATCTAACCAAAACGTTGAATGTTGGACAGATTGCAGCCGGCACAGCATTTCAAGATGTAAGATTCTATGTAATCGCTGAGCATAAAAACATGTCCACTTGTGCTATGGCTTCTGATACCTTTAATGTTAGGGTAATGAATACCCCATCAGCACCATTAGTTGATGCATTGCCTGATGATACAATTTGTATTGGCGATCCAATCGATTTTTATGCGTTATCAAATGATGCAGCAATTCCTTCCCCAGTTTTTACTTGGTATACCGTGGCGACTGACGGAACATTAAACGCACTAATAGATTCTGGAAGTGTTTTGACGCAGTTTTTAGGTGGCGGCATCCATACATATGCGGCTGTTGCCTCAAACGGTGGTTGTGAAGGCCCGGCAAGAACTAAAGATGTTTTCGTTAGAGTTCTTGACGACCCTATTCTCGAACCAAAAACAGGATCATCACCCAATCCATATTTTGTTTGTATTGACTCAACAACAGATCTTCGGGTAAGTTCACCTTTGATAAATGGAGCGACTTATGAATTATTCAGGTGGGACCCCATAAGTCTCAATTGGTTCGAATACCCTTCTCAATCCAATGTGAAGACAGCAGTCTACGATGTGAATGTTGCTGAATCTAATGTGTTCTATGATATACCTGAAGGTGAATACGGAGTTAAAGTCAAGAAAGACGGTTGTGAGGCATTCAGCTCGACCTCAATGATCATAGATGAAGTTGTATTGAATAAACCTAATATTCAGTTTGCGTCGAACGAACCGAGTAGCTTGTGTACCGATAGCACAACAATTCTGGAAATTGGAGGGGGAACAACCAATGGCGCTTATTATGAATGGTATGCATACAACTCGAATGCCAGCTCGGTCATAACCAACAATATAGAATATACCATTGATTGGCCGAATTTAAATGACTTAAGTATTACACCCCGAAAGGCCTCTCCGCCTTTAGGTACGAAAGAAACAGATTACTACCTCGTTAGTTCTATAAGCGCATCAGGCGGTAAAGTGTGTAAGACATACTCAGATTCATTGAAAGTAATCGCTTTTGATAGACCGGATGGACCTGAATATGCCGGCCCGACGATTGTACCGCCGCTCATCACAGTTTGTCTTGGAAGCAATGATGTATTAGTAGCCGATGCTCCAACACCGGCAACCTATAATTGGTCGTGGTTTAAAACGAACAATAGTTTGGCAGCGAGTCAATCAGATCTTATCAATGGTGCGAACACAAATCAATTGGTAATTTCCGACTCAGGGTATTACCACGCTGCTGTTACTGATGCTAATGGATGTATGAGTAATCGTACATTTATTATGGAATATGCCTTTGAAGAGCCTACGCAAGCACAATTTGAAGCGCTAAATGATCCAGATGGCGGGGATTATCAAATCTGTACCAATGAAGTTGGTACCTTGGTGGTAACGAATCCAGCAGTAGGCGCAACGTATACCCTATATCGTAAGGAGTCTAATGGGAATAATTATGTGCAGTTACCTTCAACTTCTTTCACCCATAGTTTGGGAGCTTCCCCAACTTTCCCTGGTCTTGGTGAAGGAACTTATAAGGTAGAGGTTTATCAAAATTTATGTAACCCAGTATTGAGTGATGCGACGATTACTATTGAGCGTCTTGTTATTCAAGATTACGATATTCAATTAGCGCCAGGTTACAACCAAGAGGTATGTCAAGACTCTGTGACCAAGCTAGAGTTGACAAGGCCCCTGAAGAAGGTTAACAATAGTGCATCCTTTGACGAGGTAGTAAGATGGTACGACGGTTATGGCAACCTCATTGACACCACCGAAACCTTAATTGTTCCTACCAACAACGCCACAACTTCTGCAGGACTTTACTATACCGCTGAGATTTTAGCTAAAGTGAACGGCGTTTATAAGTGTCCTAAGGGACCACAAAACGACTTTAAGATTATTGTAAATCCGACACCACCGGCTCCGGTTCTGAAAAGTCAATACTATTTCTGTGAGGGAGAAACAATGATTCTGCGCGCCATGGATAATACGCCAGATTCAAACTTCTTGTCGGGAACAGTGGGTTTCAAATGGTATTTCCAGAAATCTCCACTAGGTGTAGTTGATACATTACACCCTCATATAGGGTCTGTTTTAACTATTAATGATGTGGATACTTCGGCAACGGGATATTACACAACCGATTATATTTCAAATAAAGGATGTAGGAGTGAAGCGTCTTTCTACGCAAGAGTAGATATTGACAGCGTTCAAACCCCAGGATTTAGACCATTGACTGCACCTGCTATATGGCCGCCGCGTGACGGTAATGGTTCTATTTTGTTCCCGCCGAATTGGCCACCTGGTCGAGGTGCTGAATGGTTAATATGTCCCGGTGACACCTCGTTCTTCTTGGTTACTAATTTGGATCCGTATGATGTGGGCAATAGATATTACCTACAAATGCAAGCATCGAACGGGCAGTGGCAAGATATTCCTGGCCGATTTATTGATTATCCAAATGCTTCAGGATCAACGGTTCCGCATAATTATGGATTCGGCATTAGTCTAACCGGTAATTACCGTGTGAGAGCAGCTAAGTATACAGGGATGCATGCAGGTGCGTGTAAGAATAAGTATAGTGCACCGGTTTATGTTCGAGTTGACCAAGAGCCTGCTCCAATTCTTAAGGCCACGAGTTACTCAATATGTACGCCATCTGCTACCGGCACACCTGTCACAAATTCGACTACTTTATATATTGAAAATATTCCTACTCAAAGTGCGCGCCCAGGAGCTTCGTATGAGTGGTATAGAAGAGGTATAACTGGTTCTTCTACAAGCAACATACCAATTAATATTACAAACGGTACCCTGCCAAACGTGACCTTAGGCGGAACATATTATGCTATATTGACATATGGTGCTGGTGTGTCGTCAGGAAATCCACGAACTTGTCAAGTTGTATCTAATGATGTTTTAATTGTGGACAATCCAAGCCCAGTAAACCCTTACACTGAAGGCACCCCACCATATTATATCTGTCAAAGCACGACAAATAGCCTATCCACCAAACAGGTTCACATTGATTCAGACGTACTGGATTCTCGATATAACTATTTCTGGTACGACAGAAATAATCCAGGAGTTGTTAAGAGTCAAGGTAGCATAGCTCAATATCCGCAAGGTGAGTATTCAATAGTAGCTGAATGGAACGGATGTTATTCTGATACGTTCAACTTTGATATTGTTCAATTGGATATCGAACGTCCTAGAGTGGTTCCACAAGATGGAACCATTTGTCCTCAGGATTCATTGTATTTGCAAATTGAAAACCCAGAAACGGGTATTACTTACGTTTGGTATCGCGATGGACATGCTAATCCATTGGATACAGGCTGGAACTATTGGGCTCCATCAATACCTGGCTCATATTATACTATTGGTTATTTAGAAGGGTCTATTGATGCATCTGTAAACCCTATTGCACTAACTTGTCAATCACAAGCCAGTGCGTTTGTACCTATATCAGTACACTTAATGCCTCCTACACCGGTTCATGTCGACTTGTACATGTGTAGCGATGATGACGAAACACCATTGAGTGATTTCTTAAATGTACCATTTGGATTAACGCCATATTGGTACATCTCTGAGGACACCGAGATTCCTTTGGGCTTTGGCAACAATGTAATATTAGACCAGGTTGCGGTTACAGGGAATCCAACGAGTTTGTGGGTGGCTTATCAAAACGATCAAACTGGTTGTTTCTCCGCTCGAACGGAGATGGATCTGTTTACCATTCAAACCCCTAGTGATAAACCAATTACGGAAGACACCACTGTCTGTAGTGGCGCGGGCTTCTACCTTGGAGACATGGTTAAGAATTGGACGGGGACTAACTATGTGTTAAGAATTTATGATGTAGATGGTAATCCGGTTCCTGATTGGAACAATGACATTATCACCATTGATCATGATACGACATTCACCTACAATTTCTCTTTTGGTTCAAATGTAACCATGAACGGATTGAGATGTTACAGCGCTTGGAGTCAAGCTCATCTGACCGTTAAGGCCACACCTGCTACACCAAGCGCAGACCCTATCGCATTTAGCTATTGTGAAGGAGAAGATGCGGGTGATATGTTGTACAGGTTAGCGCCATATATCAATGACTCTATTACAGCGAGTTTGATTTGGTATACTACGCCAAATGTAACTAACGCAACACCGTTGGTTACAGCGCCAGCAATTTCTACTGTTTTGCCTGGAGCTGGGCCGGTGGTGTATGAATATTGGTTGACGAGAAAGAACTGGGTTTGTGAAAGCCAGCCCGCTCAATTACAGATTGGAGTAAATCCAAAGCCGTCTAACGATATTTTCAAAGACGACTCAATTGTGTTGTGTAACCAGCCAAATTACCAATTGGCCACAAACCAAGTATATGCTCCGCTTAAATTGTCTTGGTACTATAATCAGCCCTTTGGTCCGGGAGATACAACGGCAGGTTTCATTTTGCAAGGCCTGGCACCAACCGTGGATTGGTACTACGCTACCAAAGTAGATGCGATTAGCGGTTGTGAATCGGATTTCGATAGCGTGAGGGTTCGAATTAACTTAAATCAAGAGACCCCAACGGCTCTGTTTAGTGGTATCGATACTGTAATTTGTGATTCAGAAGCGCCGTTCGGATTAAATGAACTCTTCGTCTATGACGAGACTAATTACGATTTGGTTTGGTACACCGATACAGGGGGTTCTAATCCAACTTTGGTGGCACCATATTATATTCCATTCTTATCGGGAGACAGCGTCGATATTTACGTTGGTCTTGTTGATAAAGAAAATTGTGCGGGACCTATTACCCCTTATCTAATACGTAAAACACAAACCCCAGCGGCACCAGTCACAAGAGACACCGCGTACTGTTTAGGTGGAGATGTTGCTCCTGTCGAGTTCTTGTTTGATCGTCTTCCAAGTCATCTGTACACATACTATGACGATCCATTCTTTGGCCAAGGAACAGGCGCATGGGATTTAGGTAGCCCTGAAGAAGACCAAGCGATCTACGTTTCCGCGACGAACATTTATGGTTGTGAGAGCGATCGCTCAATGATTTTCATTGATATATTCTTAGATACAGGAGTTTACATAACTGCTGCGCCAGTGGTAATTCCTGATGGTGGCTTGACTACACTGACCGCTACTGGATCTAATACCTATGTATTCTATGGTCCAGGTACATTTGATGATGGTGTCATAGGGTCTGACTCAACTTCACCAGCACAACTTACATTACAGCCACAAAGTACAGGTACTAAATGGTATAAAGTACGAGGTACGCGTGATTCAACCGGATGTACGGGTATTGATAGTGTACAAGTTCATGTGAATGATTTCAATCCTGGAACCATTGGTTCTGATGTGGAATTGTGTGCCGGTCAGCGACCTACGGAGGTTAGAAACATAACCTATCCAAGCGGTGGTTCTGGAAATTATACGTTTGAATGGTGGATTGGAAGCCCAGTGGGCGACACCATCCTACAAGTTGACGCGCCAACCTTGACTTTCCCATTAGGGCTATTACCAGCTGAATACTATGAAGATACGTTGAGAATAATGCGTCGAGCCATAGATAGTGAAGCTCTAGCGATCTCAGATACGGTAACCATTAGCATTGTCAATATTCCTCCGGTGAATATTGTCGAGATAGATGATAATTACAAGATACCTACGGGTCACTTAACAAATTATGCGATGTATCTCAATCATCAGGTTGATTATACTATTACCCATAAGTGGTACATTGATGGTATTGATGCAGGTGTGTTTAACGACACGTTAACAGGAGTGTATCTCGATTCAGGACGACATGAAATAGAAGGACGCATTTACTACGTGGATACTTTAGGCAGAATGCGCTGTAACCGCAAATCTATGGTCGTTGTAGATGTATCTGACCTCCAACCTGGTGTTTTGAACCCAGAGCAAACGGTTTGTTACAATGAGAAACCGCAAGATTTGTACGTGCTTGATAGCGCTAGTGGAGGTAGTGGGGAGTATTTCTATTCTTGGGAACGATGGAACAGTGTAGATTCCATTTGGGAAACTTATCGTGACACTGCGGGGCTACAAGTTGTAGATCCAATTTTAGCCTTTGATCCAACAGTTGGCTTCACCGAGAGTCAAATCTTTAGAAGAGTGGTGTACGATCATTCAGTAACGAAGTATACGACGGCAACACACATTACTGTATTGCCAAAACCAGAGCCTCCGGTGGTAGATACACCGTTGGTATGTTTTGGAAAATGGGTGGGCCAATTAGGCGCTACGCCGACGGCAGGCTATGAGGTTGAGTGGTATAACTACAACAATAGATCTAGTTTAAGATCTACACCGCCTATTATGGACTCTTTGTATGCAGGTGATCAGATATACTACGTTGCTCAGCGAGATACGTTATTCGGTTGTTCAAGCAATCTGAAAAAGGTTGTGTTCAGAATGCAAGGATTGCCGTTACCTCCAACGGTTATTCCATTAAACGTTTGTGAAAACGATACAAACCAGATAGAGTTGAGCGCAGACTCAACAATTTCGAATTTCGAACTACTCTGGTTCGAAAAAGATACTATAACAGGGATTTCAGGAACTCCAATAATAAGTGGAGCGTCCCTAGATTCGAATGATCGCTTCTTTGTCGCACAGATGGATACAATAACAGGTTGTGTTTCTGAAAAAGTAGAAGCACCGATCAACCTCAAATATTTGCCTGATGGACAAATTGTAGGAAGCGTCGACAACTTCACGGTTTGTTTGGGAGATTACATTACCATTAGCCTTCAACCCTACCAGGGTTATAATCAAGTAGAATGGTATATCCATTTGCCAAATGATACGATAGCGATAGATACAGCTGCTACGATTAGCAGGAACCCAAATAAGAGCACCCTTTACCGAGCTAGAGCTACTACGGATTTAGGCTGTGTAGTAGATTACTTCCAGAATGTTACGGTACAAGAACTGCCGATCTCTCCAGCATTGCGTAGTTATGATTACTGTCAGAATGAAGATGCAACGATTATTGAGGCAGATAGTCTGTACGCAGGTAATACGCTACTGTTCTACAACACTCAGAATCAAATAGACACGGTTACATACCTGCCTATACCGCCAACTGATAGTGTTGGAATCTTCAAGTATTATGCAGCGCAATATGACTCTATCACGGGTTGTATAAGTGAAGTAGACACATCGTTTGTGAATATCATTGGTCGCCCAAGTCCTCCAACGGTTTATCCACTGAACGTTTGTGAAAACGACACAAACCAGATTCAGTTGATAGCAGCCCCAACAATTTCGAATTTCGAATTGCTTTGGTTTGAGGAAGATACCATAACAGGTATATTCGGAACACCAATAATAAGTGGAGCATCCTTAGACTCGAACGATCGCTTCTTTGTTGTTCAGAGGGATACAATAACGGGGTGTGCTTCTGAAATAATTGAATCACCGATCAACCTCAAATATTTGCCTGATGGACAAATTGTAGGAAGCGTCGACAACTTCACGGTTTGTTTGGGAGATTACATTACCATTAGCCTTCAACCCTACCAGGGTTATAATCAAGTAGAATGGTATATCCATTTGCCAAATGATACGATAGCGATAGATACAGCTGCTACGATTAGCAGGAACCCAAATAAGAGCACCCTTTACCGAGCTAGAGCTACTACGGATTTAGGCTGTGTAGTAGATTACTTCCAGAATGTTACGGTACAAGAACTGCCGATCTCTCCAGCATTGCGTAGTTATGATTACTGTCAGAATGAAGATGCAACGATTATTGAGGCAGATAGTCTGTACGCAGGTAATACGCTACTGTTCTACAACACTCAGAATCAAATAGACACGGTTACATACCTGCCTATACCGCCAACTGATAGTGTTGGAATCTTCAAGTATTATGCAGCGCAATATGACTCTATCACGGGTTGTATAAGTGAAGTAGACACATCTTTTGTGACGGTATTGGGTCGTCCACGTCCGCCACTACAAAGAACACAATACTTCTGTTTAGGTACGCCAGATACATTAGCTGTAGAGAAAGGATATGGCGCGAACGATTCAATTTACAGATTGCAATGGTTTACCACGCAAAATGTTGGTCTCCAAAACGTTCCTTTGATTTCTACAGCAGATACTGGAAGTTATTTCTTTAAGGTTAGAAATGAGAATATTGAAACAGGCTGTTTCTCTGAACTAACAGAAATCGAGGCTATTGTTTACCAAAACTCAATCGAATCCGTAATATTTGAAGATTCGGTATCGTGTTTCGGATTTACTGATGCTAAATTGACGGTAGATGTTGACGGTCCGTTTATTACTAATTGGTTCTACAAAGATCAAGACGGTAATGAAAGTCTTGAGTTTGGAGATAGTACAAGTACAACTATTGGTGCAGGTCAATACTTTATATTCACTAGGGATACTGCTGGGTGTCAGGTGCATGCCGATACTGCTATTGATTACTTTATCGTTCAAGAACCAGATCAGTTGTCACTAGATAGTGTATATATCGCTTCAAAAATCCAATGTTACGATAGTACAGATGCGATTATCGAGTTGTTTGCAAGTGGAGGAAATATTATCGAGTACAGCATAGATTCACTAGTTTTCCAAGACAGCTCATTATTTGTGGGATTAGGACCAGATGAATATTGGCCAACGGTTGGAGACAATAAAGGCTGTCCATGGGTAAATAATTCGAGATACGATTCACTTGAATTAATTGAGCCAGCTCCGATATACATCAACTTTACTAAGGAGAACTTGACTTGTGCGACTGACTTTACTGGGTCTATAGACGCAACGGTAGTTGGTGGAAACGATGACCCCACAGAGCCTTACGATGGATGGAATTACCTATGGGTGTTTGATTCAACTTCTGCTCAATATGGTGAATTAGGTTATCACCTGAACTTGCATACGCCATCTATGGATTCATTATGGGCAGGACGATATTTCTTAACGGCCACAGATTATAAAGGCTGTTGGGAAAATGATACTATTATTTTAACACAACCAGATAGTGCTATTGTTGATAGTATCTATTCTCGAAATGTTACTTGTTATGATAGCGCGAATGGTATAATTGAAATCTTCGCTAATGGTGGTACCAAATTAGAATATGGTATTGATTCGCTAGGTTCATTTGGCTCTCAAACCTATTGGGACGATATGAGCCAAGGTGACACTGCTTATATAACTGTTGTTGATAGTAGTTTGTGTCATGTCGAGTATAAGGCCAAGCGAACAGTCATCTTTGACAGTCTACCGATATTCTCTGTCAATAACTCAATTATTACAAAGACGTTATGTTACGGTGACTCTACCGGTAGACTTGAAATTCTAGTATCCGGTGGATCTAGTCCAATGTTGAATATTGATTCAACACAAACGGTGTTTAGTGATTCATTGGTATTCAATGGATTGCCTTCAGATACTGTGTACATAACAGTCACGGATACTAATAATTGTACACCAGTATATAACCTCGCTAGAAGCATTTATATTCCACAACCGGACGAGCTCTTAGTAAATGCTCAGACGGATAGTAACGTAATTTGTTTCTTAGATACTAACGGTATTATTTCTGGTTCAGTTATAGGTGGTACCCAACCTTACGATATTCAGTGGTCTCATGGTACCGTTGGCTTATACGATAGTTCCGTAGTCGGTGGCCTGTATTATCTCGAGGTGATAGATATAAATGGCTGTTATGCTTACGATAGCACCACAGTAGAATCTTTTGACCGTGATTGTGATGGAATTCCGGATTCAGTGGAGACATTCGATGATTGTGATTGGGATGGTATTCCAAACGGCTACGATTTAGATAGTGATAATGATGGAATCCCAGATGCGCTAGAATATGATTACGATAAAGATGGTATTGTAGGTGATGACTGTGACGGTGATGGTATTCCGAATTACTGCGATCCGGACTTATGTGAGTTCTTCATTCCTTCGGTAATCACACCAAACTTTGATGGCGCAAATGACGCGCTTGAGATTCCAGGTTTGCAGTATTTCGATAACTATAAGTTTACGGTTTACAATATTTACGGAAACAAAGTCTTTGAATCTGACAACCAAGGATCAGGCTTTGGCGGTACCGCTCAAAACCCTGTTGTATGGTTTAGCAATAATGGTGAATTACCGTCAGGAACGTATTTCTATGTTCTAGAAATTAGACCAGATAAATGGCGTCAATCAGGATATATTTACCTTGCTAGATAATGAGTTTACTGCGTTTGCGACATATCATTTCAATTTTGGTTTGCTTGGCATCCACTGTTTTGAGTGCTCAAACACATCCGGCGTTAGAGAATTATCTTTTTAATCCTGTGAGTGTGAGTCCTTCTTATGCGGGCCGTCAAAGCGGGTCTCTCAGCTTTAGTCATGACCAGCAACTCATTGGATTGGACGGCGCCCCAGTCACTACTAATATCACTTATGATAGTATGACAAAAGGCCGATTTGGATTCAATTTGGCGGTTATGGAAAATTCGGTAGGGCCAATAGAAAACACTTCTTTTGCATTGACAACTGCGTATCATTTGCGCATCAGTGAAAAGGAGTATTTCTCTGCCGGTATTCGTTATTCTGCGAACCAATTAGGCATAGATCTCGTCAACGAGCAATACATTGATCCAAACGATTATATCATCATAAATGGCATCATCCAAAAGTGGTATCAAAACGTAGATATTGGCGGTGCATATTATGGTCCAAAAAAGTATGCTGGGGTAAGCTTCCGAAATGTGGTAAGAACGTCTTTCTTCATCAATGATAATTATGGAGCAAGAGTGGTGCACATCTTTGGAGGGGGAGAAATGCCAACGACATTAGGGCTAGACTTTTTATATTCGGGATTAATCAATGTGACACCAAATTCTCCTATTGACGTTAATCTTCATTTTCTTTTGCGTTCTAGAAACATCTTCAGCAGTGGTGCCTTAATTTCTCCCAACAAAGTCGGATGGATATATCAAATCAATAGTCCAAGTGGATTTAATTTCTTGTATCAATATGCATATCCTTTGACGGAGATAAAATATGTGTCTCAGCAAAGTCATACAGCTTGTATTCGTTTTCATTTTGTTAGAGCAAAATCATACAGCAACAGAATTGTGGAAACACCTGTATTCTTTTTATAATGAAGAGGTCCATGAATAAGCTTGATATTACATTTATTCTATCTATTGCAGTTTCTGCATTGATGGCACAGCCAAGAATAGATGTTGATACTAAAAAGATCAACGAGCTACTTCCCAATTTCTTTTTTCAGTCATTCAATGTCTCACCTGTTACGAAAGAGGCTTTCAATAGTATCGGTGTTTGTTATACAGGAGAGGGTAAGATTGTTTATGTTTCTGACAAGCCATTCTTAACCGTACCGTCCGTAAATAATAGGTATAAGGCGTTCGTATTCGATATGGTTAGCAATGAAACTAGTCGATTAGACACGAGAAACTTATGCGATATTGATAACAACAACTACAATATTGCGGGTATCACTGTTAATGACAGCAATACTTTTATGATTGCTGCTATGAACGATTATCGGACGAATGAGTTCATGGCGGAAAGCCGAATTATATTGAGTCATATAGATCTTAGCTATGGCTTTAGTCAGTGCGCTACACCGCCTTTTGTGCAGCTTGGGTACACATATACGCAGCCATTTTTCGATTCTAAAGAAGACTACCTCTATTTCGCTAGCGATATTGATGGGGGTATGGGCGGATTGGATATTTATAGAGTGAAAATGCTTGGTCCAAATCTATGGGGTGAGGTTGAAGCCATCGATGAAATAAATACCATAAACAATGATGTTTATCCTTTTGTCGACGGTGATGGTAGATTGTATTATTCAACGTTAACCGGTAAGAACGGGTTTGACGTTTTTTGTTATTACAAAGGATTGAATCGCCCTATTCGGCTTCCATCCCCAATCAATAGTAGATTAGATGATTTGAATTTTGTCCAAATAGGCGAAAAGGATGCGTTTATTACCAGAACTTCTGGCAATTCACAATCTACAGTCATTTATCGCTTGCTCGCCTTCTAATAGGTTACTATAATCTCTACGCGTCGGTTTTTACTTCGGCCTGCTGCAGTTTCATTAGTGGCAATAGGAGAGCTTTCCCCTTTTCCAATTGAATTTAGCTTTCCGTTAAACCCAAGTTCTCGCATAAAATTAGAAACTTCAGCCGCTCTGCGTTCACTTAAACCTTGGTTGTACGAATCGGAGCCTTTACTGTCGGTATGTCCAATAATGCTGAGTGACTTTGCATTTTTCTGACTTTCATAGACAAGCTCAAGCTCACGCATTGCTACTTCACTCAATTCATTACTGTCAAAGCTGAAGAATACATTTTTCAGGATTACCGGTCGGCTTTTAGTAGAATTATTATTGGGTTTAGAGGCAATTGCTCCACCGTCGCCCATTTTAGGCGGCACAGTACTCATATCATTGGTTACAGCACGAACGGTTTGCCCAGTTGCATTATCTAGGAAAACAATTTTCTCTGTCTGACGACTCGTTTTATATTCTAAGGACGGGTCAACCTTTAAAGAATGAGGAAGATATCCTGGCGACGTAACTGTAATTCCTAATGTATAATCTGGGAAATAACTGAGATAACAAACTTCTTCAGGCAGTACATTGGTTGAGTTAACTACAGTGTTGCTTTCATATTCATAGAAATCAACCTTAAAACCAGGCATTAATCCGGAAAGACGGTCGATACATTTCAATCGTAAAACGACATCTGCTGGTTTGACCAAAGTGTCATATTCGAAGTCGAATGTACGGGTTACAATTCCCTTTCTGCTGTAAAAAACACTATCCTGCTCTGCCTCAAATTTCACCTCTCTTTTAGGCCCTAGAACAAAATACACACTATCATCTTTGTACGAGAATGACCTTGGATTGACAGCTAATGCATTGTTCAACGAGACCATTGCTTTAAGTGCATCGGTTGTTTGTTCAATAACTGTTGCCCAGCGCCCTTTTCCAATATCGCGATTGCGTTCAGCAGTGAACTCATTAAACGGGATATACGTTTCATCTATAACCGAGTCTATTTGTGTGGTTTGAACTTCTTTGATTTTACGAACTTCGATGGAGTCGATTTGGCTAACTATTTCTGTGGCATAGATAAGGGCTAGTTGATGCTCACCAAGACGTAGTCTGCGAGACACGATAATGGAATCTGAGTTTAATACCGCAATCTCATTAGCGGATTCACCATAATTGATAGGGTAGCGAAGCTTTTGGATTGAGCCTTGCGTATTTTTTGCGATGTACTTGATGTTATCGGATTCTTCAATAGAGTAGAATTGGTCTCCATTGAAAGAGTGGATGGAATGCAGATTGATGCCCTTAAAAGCAGTTACAGTATCCACACTTAAGATTCCGGTATCATTAATTCGACATTCAATGATATTATTATCTTCAACACCATAATAAACATCACGACTATCATCATATTGGAGCTCTGGTAAGGCGACGTTCCCTACTTTACTTACGATTGGAGTTAATTCTCCATTTATTGAATTTGACAAGTAAAAGCTTTTATCCGGCAGCTGCAGCAATGAGTATACCGGATCTAGCTTTGTGAATCCCATGAATTCAACATTGGAAAGCGTTGAGTCGAGAATCACTTTATTCACTCGAAGATCAGAATATAATAGCCCTGGGCGATCACTATTTGAGAAGAATACTTTCGCGCCTTGTCGATCAATAGAAAGAATGTTTATCTCGTTTGGCGCGGCATAAAGCACACGCTCAATCAAGACATTCTGACCAAAACTTATTAGTCCTGTGAAGGATAGAACGAGGGTAAATAGTAACTTCTTCATGATTAAAATCTTGTGCTGATCGCAAATCCAACCTCATTATGGACACCAAAAATGAGTTTAGGCCCGAATAATGTTTTCGAGGTGTATTCTCGTTGAATGCTAATAATACCTACAGGACCCAAAGTCATTTCTTCATTATCGTAGTAGACTCCCCCGAGCCCGCCGGCAGAAAAAACACCGTCCCATTCAGTTCCAAACATAGATCTGAATTCATTGGACAATCCGATAAATAGAAAATGACTATTGAGATCGCCTCTGTAAACAGATGTTCCGAGATGGAAATCTAGATTAAAGGATTTATTGTATCGCAATCGCACGTTGAATTGATCCGTATGTCGCCCAATAGAGTATCCCAATGTGAGAGGACTGTTGATGGTATCTTTGGGAGGCTTAACATTAGGAGCTAAAATGTTCAACTCTTGGTATACTATCGTGTTGTTCGGTTCAACAACTTTGAGGATGATGGTTTTGTCCTTTGGAATGCCTAGTTTCTGTGAAATCTTAGGAATTGCTTTCTTGACGGGAATCATCTCCTTTAAGTCAATGGTTACTGTGTCACCCGCATCGTTCTTGTAGAATCTACCTATGATATCTCTACTGTCCTGGGTGCGAATGAGCCCATTGCCAATGGTGATGGCTTCCACTTTCTCTTGAGCCGTTACCGAAGTTGCCGAAAGCATGATGGCAACGATTAATGTGTTCAGCTTTTTCATGGTAGTGTTATTTCTGCACCAATCATGAACTGCATTCGAGCAGTGCCAATAGGTGCGATTTTTTGATTTAAGTAGTTGTAATTAAAAGCAGTGTTTGAGTAACACTTGACTTGAAGTCTTGGTGCCACTGAATATTGTGTGCCAAAAACCAAATTAAAATAGTTTTCGGAATTGTTTCTGTTTTCAATGAGGAAGCCTCCTAATAAGTAGCTATCTGCAAAATGCTTTCGCATTAACACGCTGCTGCGCCGATTACCAAAAGAAGGATACTTAGTTCTAGAGGTTGAGGCTAGAAGTTCAATGTCAGGCCAAATTTTGTAGGTCAAGGCTATGCCCGTTACCCGGGGCTGCAATACAGAACGGAATGTGCTATCTTCTACTTCTTCGCGTGTTTCTGAATAACTGTAATTTCCATTTGGCTGTATGAATGGATCAGTGCTAGCGTTGATTAAATCGACGGTTCGGATTGTCGCCGAATTGAGATCTAAATCATAACTATTTTTTTCACGCTTTGTGGTGATTTCTGAGCGCGATCCGAGGTGGTTGCCGAAAACAGCGACATCAATCTTGGTGCCTAGATAAAGCTTAAGATAGAATCCAAGTGAGGGCTGTAACCTTCCGTGCTTATAAATGGAATAATGCCCGGAATCTGTAGCATAAATGCTTTGCGGGAGAACAGCAATAGTTCTATTTGTGTCAGTATGATCGGCGTTAAATGAGATGTACTCACCCGTGAAGCTAGCGTGCAGTTCGTCTTGATCTTGGGAGAGCTGTCCACTGTATTGAAGTTGACTGAAAGAATTTAATTGGTGGCCGTTAAGCAATAATGTAAGCTCTGCTATGTTTCCAAGCTTCCTTCCCACAGAAATGCTGTGCTTTAGAGAACTCATAGAATAGTATGAGTAACTTCCGCTTCCTTCATCTTCTCCCAGGTAAAGAGCATTAAATAAGGTTGGACTGAGCGTACGCGTATTTAGGTTGTAAAGGGTCGTGCTCAGGCCATATTGCCAATATTTACGATGAAATCGAAGGTTAATTACATCGTTCGTGTGTTCGTTCATGGCAAATGCGGATTGAGACCGTTTGAATCTTTTGATTCCGGACCAATTGCCCAAGTTAGCGTTGGACAGTGATTTTTGTTCGAATTGACCAAACTCTAGTTCTAACCCGCTACTATCTGCGGTATGGTCGTAAAGTGATTCAAACCGCAATGCCCATTGCGCTTGGGCGGAATGAAACCCAAGAGCAAAAACAAGTATGTAAATACAGTTTTTCATCATGGCAAGCCGAAGAATTTGAAGTATAGATCGAGGAATAAGCTGTCTCTGGTATGCAAGGCTATATTCGGACTTGTGAAATCCACATCGTATGTAAATGTCATCAGTGCATTAAGGCTAAGGGGATCTTCAACCATGCGTTCATCAGTGGTGATTTCTGTATTTCCTGGGAGGAGCACATTGTTAAATGCGATAATGGTGTCAGAGCTGCGGGTCAAAGAGAATGAATTTGTTACCGGAAGCTGGGTGTTAGAGCTTATTGTTGCGAAAGCGCTAATGCTGTCGCAGGACTCAATTAATGAATCCAGTTTGTAGTTGTCGCTTAGGTCGAAAAGCTTTTCTGAATGTAATCTTGCTGTGCCGGAAATCGCCTCTAGCTTGGTATGGGATATCCCAAGGTTTGATACAGGCCTATTTATTCTCATGCCCCAGGGAGCTTCGAATAGATAGATTGTGCTTGCGGTAAGACTATCCGGAGTCAAGGTATTGAAGGCATTGGTGTTGAAAGCGCCTAAACTCCAACTCAGCTGCGAATTAATATTAGTATCAATAAAGGAGCTTCCACAATTCACAACAGTATCATCGTTTAGGACGGTCGCAATGTGATTTTGCAGTTGCGAATTCACATGTACCTTTCCCCAACCAGTGAATTGGAATTCACGATCAATAGACGATTCTATTGGCAAGAATGATAAAGTTAGTTCTTCAGGCCAATGATCGTAGGGCGTGGTTGTGCTGCTGTGGGAAAGCATCAAACTTTCATTAAAACCTACGGCATTTAGCTTTGGTGCCATCTGAAATCCGTGTCGGACAACAATGGCCTTTATTGGCTCGATCTCGACGATATCATTGGGCGCACTTTGAAGGGTATAGCTGAGATGAATATTCCCTTGAATGGGAGAAATAGGCATGTTTGATAAGGAGACTATCCAGTTGATCGTGGCCGGTGAAGAAACGATGCTAATGACATCCGTATGTAGAACCCCATTCTGATCTGAAAACTCTCTGTGTAACTCAAGAGAGGTTCCGGCAAGTCCAGATGCGGTGATATAGTTATCAAATTCTAACTGATCGCCATCTATGTAGTTATACTTTTTTGGTTGCGCTACAGGAATAGACACATCAAATTCCTTTTGACTAAGAATGTGGCTTGATGGTCGGAATTTCCCCGAACTTAGATAAGCATTAGACCTCGAAACTTTAACATCGAATGTATTGGCGTTGTCAATAGGTGCGGAACCTGCACTTAGTCCAGGAGTACTGACTTGGTATATTGTCCAATTATACGAGGCGTTTGCGTCGGCATCTTTGATGTTTACAGTAAATGTTGATGAGCTTCCTGAAGCAATAGTCACCACTTGGGACCATAATACGCTAGGGTTAGATTTAAGTGAAACACCAATGGTTACCTCAAAGTCAAGATTGTTTACAAGGGTAATGTCATACTCTCCAGAATCAATATGAATGTCATCGAATACCTCCGGCACACTGACCGCACCGAAATAATAGTTCGAATAGGAGTTGCACCCCGCCCAAGTAATGGAAGCGCCATTATTGGAGTTGAACAAACTGAAATCACTGGGGGCAAAAGCTTGAATAAAATTGAGTTGATTGACGCTTTGAACTAGTTCGCCATGATCGTCAATACGGTAGGACTGATCTGTCGGCAGCAAGTATTCTGTAACGCTGTACATTGAATCCACAGGAATTGCAGCAGTAAGATCTAATTCATCTTGGTACAGCTCATTTGTGACGGTAACAACTTGGGAATTAGCCGAAGGAACACTATCCATGTAAAACAAATCCAACACAGAGAACTTCCCCTCCAAAAGCTTTATGGGCCTATTCAAATCAGGATTAAAATCACCTGATTGCTCTACAAAGTTTCTTTGACATGAGATCGTCAAAGACACCAATAGTAGGAGCGATAAAGGAATGCTATATTTGGACATTGGTTTGGAAAATGGCTCAGTTCACTCAAATATATGAAAAAACACTGCCAAAAAGCTTGTCTTTTTTTGCAGTTTATATCTTGCTCGCGTCTTGTGTATCGCAGAGTACGAGCCTATTTGAATTGAGGGATCAGAATGATTTACAATCTTTCGAACTTAGCGAATATGGGGAAATGGAAATTCAAAAATCCTCTGTTTACTACTTCGGTATATTCACCACGGGTGAATACGATAAGTTTGAATCAAATATTTTTGACCAGCTACGTGTGTCGCTCCATTCGGAGGCGCGCTTCAGATACCCTGAATATGAGTTGGTTAACGTAAAGCAACTCGAGGAATACAGGTTGTTTAAAACCACTTATACCGTTAAGGGCGAGCTTATCAGCAAATATTTGGTGAAGCAGAAAATGGACCTGATGACCAGAGGAATAGTTCTAGTGGACAGCCTGACGGAGAAGGCAACATTTTCATCCGCCCCGAATTTTCTAACCGACTCAGCGGTCCCAGATACAATTGTCTTCGATAAAAAGGCTAAGTCACCAAAAGGTGTAAGTTCGAGATTTGCTTTGGAAGGAAAAGAGGTGGCGGAAGCCTTAGAACAAGCAAAACAATCCCTTGATACCTTGAAAGACAGCGATCTTCAAAATGACAGTGCTCTAGTGGTCTTGGAAGTGGTTGATACATCCGCCGTTGATGCCGCAAGTTTAGAAGTAGCAGCAACAGTGCTAATTCCATTGGCGGAGGAGGACCCGGCAACCGAGCGTATTCTTGAACCCGTAGCATCAAATGTGATGTCAGTTGAGCATGTTTCTGCACCTACCAAGCAGGTACATGAAGAATTAGAAGAGCCGGAAGAATATCCCAAAGAAGAGAAGGAAGACTTTTCACCAAAAAATACCACGTCTTTGATAGGGACAATTCCTGCTAAGACGGTCTATATCGTTGCTTGCTTCAAGCTCGATGGATTTGTCGAGGAAAAAGTTACCATAACACAAGAGGAAGTAGGACACCCTTTAGCCTATTATCGCACTGACAAATGGATTCGAGTGTATCTCGATGCAGAATTTACGAATGTGCAAGAGGCTAAGCAGGTATGGCGTGAAGCATGGCCGATCACCTTTGGGAGGTAGTTAAATGGAATAACAGAGCCCTAGGTAAGTATACCTGTTCGAGAAATTAGTAATTCTTGACTCGTCCACAGGCAGATGTATAACACCTGTGGAAATAGCTAAATGTTGCTTCCAATTATAATCTAGCTTAAGATTTGAAGCGGGAAGAAATGGATAAAACGGGAAGTTCCGAACAAGGCCATAAGTGTAAATCCCCAAACTCATGGTGAAATCAAAGGGACCCAAGAGGTCATCGTTGAGTGTAAATGAAGGGCCTAAATAATATCTATCTACCATGGACCTAGAGGG
>Ga0255760_10001202_pt1 | contig 25297 bp, 26 predicted proteins | sample 071ome_25_FD_179960 | JGI IMG/M metagenome (GOLD analysis project Ga0255760, IMG submission 179960) | Coastal salt marsh microbial communities from the Groves Creek Marsh, Skidaway Island, Georgia - 071410BT metaG (version 2) | ecosystem: Environmental > Aquatic > Marine > Intertidal zone >...
CTGAACCCGCGGGGTGCGGGCGGGGGCGGTTAGCGCCCCGTAGCGGCCAGCAGCGCGGCCAGGCCTTCGCTCTCTTCGCTGGTGAGCTCGAGCGGGGCGCCGCAGCGCGGATCGGTCTTCTGAAGTGCGCGGATCATCGCGTCATTGATCGGGATCGGGTCACAGCCATTGTCCGTGCTGCAGATCATGTCGAACTCGGGCCGCGCCTTCTCATGGCATTCCAGGCAATTGCCGTCGAACCGGTTGACGACGTCGACATGTCCCCGCTTGCGGATCGCGGTGCCTTCAGGAGAAACTTCGAATTCGAAGAACTCCCAATCCTTGGTGTCCGCATTGAAACCGTTTGCGCGTTTGACCATCGCTTCGCCCGGAACAAGCTGGACGACCGAACCAACCGGAAAGACGCCGCCGTCCTCGGACGACGCAACTGCAACGGTCGCTTCCAGGTCGCCATCAAGGTTGCCGACGAAGAAACGGTCAACCTGGGTCAGATCGCGGATGCAGCCGAAGCTGGCCGCTGTCATGTTCTCGGTCGCTGACGCCGCAGTGTCCGGCGCTTGCTCGGCCGGCTCTGCACAAGCCGAGAGTGTCAGCGCGATGACGGATACGAAAGCGATGTTTGCGAAGTTGCGTGTCATGGAAACTACCCCCGGTTTGCGAGCCGGAGACTGGGGTGCTGGGGCGCTCAAGTCAAATGCGAAATTGGTGCAAGATCAACTCGCCAACAGTTCTATACGTACTTCGCCCACTCCACGTCGGACCAGGCCGATTTCCTCTGCGGCGGCGCGGCTTAGGTCAATCGCGCGATTAGGCGTGAAGGGACCGCGATCATTGATCCTGACGATAATGGATCGGCCGTTGTCGGTATTAGTGACAAGCACCATGCTGCCAAAGGGAAGCGTCTTGTGCGCCGCAGTCATCGCCCGCATGTCAAACCGCTCTCCATTGGCAGTTCTTCGGCCGTGAAAGCGGCGCCCGTAGTAGGAGGCGTGACCGGTGCCGAGATCGCGTACGACATCACCGACGGCTGGCTCTTGTGGCGGTTCGATCTCAGAAATGTCGACGGCGTCGTAAGGATGGTCGTGCGGAGGGAGGGGGATGTCGAACTCAGAAAAGCCATCTTCGAAGCTCTGGTCTTCTTGCTGGGCTTCTGAATATCCGTCCTCGCCCGCATCCTGTCCTACAACCGGCGGCGAAGCTATAGCGAGCAGGCTCGCTATGAGGGCGCAGCAAATCCGCGCATGAAGATGGAAAACCCTCTCCATTCCGGAAGAATAGCCGAGCAGGGTAGCAATATGCAAATTTCCGCTGCGCAAGCCGGCGCTTGGGCGGCTGCATCGGGCGAAAGTTGTGCGAAATCTGCGTCCAGCTGCGTGCCCGGTACGGGAAGAAGTCTGTATTCCAAGAACCAAAAGCAAATGGGGCCGACATTGCTGCCGACCCCACTCTTACCGTCGCGTGGTCTTCTTGTCCGGCGAACCTTTCAAGAAGCGCTTGGCACTCGGTTTCTATCCCCTCCAACGGGTTGGAGGTTCTTTTCACCGACGCTCGCGTCGGCATCCGGTCTCGCCTTTCAACTCAGTCCTACCTGTCCGTGCCGAAGCCTTTTCAAGCGGTGCTGTGTCTTCCAACGCTACCGAGACCATTCCCCCTTCGCGATCGCTTCCCTCAAACGGCTGGTTTCTGCCTCAGCTTCCACCTTCCTCGGTCCACAACCAGGTTCCTGGCCTATCCAGTGAATGTGCTTCGCGTTCTTCTCAGGCAACTGCACTTGCTTCCAGTTTGCACCTTCTGCATATCCAGTCTCGAAGACCGCGTGGACAAAATCCACTGCGTCGGTTTTTTGAGAAACTCTCGTGAAATCAACTCGTTGGAGCCAGATTTCCGGTTGGGTTTCTCTCCCTTCCGATGTTTTACGACTGCGCCCTCAAAGTGAGTCGCGCAAGCTTTGCAACCCCGACTTATCCACTTTTCCTCAGATCACCTGTGGACGCGCGTGGATAACTCAACCATTTGTCGCAAAATGTGTGTTAGCCTCAGGCGTGATCGCGTTTCGCAAGCAACTTGAGCCGTAAAGCGTTCAGCTTGATGAAGCCTTCAGCGTCTTTTTGATCGTAAGCGCCGGCATCGTCTTCGAAAGTGACGTGCGATTCGGAGTAGAGCGAGTTCGCGCTCTTGCGTCCAACTACGCCTGCAACACCTTTGTAGAGCTTCAGGCGAACCCTACCGCTGACTTTCTCCTGACTGTGGTCAATCGCCGCCTGCAGCATTTCGCGTTCAGGGGCGAACCAGAACCCGTTGTAGATCAGCTCTGCATATTTGGGCATCAGCTCATCCTTGAGATGGGCTGCCCCGCGATCAAGCGTGATCTGCTCGATCCCGCGATGTGCGCGGGCATAAATCTCGCCGCCCGGAGTTTCATACATGCCGCGCGACTTCATCCCGACGAAACGGTTCTCGACCAGATCGAGCCGGCCAATGCCGTGCTTGCGACCAAGATCATTCAGCGCGGTCAGCAGCTCGGCAGGCGACATCGCTTCACCATTTAGCGCCACGCCATCGCCGCGTTCGAAATCGATGGTGATATATTCGGGTGTATCCGGCGCGTCCTCAGGGTTGTCGGTGCGCGAATAGACATAATCCGGCGTCTCTTCCCACGGGTCTTCCAGGACTTTGCCCTCAGACGAGGTGTGGAGCAGGTTCGCATCGGTCGAGAACGGGCTCTCACCGCGCTTGTCTTTAGGCACGGCGATCTGGTGCTTCTCCGCCCATTCGATCAGCGCGGTCCGGCTGGTCAGGTCCCACTCGCGCCAAGGCGCAATGACTTTGATGTCGGGGTCAAGCGCATATGCGCTCAGCTCGAAACGAACCTGATCATTGCCTTTGCCGGTTGCACCATGCGCTATCGCATCAGCGCCTGTCTCATGCGCAATTTCGACCAATCGTTTAGAGATCAGAGGTCGCGCAATGGAGGTGCCCAGCAGATAGTCGCCTTCATAGCGTGCATTGGCGCGCATCATCGGGAATACGAAATCGCGAACGAATTCCTCGCGCAGATCTTCGATATAGATGTGCTTGTCCGGAATGCCCATCGCGCGCGCCTTGGTACGGGCAGGCTCGATCTCTTCACCTTGGCCGAGGTCGGCGGTGAATGTCACCACTTCGCAGCCGCGCTCTACCTCTAGCCATTTCGCGATGACCGAGGTGTCGAGACCTCCGGAATAGGCGAGAACAACACGTTTGATATCTGGCATTCTTGGAAACCTCTTTTCAATCGCCGCGCGGCTAGCAGGAGCAAGGGGAAGGGGCAATGAAGAAGCGTGTTGCAAGGGTGTAGTCGAGCTTCGTGCGCTGCGAAAAATCATGGGAAATGAGTTAGAAGGTACTATCTAACGACTTCAGAGGCGGGAGAAGCAGTGATGGCTAGTATGTGGGTAAACGCGCGCGAAATGGCGCAAATGGCGCCGCCAGAGCGCAATCGCTGGGTCGACTTCCTGCGCGCGCTGTCAATCCTGGCGGTGGTTTTCGGGCACTGGCTGGTTGCCGCTCCCTACATCGATTCTAGCGGAGCGGTGCAGGGTGGGCATTTGTTGGGAATCTTGCCGTGGAGCCAATGGCTGACATGAGGCTTTCAGGTCATGCCGATTTTCTTCCTCGAGGGTGGCTATTCCAACGGGGTCAGCTGGCGCGCGCAATTGCGCAAACACATTCTGAATCCAAGCTCGTTTGTACCCATTTTGCATCATGCGTATTGAATCTCGGTTGATATAGTATTTATCGCCGTCAGCATTCGCGCCGATAAAGACCCAATCGTCTGCGACAGCAGTGCTAGATAAGGTCGTTGCAATCAGGGCGGCTATGAGACTCAAATTACGCATGGGCTGAGCTTATCAATTACAATTTATTCCATAAGGGCGTTGTTTGAGGGCGGTTCTACTGGGGTGGGCCGCCCTCTCCTTATTCTGGAAGCCTTCCAAAGCAGACGTAGTTGAAAAAATTTTCTTCGATGCTGTCCGGTATAAGGTAGCGCCACTCCGTAGGCTGCCTCATGGTCTGAAAATTTTCGGCACCCTTATAGGCGGAAGCTTGGAGCCAGCGGATCCGACCCTCGCTGCAGTCGTATTCTGCGAACAGCTTGACCGAAGTGATCCCCGTATTCTCTGGCTCCGCATAGATGGTCCGCAACCAAGCCCGTTTATACCCATTTGGTGTCGATCGGATTGACTCCCGGTCAACGTACGTGCCCGCTTCCTCATCTTCATACATTAACACCCAATCCGCTGCGACAGCAGCACTAGATAATGTCGTGGCAATTAGGGCGGCTGAGAGAGTTAGTATACGCATGGCCGCAGATTAGCGCGAAAAGGGTGAAGGGCAACGGGGTTTGCTCGCCGCCGTTTGTTACCCCATTTGTTACCCCGCGGGGAAAAATCAGCTGAGACGCGGACCAAAAAGACCGTTAAGTTATTGAAAAGTATGGTGCCGGCTGCAAGATTCGAACTCGCGGCCTGATGATTACAAATCAACTGCTCTACCAACTGAGCTAAGCCGGCACTTTTCTGTTAGCCGTTTCGCCTGCCAACACCGGGCAATCCGAAACGGAAGCGGTCCCCTAGGCGAAAGTTATTCGGGCCTCAAGTGGGAACTGACATAGCATAGAAAATTTCTAAAGAGCACCAAAGGTCCACCCTTCGGTGCGCGCAATTTCCGGTGTTAAGCCCTTTGGGGCCCAATAGGCTGGATCCGGGCCGATCTTGCGGAGCCACGCCGCGGTCACCAGAGCGTCCGAAGAATGGTCGTCGATAGGGCCGGTTCCGGCCACAGGAGGCGAGCCCAATTGCGCGAGTGCCACGTTCAAATCTTCGAAACTGCGAAGTTTGGTCCTGGCGCCGCCGACACCTCCGCCCCGCGCAGCGATAGATGTGTACATCTCGACAACAACAGGGCCGCTATCGGGCAGCGGATCGATCGGCCAGACCGCGACGGCATCGCGCAATTGGTGCAGCATTCGCATGCCGGTCAGAGATGATTTGCCGACCTGCGCGGCGCCAACAAGGTTGAAATTGCTGACCGGGCGCACACCTTGCTCGCGCTGAGCCAGTTCGGCGCATCGAAAGCGACCTTGCCTGGTGGGAGCGTCGGCCAAGTGAAAATGCTGTCCGAGATGTTCTTTGGAATGGCGGAAATATTCGCTTAGCTGAGGATGCGAGACAAAACTGCCGCACTCCAAATTCGGGTCATCAGAGCAAACCTGGTCGATCAGCGCCCAAAGCGATTTTGCATCCTTGGGGCTGTCATTCCAATGCGGAAAGAATGCGCCTGCGTCCTGAAACGGAAGCGAAATGCCTAAATCCATCCCTACCAGTGTGTCGCGCGGAATATCATCGCGCAGGATGGCGAGCACTTCTTTGCGCGCCCAGCCCCCTCTTGGTGGCTCAACCAGCACCGGCGCACTGCCCGTGCCTTCTGCCAGTGACAGGGCAATACCCTTCTGTCGCGCGCCTTTCGCGCCCGACCAGTCAATCGCGAGATAATGTGTGAAGTCACGCATCTTTGCGTTCGGCTCGCAGCTTTTCCCAATAGGCGATCCGCTCTTTCACCTTGCGCTCAAAGCCGCGCTCTACCGGCGTGTAATAAGTCTGAGGCTCCATCTCTTTCGGCCAGTAATTGTCGCCAGAGAAGCCTTCTTCGGTATCGTGATCATAGGCATAGCCTTTGCCATAGCCGACATCCTTCATCAGCTTTGTCGGAGCATTCAGGATGTTCTGGGGCGGCAGCAGACTGCCGGTTTCCCTCGCGCTCTTCCAAGCTGATTTCTGGGCAGCATAGGCAGTATTCGATTTGGGGGCGGTCGCCAGATAGAGGCAGGCCTGCACAATCGCGAGCTCGCCTTCGGGTGAGCCAAGAAATTCATACGCATCCTTGGCAGCGAGGCACTGAATGAGGGCTTGAGGGTCGGCCAGCCCGACATCTTCGCTCGCAAAGCGTACCAGTCGGCGCAATACGTAGAGCGGCTCTTCACCGGCCACTAACATTCGCGCCATGTAATATAGTGCGGCCTGCGGATCGCTGCCCCGAAGCGACTTATGCAGCGCCGAGATCAGATTGTAGTGTCCGTCGCGATCCTTGTCATAGACAGCCACTCGCCGCTGCAGGAAGGTGCCAAGCCCGGCGGGATCGAGCGGGGTATTGATCTGCGCATTATAAAGCGTTTCGGCCTGATTGAGCAGAAACCGCCCGTCACCGTCGGCGCTGCCAATCAGGGCGTCACGCGCGGCATCATCAAGGGGGAGGGGGCCTTCCAGCTCTTCCGCGCGCGCAAGCAGTTTTTCCAGAGCAGCCGCGTCCAGGCGATTGAGGATCAGAACCTGCGCACGGCTAAGCAGAGCTGCGTTGAGTTCAAAGCTCGGATTTTCGGTTGTTGCGCCGACCAGCGTCACCGTTCCGCGCTCGACAAAGGGAAGGAAACCGTCCTGCTGCGCGCGGTTGAAGCGATGGATCTCGTCCACGAACAACAGTGTTTTTTGGCCAACGCCCGCCATCTTGTCCGCTTCGGCAAAGGCTTTCTTGAGGTCCGCCACCCCTGAAAAAACCGCGCTTACAGAGATAAACCGCATGCCCACTGCATCCGCCAGCAGACGCGCAGTGCTGGTCTTGCCCGTGCCAGGCGGCCCCCACAACACCATGCTCGACAGCTTGCCTGCCGCGACCATGCGGCCGATTGCCCCTTGCGGTCCGGTCAGATGTTCCTGCCCGATGACTTCGTCCAATGTCCGTGGGCGCAAGCGGTCGGCCAGCGGTGCGTCCTCACGCGGAGCGGCGCTGGCTTTTGCTTGCTGTGAAGGGTCATTGCCAAACAGATCTGCCATTGGTCGAGTGCCATAAGCCGTTCATCGCTCAAAGCCAAAGTCCTCTTGCAAAACGGCCCGTACGATATATCTTAGAGCTATCGAAGATACTCAGGAGTTAAATGAATGACTTGGAATAGATCTGGGCGCGGTGGTTGGAGCAATCTGGGGCCGATGATCGCAATGGCAATGGCTTCCGCCGCAAATGAGTGGGAAGACGAGTTCAAAAGCTCAGGTCACCGCCGCAAGTCGCGCGATTGGCAAGACGGTGCGCGCCGCAACAAACGTCGAGGGCGGATGTTCGGCACAGGAGAGCTACGCTTGGCCTTGCTGGCGCTCATCAACGAAGAGCCGCGCCACGGCTATGAGCTGATCAAAGCGATCGAAGAGATGACCGGAGGTGCTTATGCGCCAAGTCCTGGCGCAGTCTACCCGACGCTGCAAATGCTGGAAGAAGAAGGCCAGATCAAACAGTCCAAGCCCAAGAAGAAGGGCAAGCCTGCTGATAAGGAAACGAGCGGCAAGAAGCCTTTCGAAGTTACAACATCGGGTGCGGCTGAACTCCAAGACCGTGCAGATGAAGTCGAGGAATTGATGGGCCGCATCAATGAACACGGCGATCGCGCAGAGAAGGTGAAAGAAAAATCACCTGACCTGTTTCGCGCAATGGGCAATCTTGCCTCTGTACTGAAAAATCGCGCAAGGGCCGGCAAGCTCGACAAGGATACGGTTGATCAGATCGTTGATATTATTGATGAAGTTGCCAAGCGCATCGAGCGGATGTGATCGGCTTGCATAGGCAATGGCTTAACGCATTTGCCATCGCGCCAAGCGCGCAATAATCTTCCCTTCATCGATCCGGCACCAGACCGGACTGGAGGGAAGAATTTTCATGAGTGAAGCAACGAAAGCGCCGTGGCACCTATGGGCTGTCGGGATTGTGACTCTGCTTTGGAATGCTGTTGGCATTTTCAGTTACATGATGACGCATCTGGGAAAGCTGGAAGACCTTGGCATGACGCCAGATCAGATAGCTTTCTTTGATTCATTCCCGGCCTGGTCCAATGCGCTTTGGGCTATGGGAGTCTGGGGCGCATTTTTCGGATCAATCCTGTTGCTCTTGCGCTCGCGTTGGGCAGTGACATCAATCGCCATTTCTGTGGTCGGCCTGGTTGGTACAACGATCTATCAGAACTTCATGATCGAGGTGCCGGCGGAGTTGCAAAGTCTGCCGCTAAACCTGACTATTTGGGCCACCACACTGTTTATGCTTTGGTATGCCCGCAAGATGCAGTCCGAAGGCATATTGGACTGACCTGAACTAGGCTGATTCCAACGCCGCCTTGATCTTCGCCTCGTCTTCGGCGCGCAATTCCTCGCGCGCGGTGACGAGGCGGATATAGGTGTCGGCCACCACCTGATTGATGGCATCCCAGCTATATTCGCGCGATTTGCGTTCACCGGCTGCACCATGCGCGTGGCGGTGCGCATCATCAGTGCAATAAGGCGCGATAGCTTCTGCAAAAGCGGCGGCATCACCGGGCGGTACAAGCTGCCCGGTCTCGTCTGGCGTAACGAGCGAAGACGCACCAGTCGCGCCAGCGGCAACCACCGGCAGTCCGCTAGCCATGGCTTCCAGCGTCACATTGCCGAATGTCTCGGTTATTGACGGGTTGAAGAAAATGTCACCGCTTGCGAGCGCGCGGCCCAGGTCAGCGCCGGTCTGGAATCCGGCGAAAATGCCCCCGGGCAGGGCTTGCTTGAACCAATCCTTCGCCGGGCCATCGCCAATGACGAGAACCTTGTGTGGGACCTGCCTTTTGCGCAGCTCGATGATTGTGTCCGCGAACACATCAAGCCCTTTTTCCATGACCAAGCGGCCCAGAAAAACGATGGTGACGTCATCATCTTCCAGCCCGAGCGAACGGCGCCACTCCATGTCGCGTTTGCTGGGGTCAAAGATCGTTCGATCTACCCCGCGCGACCAGATCGTGATGTCATCATGCATGTCTTGCTCAATCAGCGTGTCGACCATGCTTTGCGATGGAGCAACCAGCGCGTCACAACGATTGTAGAACCGGCGCAAAATCCACTCGATGGTGGGCTCAAGAAATGCGAGTCCATAATAGCGCGGATAGGTTTCGAATCGCGTGTGAACCGATGAAAGCACGGGCAAATCGTATTCTTGTGCCCAACGTAACGCGGCATGACCCGTTGGATCAGGAGACGAAATATGGGCGACATTTGGCTCAAATTTCACCAGATCGTCTTTAGCTTTCCGGCTTAGTCCGGTGGGCAAGCGGTATTCACCGCGCCCCTTCACCGGCATCCGGACATTGGGCACGCCAACCAGATCACCCGTAGGCTCAAAATCCGGGTTTGCCACCTTAGGCGCGTAGACACGCACAGACGCTCCCTGACGGAGCAAATACTCCACCAAACGGTTCAAAGCCTGGTTCGCGCCGTCACGCGTGTAGTTGTAATTGCCACTGAAAAGGGCAATGCGAAGATCGCTGGTCTGCATATTCTAAGTCGGCATATAGCACAGCATTGCGAATGAAAAGCGGCGCGCAATCAACTTGCGCGCCGCCTCCACCGATCTCATGATCGGAAGTAGGGTTTTGGTTTAGCTGTCAGAGCCTGACGAAAGGCCTTTCAGCGCACCCATCACCATATCGTACAAGCGACGTGTGATTAGCGATGCGGACATACCAGCGGCCGCAACAGCAAGGTTGCTGAAGATTGTGGTCAAATATTCCCCGACTGCCGGAATCGCGCCGAGCGCTGCACCAACCGCAGGCAGAACAAGAACTGCCAAATACATACGAATGGCGCCGTCCTGATCAGCGGCAATGCCGCCAATGATTCCCAGAACGAGTATGATCAATCCGACTTCCAGGCCCGGAATGGATACAAACCCACCAACAATTGCGAGCACAACTGCCAAACCAGCTGCCAGTCCCCCAACTTTTTCCATATATTCTCTCCCAATCTCTCCCCCATGGAGAGCAGACAAGATAGCCGAAGTTTCGTTTCCCGTGAAACTTTCATGATGCGCGGTAAAATATTGATAAAAAAACTTAAAATGAAGATTTCCACGAGTTTTTAACAGGCTGCGACGCTCTATGCTGCGGCAAGAGGCGCTTTTCCAGCGACGAGTCGTGACGTGAATAGCTTTGCACAGCCCGCCAGCATCGCTTGACATGTTGCGGCGCAAAACTAATGCGACCCGTGGGCCACGCGGTCCCAACGCCGCGCGAGCTCTCTGTAAGGAGAGAATACATGACTAGCATACCCAGCGAACCGGCACTGAAGCCGGCGCGCCCACAATTTTCTTCCGGTCCCACGGTTAAATTCCCGGGCTGGTCCCTCGATAAGCTGAAGACAGAATCGCTCGGTCGCTCGCACCGCTCGGCGACAGGCAAGGCGCGTCTCAAATACGCGATCGATCTGTCCAAAGAGACGCTGGGCGTGCCAGAGGACTATCTCGTTGGCATCATGCCCGCTTCTGATACTGGCGCGCTGGAATGCGCGATGTGGACGATGCTGGGGCAGGGCCCCGCAACCGTCGCGGCATGGGAAAGCTTCGGCAATGTCTGGATTCAGGATGCGGTCAAACAGCTCAAGCTGAAGGACTTGCAAGTCCTTGATGCCGACTATGGCGAAATTCCCGATCTGAACCAGGTTCCGCAAGATAATGACGTTGTCTTCACCTGGAACGGTACGACTTCGGGCGCGAAGATACCGAACACGGATTGGCTCGCTCCAGGCCGTGCTGGTGTGACCATCAATGACGCCACCAGCGCAGTGTTTGCGCAGGAAATGGATTGGGCAAAGCTCGATGCCACGACCTATAGCTGGCAAAAAGTGATGGGTTCAGAGGCGCAACACGGCATGCTGATCCTTTCACCCAAGGCGGTCGAGCGGATCGAAAGCTATGATCCCGAGTGGCCGCTTCCCAAGTTGTTCCGCCTTAAGAAGGGTGACAAGATCAATCGCGGCATCTTTGAAGGTGCAACGATCAACACGCCATCTTTGCTCGCGACTGAAGACTATATCGCGGCGCTGGAATGGGCGCAGTCGATCGGCGGTCGCAAGGCGATGTTCGAACGGGCCGATGCAAACGCAAAGATCGTCACCGATTGGATCGAGGCGACGCCTTGGTTGCGCAATATGGTCAGCGATCCGGCGCAGCGCACCAATACCGGTGTGTGCTTTGTTTTTCAGGGCGAATGGTACGAAGGCCGTTCTGCAGAAGATCAGGCTGCCGTGCCAAAGACAATCGCAAAGATGCTGGAAGAGCGCGACGTGGGCTATGACTTTAACGGTTATCGAGATGCCCCGCCAAGCTTGCGCATCTGGTGCGGTGGCACGGTTGAGCAGGAAGACCTGAAGCGTCTGCTGCCCTGGATCGAATGGGCATACGAGACCGTTAAGTCTGGCATCTGATGTGAGTTCCTGCGGAAGCAGGAACCCTGCGCCAACTCGAACAAACCGAAATTCTGGGCTCCTGTTTTCGCAAGAGCACGTAAAGGATCAGTAACATGACCAAACCTAAAGTACTCATCTCTGACAAGATGGACCCGAATGCCGCGCGTATCTTCGAAGAACGTGGCTGCGAAGTGGATGTGATCACCGATCACACGCCTGAACAATTGGCCGAGATCATCGGCCAGTACGATGGGCTCGCAATCCGTTCGTCGACCACTGTGACAAAAGAAATCCTGGATGCGGCCACTAATCTGAAGGTGATTGGCCGTGCAGGTATCGGTGTCGACAATGTCGATATCCCCTACGCCTCTGGCAAAGGTGTAGTCGTCATGAACACACCGTTCGGCAACTCGATCACCACTGCTGAACACGCGATTGCGATGATCATGGCGCTGGCGCGCCAGATCCCGGCGGCGAACACCCGTACGCAAGCCGGCGAATGGCCCAAGAAAGACTTCATGGGCATCGAGGTGACCGGCAAGACGCTCGGCCTGATTGGTGCGGGCAATATCGGTTCGATCGTGGCGAGCCGCGCACAAGGCCTCAAGATGAAAGTGATCGCTTACGACCCATTTCTGACCGAAGAGCGCGCGATCGAGCTCGGTATCGAGAAGGTCGATCTGGACACGCTGCTTGGCCGCGCTGATTTTGTCAGCCTGCACACCCCGTTGACCGACCAGACGCGCAATATCTTGAGCCGCGAACGGCTCGAGAATGCAAAGCCCGGCATCCGCATCGTCAATTGCGCACGTGGAGGGTTGATCGATGAAGCAGCGCTGAAGGATTGCCTGGAAAGCGGCCAGGTTGCAGCAGCTGCGCTAGACGTGTTTGAATCCGAGCCCGCAACGGACAACCCGCTGTTCGGTGCGCCGAACTTTATCTGCACGCCGCATCTGGGCGCGTCGACGACAGAGGCACAGGTGAACGTAGCGCTACAGGTTGCTGAACAGATCAGCGATTATCTGGTCAATGGCGGCGTTACCAATGCGCTCAACATGCCTTCGCTCAGCGCCGAAGAGGCGCCGAAACTAAAGCCGTACATGGGCCTTGCGGAGGCGCTTGGTTCGCTTGTTGGACAACTCGCGCACGGCAATCTCGAAAAGATCAGTATCGAGCGCGAAGGTGCGGCTGCCGAGCTTAACGGCAAACCCATCACGGGTGCGGTCCTGGCGGGCTTTATGCGCCGCTATTCAGACACGGTGAACATGGTCAACGCGCCATATCTCGCGAAGGAACGCGGGCTCGAGGTCAGCGAAGTGCGCCAGTCGCGCGAAGGGGCGTTTAACACGCTGATCCGTGTGACGGTTCAGACTGCCGAGGGACCACGTTCCGTGGCCGGAACACTGTTCGGAAACGACGCCCCACGGCTGGTGGAAATCTTCGGAATCGGTATCGAAGCCGAGCTGAGCGGTCACATGCTTTATGTTGTCAATGATGACAAACCGGGCTTCATCGGCCGTATCGGCACATTGCTTGGTTCGCATGATATCAATATCGGAACCTTCAACCTCGGGCGTCGCGAAGCCGGCGGCGAAGCCGTGCTGCTTCTCAGTCTCGATCAGAAGATCCCTGACGATGTGATCGCTCAGGCAACTGAGATCGAAGGTGTGAAACTGGTCAAAGCGCTGGAATTCTGATCGCGGATAGGGCAAGCGCCCGCGTGTAATGACCGAACCAGACGACCTGTTGCCTGAAGGGCTTGAAGACAAGCTGCCGCGCGAGGCGGAGGCGATCACGCGCGCCATGCGGTCATCGCTCGATGTGCTGTGGAGCCATGGCTATGATCGCGTACGCCCGCCGCTGATCGAATTCGAGAAGTCGCTTGCAGGCCGTATGGACGGTGTGCAGCCGCGCCGAATGTTCCGGTTCGTAGATCCGGTCAGTCTGCGTACGCTCGCTTTGCGCAGCGATATCACACCGCAGATCGGCCGAATCGCAGCGACCAGTATGGCAGGCACGCCGCGGCCTTTGCGGCTGGCCTATTGCGGTGAGACGGCGCAGATCAAAGCGGATCAGCTTGCACCCGCGCGTGAACGAACGCAGCTGGGGGCGGAGCTGATCGGTGCAGATTCCGTTGCTGCGGCAAGCGAAGTGGTTGCGCTCGCAATTGAGGCATTATCTGCGGCAGGTCTGACGGGTATCTCGGTTGATTTTACGCTGCCAGACCTTGTCGACACTTTGTCTGAAAGCGCTTTGCCCTTGGCACCGGCATTGATCGGCAATGTTCGTCGAGAGCTGGATATGAAGGATGCAGGCGGACTGCGCGCGGCAGGTGGCGAAGCCTATCTACCGCTGCTCTATGCGACAGGCCCGTTCGAAGAAGCACTTGAGAAATTGTGTGCAATTGATGCCGGCGGGGCGCTCGCTTCCAGGATCGCGGGGCTGAAAGCAATTGTGAAGCGGATCGGAGACGCGGCGCGCGTTACATTGGATCCGACCGAACGCCATGGCTTCGAATACCAAAGCTGGTTTGGCTTCACGCTTTATGCCGAAGGTGTTCGCGGTGCAGTGGGGCGGGGTGGAACCTATTTGATTGGCGGCGCCAATGAGCCAGCAACCGGCTTCACGCTATATGTCGATCAGATGATCGAAGGCTCGCGGGGCAGCGAAACAGTCGATCTGGTGTACCTCGCAAATGGGCATGACAGAGAAAAAGCGGCGGAGCTTCGCGCCAAAGGCTATCGTACTCTTGCCCAGATCGAAGACGACGAAGATCTCCTTGCGCTTGGCTGCACGCACAAGCTTTCCGGCAAGGATATGGTTGCGCTCTAGTTCCGCGAGCGCACGTGTTCGCCGATCCAGGCGCCCGCTTGCATCACCTTTTCCAAGCCCAGTTGAGCAGCAACACTGCGGCTGAGTGTTACCAGGTCGATTTCCGACAGGCTTTGGCGGTAGGCCTCCTGCGCGCGCCAGAATCCTGCTGCAATATTACATGGCGCTTTGCAGTCAGCCGGTTTGCTCGCGCAAGGCCCGTTCTGGCGAATTTCCGTGCAGCGAAACATCGGCTCATCGCCATCCACCGCGAGCAATATGTCGAGCAAGGTGATTTCATCTGGAGCGCGGGCGAGGGTGTAAAAACCGCTTCTTCCACGCCCCCCTGTAATTATGCCTGCACGTGCAAGGGTTCGCATCTGTTTGGCCATATAGGGCTCCGGAAGGTCATGAAATTCAGCCATAGCTGAGAGTGCCAGCCCGCGATCTGGCCAAAGCGGTGCCATCACGGCACGGGCATGCGCAGCCCATTCTACACCCTTGTTGATCCACATAGCGAACAATCCTGTTGCTTGCCTCCAAAGTAGATGCAGATAGCGTTGGCTCGAGCGCTTGACTTTGCAGTGCTCGGCATTTTATCGGCCCGAGCGCAATCGGGGCGCATATCGCCCCACGTTTCCGTCCCTTGGTCGAGTCCTGTCGAAGGACCATGAGGATCCCCCTGGCAGGGGGTAAGGTGTAAGCATGGCTAATGTTACAGTGATCGGCGCTCAATGGGGCGATGAAGGCAAAGGCAAGATTGTCGACTGGCTTGCGAGCCGTGCCGATGCCGTTGTGCGCTTTCAAGGCGGGCACAATGCGGGTCACACATTGGTGGTGGATGGCACAACCTACAAGCTGAGCTTGTTGCCGAGCGGCATCGTGTCCGGCACCCTGAGCATGATCGGGAATGGTGTAGTACTTGACCCATGGGCATTGCGGGATGAAGTGCAAAAGCTTGAAGGTCAGGGGGTCACGATCAGCGATGATAATCTGGCGATCGCAGACAATTGCCCGCTGATCCTGCCGATCCACCGCGATCTCGATGGCTTGAGGGAAACTGCGGCGGGTTCTGGCAAGATCGGCACCACAGGCCGCGGTATTGGCCCAGCGTATGAAGATAAGGTCGGGCGCCGCGCGATCCGCGTGTGCGACTTGGCGCATCTGGACAGTCTGGATACACAGCTCGATCGACTTTGTGCGCATCATGACGCACTACGCGCCGGTTTCGACCAGCCTCCGGTCGACCGTCAGCGTCTGCTGGATGATCTGAAAGAGATCGCGCCCTTCGTATTGCAGTTCGCTCAACCCGTTTGGAAGCGTTTGAAGAAAGTGCGCAAGGCTGGCGCGAAAATACTGTTCGAAGGTGCGCAGGGCGTGCTGCTTGATGTCGATCACGGCACCTATCCGTTTGTCACCAGCTCCAACACCGTAAGCGGAACAGCGGCATCGGGCTCAGGGCTTGGGCCGGGCAGCGCGGGCTTCGTACTCGGTATTGTGAAGGCCTATACTACCCGCGTGGGTAGCGGTCCGTTCCCGACCGAACTGGACGATGAAGTTGGACAATTGCTGGGCGAACGTGGTCACGAGTTCGGCACAGTAACTGGGCGCCAACGCCGGGTCGGCTGGTTCGATGCGGTGATCGTGCGCCAAAGCTGCGCGATCAGCGGTGTGACTGGAATTGCGCTGACCAAGATTGACGTGTTGGACGGTTTGGAAACCGTTAAGATTTGCACGGGATACCGCCTGCGCAACAATGTGATGGATTATCTACCAAGCCATGCCGGCGATCAGGCAGCGGTTGAGCCGATCTACGAAGAGCTGGACGGCTGGAGTGAGAGCACAGCCGGCGCGCGCAGTTGGGCGGATCTGCCAGCCAATGCGATCAAGTATATTCAACGGATTCAGGAGCTAATCGAAACACCGGTCGCGCTGGTATCGACCAGCCCTGAACGTGATGACACCATTCTTGTGCGCGATCCATTTCTCGATTGATGGCTTCGCCGCAAGGCAAAACCTGACAGGCTACCTATTCAACCGGATTACGGCCCGCCGACTGGCCGCGTAGCTCACATTCATCGACGTAAGTATTTTGGGCAGGGGCTCCTCCCCCGGCTGGCATTTCTCACCAGTTTCTTGCGCTACTAGGCTTGGCCTTTGTCCTCGTTCGGCAGGGCAATCTGGCGCTGCCTCAAGCAGCTTGAATGGGCGCGACAAGTCGAACTACGGTTTGACCTGGGTAGTCTGCCTTGGCGTGTTCTGATGGCACGCGCTGTGCGTCGGCTCTTGCTCGCGCCAGAACTGTGCCGGGGACGTCCCCTTCCATCAGAATGATGTCCGCTACACCCAACCAACGCATTTGCCTTATCGTCAGGTCCTCGGGATCTTCGCTGGTGAGCTGAATGATCTGGTTCTTCCCATCGTTGATGCTTTGCTCGTTTGCCAGCCAGTTCTCGACCTTGTCGGCGCTAGCGGCGTCAAATGGATCCAATTCGCCGCCTTCACGCAAAGCCGCATCGATTACGCGCCGTCGATCAGCACCATCGGGGTGTTTGGCTCGCAGTTTTTCCCGAGCGCTGAGTAGAGCACTCGCAAGCTTTCCCAGAGATTGCGGCAGGATAGCATCAAGGCGCAACCGCACATGCTTGGCAAGCCCTGCCGAGGCCCCGCCAGTACCAATGGCGATCAGCACCGGGTCTCTGTCCAAAATGCTCGGCGTAGTGAAGTCGCACAAATCCGGCATGTCGACCACGTTCACCAGCATGCCGGCACAGCGTAGATTGATGGCCGCTACTTTACATGCCTCCGCATCGTCATAGGCTACAAAGGCCACCCTCACACCCTCATCAATCGCGCGTTGGATATCGTCTTCGATGATACCGCCGGCGCGTTCAATTAAACGGATCTTGGGCTCAGCCGTATCCCCGCTACCCAGCACCAGTACCTTCTGCCCCTTGATGCGATGGAATAGCGGGAGCGAATTGATCATGAGTGTTTCATCTATTCTAGCCAGTCGGGAACGCGCTCGGCATGAATGAAGGAATCGGCGCCAACCCGGTCGGCCACGACTGCAAACTTGTCACCATCAACCAGAGTTTCGGCCACGAACCCGCGCGAGTTGTATGAACTTGCCATTGTCGCGCCATAGGCGCCAGCCGTGCGAAAAACCGCCAGATCGCCGCTCTTCACGAGATCGCATTGGCGGTCCCGCGCAAAGGTGTCACCAGTTTCGCAGATCGGGCCGACGATGTTGGCGATCATGCTTTCACCGGTGGGCGTAACCGCTTCAAAATGGTGGTACGCTCCGTATAGGGCGGGGCGGGCAAGGTCGTTCATTGCCGCATCGACAATCACGAAGGGGTTGTTGAGCCCGCGCTTTACGCGCACCACTTCGGTCAACAGAACCCCGGCGTTGCCAGCGATAACACGGCCGGGCTCAAAGATCAGTTTGACGCCCCAGTCTTTAGTGACGCGGGCGACCATGGCTCCATACTCGGCTGGACTGGGCAGAACTTCGCCCTTGCGATAAGGCACGCCAAGGCCGCCGCCCAGATCGACATGGGTGATCGTGTGGCCCGCGCCGCGCAACCCGGCAATAAGTTCACCGAGCTTTGCGAACGCGCTTTCGAGCGGAGTGATGTCGGCCAGCTGACTGCCGATGTGTACCGCTACGCCGCGCAGGTTCACGCCTTTCTGGCTGGCAAGCTTTCCGAAGATTTGCCCTGCCTGATCAATCGGTACGCCAAACTTGTTGTCTGCCTTGCCCGTCGAAATCTTGTCATGCGTTCCGGCATCGACGTCCGGATTGATTCGCAGCGCGCAATCTGCGGTCAGGCCCATTCCTTCCGCGATTTCGGCCAGCTCCAGGCCTTCTTCTTCGCTCTCGATGTTGAATTGACCGATCCCGGCTTCAAGCGCCTCGATCATTTCGCGGCGGGTCTTTCCCACACCAGAGAAGACGATCATTTCCGGAGCGATACCTGCGGCTAGCGCGCGGCGCATTTCGCCAACGGAAACGACATCGGCACCATACCCCTGGTTTTGCAGCACTTTCAGTACAGCCAGATTGGGATTGGATTTGACCGCAAACGCAATCAGCTTGTCAGGCACTTCGTCCAGTGCTTCTCGAAAAACGCGTGCATGCCGTTCCAGCGTTGCGCGCGAATAGACATAGACCGGCGTCCCCACCTCTCTGGCTATCTGCGGCAAAGGCACGTTTTCGGCGTGAAGCACACCGTCTTTGAGTGCAAAATGGTCCATAGACTTGCTAAAATTGCCCTATTCTGGGGGAAGATCGAACGGGTCGTCTTCGCGTTCTTCCGAACGACGCCTTAACTCAACACTACGTTGTGGCGCTGCCAAAGTTTCCAGTTCCAATAGCTGTTCCGCTTCTGGTTTGGCTTCGCTCCAATAGGGCGCTGGCGGCAAGCTGGAGTTTGCGAGCGGTTGAATGTCGGCGCGTTGCCCGCAAGCGCCAAGCGCTATCGCGGCAAGCGTGAGTGTGACGATCGACCGTTTTGTCATTGCTTCAATCCCATCCGCTCTTTCGCTGCGGCAATCTGCGCCTTTACCTGATCAGGCGCGGTGCCGCCATATGAGTTGCGCGAGGCGACGGAGGCGTCGACTGAGAGCGCTTTGAACACTCCATCATCAATCCGGCTGTCGATTTCCTGAAGCACGCTGAGCGGCAGCTGGTCCAGGGCAACACCGTCTGCCTCTGCGCGTTTAACCGCAGCGCCTGTGATGTGGTGCGCTTCTCGAAACGGAATGTCGGCCTCGCGCACTAACCAGTCCGCGAGGTCGGTCGCAGTTGCGTATCCAAGCTCGGCTGCTTCACGCATCCGTGCGGTGTTAAAAGTGCTGTCGGCAATCATTCCGCTCATGGCCGCGATGCAAAGCTCCAACAGCCCCGCGGCCTCGAACACGGGCGGTTTGTCGTCTTGCATATCCTTTGAATAGGCGAGTGGCAGCCCCTTCATCGTGATCATCAGCGAGGTCGCGCAGCCAATGATGCGGCCCGTGTGCCCGCGCACCAGTTCGGCGGCATCGGGGTTCTTCTTCTGCGGCATGATGGAGGAACCCGTCGACAGGCTGTCCGCCATGCGCACAAAGCCGAAGGGTTGGCTGGCCCAGATAATGAATTCCTCTGCAAGCCGCGAAAGGTGCAATGCGCACTGGCTTGCAGCCATCAAGAAATCGAGGGCGAAATCGCGGTCTGACACAGCATCAAGACTGTTGCGAGTGGGAGCAGCAAACCCAAGCGCCATGGCTGTCGCTTCGCGGTCTATCGGAAAACCGGTACCGGCGAGTGCTGCGCTGCCCAAAGGACACATGCTGAGCCGGGTACGAGCGTCGTTAAAACGGTCGCGGTCGCGCTCGATCATCTCGAAATAGGCCATCAGGTGATGGCCCAATGTTACTGGCTGAGCAGTCTGCAAATGCGTGAAGCCAGGCATGATGCTGTCAACATGCGTTTCTGCCTGATTGAGCAGCGCCAGTTGCAGTTGGCCCAGCGCGGAATCCAATTCATCAATTGTATCACGCACCCAGAGCCGGAAATCGGTTGCAACCTGGTCATTTCGGCTGCGCGCTGTGTGCAGGCGGCCAGCGGCTGGCCCGATCAATTCGGTCAACCGCGCTTCGACTGTCATGTGAATATCCTCGAGGTCCCAATCCTCGGGCACGCCATCGCGCGCGTATTCGGCAGCAATCTGATCCAGTCCGCCCAGAATGGCATCGCAATCCGCCTTGCTGATGATGCCTTGCGCCCCCAGCATGCTTGCATGCGCCTTGGATGCGCGGATATCCTGGCGCCACAGGGCTTTGTCGAACGGGATCGAAGCATTGATTTCGCGCATGATCGCGCTAGGCCCTTCAGCGAACCTTCCGCCCCACATCTGATTGGAGCCTGCCTCTATGTCTTTTCGCCCGGTATCGTTGTCTTGGTCGCTCATCTGCGCCTCGGCGTTGTTTCTCGCCGCCTGCGATAGTGGCGCTGGCGATGGCGCGCAACCGCAAGAGAAATTGGGCGTAGACAAGCAGGAGTTGACCGGCGAGATCGATTACAGCTTTGCAGGCGAATTGATGCCGGCAGTCAATGTGACTGATCCGGATGGAGCGGAGCTCAATCTGGGTGCTCTGCAAGGTCAGCCGGTTCTGATGAACCTATGGGCCACCTGGTGCGCGCCATGCGTTATCGAAATGCCGATGCTGGATGAACTCGCTGCGCTGAAAGAGGGTGAGCTGCGCGTACTGACCGTAAGCCAGGATATGCGCGGCGCAGAAGCCGTCGTGCCGTTCTTCGAAGATCGCGATTTTACGCATCTCGAGCCTTGGCTTGATCCCGCGAATGATCTGGGTGTGAGCTTCGGAGGTAGTGGGGCGATGCCGCTCACCGTGCTGTATGATGCCGAGGGGAAGGAACTTTTTCGTGTCGCGGGCGGCTATCACTGGAACTCGGAAGAAGCGATAGCGGGCATTGAAGCGGCAATCGCGGAATAGTCCGGCAGTTCCAACCCCAATGGCTGTAGCGGAAACCCGAACAAGCTTGACATCAGGTGTGCCTGAATTCGCGCTTCCACGCGTCCAGTCCGGCATCTTTCCATGCAGCGTATTGGTCACCTCTAAGCGACAAGAAGGACGCTGCTTCTTCAGGCCCGCTTTTGCTGCGACGGCCGATTAGTAACACGCCTACGATCTGGTCAGCATGCCGATATCGCTGGTCAAGCAGGTTTCCAGCAAGCGGATCACTGACTTAAAGCGGAACCGTTGCCCACAAGGCACCATAAGGCAGAAAAGAAGGGGTCTATCCTGTGAGCGATGATCGCCATCCCATTGCATCGACCACAAGATCTTACGAATCGCTGCTTGAACCGCTTGCAAAGATAAGGCTTCGACGATGCCCCTTGAGCATCGATCCGGTAACCTGATCGCCTGGTTCGATGCGGATGCCCGCTGATGGAGCGGCCTAATGCAGGCAATCGAACAGACTGGTAAGGTGGATAAGGTAATCATGGAGGAGGCCGGGAGCGGCTTTGCCTTGTACCAGGACTTGCGTGCGACAGAGAGTATCAGGCCTTTTTATGGTGAAGCCCATCGCTGGCAAGGAAGAGCGGTTCAATGGGTGTCTTGGGGAAGTCGAGGCCGGATACGTCCTGTTGCCCAGCGAAGCCCCTTGGCTCCAAGCCTTCAAGCACGAGCTTCGCGCGTTTCCCGACGGCAAGTACGACGACCAGGCCGAGAGCTTCGGCCAGTTCGTTCAATTCCAGGTGAGGCATTGGAAATGGCTGCTTCAGGAAAGGAGCGAGAAGGCAAGGATAAAGGATAGGGTCAGACTCAGGCGAAGGCCGTGGTAGTGAGGGATTGAACCTGCCATCGTGCTGGTAATTCCGAGCGAGGAGAGATCGGGCTGCCTGTCGAAGTGCTCTGAACAAGTGCCTTCGAGGACGAATTCTGATCATTGCCTCGTTGCAAGCATGAAAGCCAGGCCGTTAGCGTCGTCCAATTTCTGATGGTGCTTGTTACAGGAAGCCTGTTACGCCGAGCCAACCAAGAGCGGTTAGATCAATGCGAAAATTAGCTCACGCTGGGTCTCGCAAGTAAGCCAGCATCATCTTAGCCAGTTCGCTCTTTACAATGGCCCAAGCCTCGGGATCGGCAGATTCCGAGGTTGTGCCCAGTCCGAACTGTCGTGCAATCGTTGAGAACACCGTCTGAAAGACGACTGTTGCTTTCAATGCAGGATCGGGACCAGTTATCTCGTCCTTGAAGGTAAGGATTCCATTTGTCGCGAGAATGGCTGATTGGGCGGCAATCTCCTTTCCAGGATTTGAGATTTCTGGATCGCTCGCTGCCTTTTGCATTATCAGTCCCAGCATTGTTGCCCTCTCGCCGAGAAATCGACTGTACTCGGAAATGTAGGCGCCAAGATAGTCTCCTAGGCTAGAAGCGTGCTGCGAGAGCTTGGCATGCATCTTTTCTTCACATTCCAGCGTTTCGAGCAGTTCCTGAGCGATAACCGCATGCAACAGTTTGTCTTTGCTATCAAACCTCAGATAGATCGAGCCGATCGAAACATTTCCCCGCTCGCTCACGTCGATCAAGGTGAAATCGTCATCGCCTCGCTCGAGAAGAAGCTCTCGGGTAGCTTGCAGCATCCTTTCGTACGACGCCAAGCTGCGACCCTGGCGCGGAATCTTGCGAACGGCACCCCGGAGCAGGTCCTGTGTAATAAGAGGTTGATGAAACGTCATTTGGCCCTCTTGGAACAATAATTCCCATAACGTCAATTCTAAAATCAAGACACCAGTGGATTCTGATAACTCGGCGCCCATGCCCGGAATGTGTTGTGATTCGGCATCACATTCTGACTGGAATCTAAAAACTAAAATAAGTGTTTTATTTTATTGTTGGGTCGCGTATGTGAGTGGCTGACAGATAGTCTCGGGAGGGGCAGGGAGAGGAAAATCGGACCGTGGCAATGCAGCTCAAGCTGCCGCGTCCTGCAAACCGAATCTCTGTATTCTCTTGGGTTGGGGACAGCATCTCTCGGGATGCAAGAGTTTCTGCTGCGTCTGTCGATCGGATCACGCTTTTCGAGGTGCTTATGCAACCCGAGGGCAAAGAGGTGCAGGAGCCAAGGAGAGGAACATGATCAACAAATATCAGAAGTCAGTCTTGCTGGCCGGATGCGGTCTTGCGGCAATCGCAACGCCAAGCTTCGCGCAGGATGCCGAATCGGATTATGGCGACAACGTCATTGTCGTTACCGCCCAAAACCGCTCGGAAGACGTTCAGGATGTCCCCATCGCAATCAGCGTGGTCGGGGCTGACGAGCTGAGGGATCAGGGTGTTACGGATTTCCGCGAAATCGATCGGATCGCGCCGGCAGTCCAGATCACGCAAGACTCGCAATACACCCGTGTCGCCGTTCGCGGTGTCGGCACGAATTCGAACGATGAAGCGCAGGATCAGTCGATCGCCATCAACATCGATGGCGAATATCTCAATCGGCCCAATGTGCTCAACGTCTCGCTTTTCGATCTGGATCGCGTCGAGGTTCTCCGTGGGCCGCAGGGGACACTCTATGGTCGAAACGCGACCGGCGGCGCGATCAACTTCATCACGCGCAAGCCTGGCAACGATTTCGGTATCAATGCCAGCGCTAGTTACGGCAATTTCGACGCGATCGTCCTTGAGGGGGGTGTCGACGTTCCGTTCGGCGATGTAGGCGGACTGCGCTTGTCGGGCATCTACAACAAGCGCGATGGGTACTACTACCATCCGAATCTTGATGCCCGAAGCGGAGATGCTGATACGTTGGGTGGTCGCGCGAGCCTCCGCCTGACGCCCACCGATGCGCTGACCGTCGATCTGGCCTTCGAGTATGTCACCATCGACGCGATCATTCCGAGCTTCGCTTCGGTAAATGTCAACGCTGCAGGCAACACCCCTGGTGCAGGATGTGCTGGTGTGGTTGGTTGGGTTGAAGTCGCACCTGCTACACCAAACACCCAGTGTATTCCTCAGAACACTCAGTACACCAATCAGATTACTGATCGCAGTCGCTATGGCGGTCCGATTTCCGGGCTGAGCATGAATGATCTGGAAACCAACGCTATCCGCGGACGGATTGCCTACGATTTCGGTGGCGCAATCCTGACCTACACTGGTGGTTTCCGAGACACCGACCAGGATGCCGACCAGGCCCTGCCGCCTGCTTACGAATTTCTCGAATTCGCCAACAATATCAAGACGCAAAGTCACGAGCTGCGCTTGAACGGTGGGGCGCTAGGAGGGATCCAGTGGCAGGTCGGCGGCTTTTATTTCAACGAGAAGCTTTCCAACGTCCGCGGCCTTTACAACCGTTTCATCGGGCCCAACGGTAGCTTCATCAACTTCTTTACCCGAGACACTAAGGCGGAGAGTTTCGCTGCGTTTGGGCAGGTAGATGTTCCCCTGACCGACACGCTTACGGCAGTTGCGGGTCTTCGCTATACAGATGACAGCCGTGACGGAATTTTCGGGAACTATGGATTCGTTTTCAATGCGGGGCGCGTGGATCAAACGACAATCGGACCTGCGCCGAGCATTCAGAACCTCAGTGCCGAAGGCGACAAACTGACCTGGCTTGCTGGCCTGAACTATCAGCCCAACAGCGATACACTTATCTACGGTAAGGTATCGACAGGTTACAAGGCGGGCGGATTTGACAGCGTCGGCGCTTATGATCCGGAAACGAATACGGCTTATGAAATTGGCGCAAAACTCAATTTCGGCGAGCTCGGTCAGCATCGTTTCAACACATCGGCTTACTATTACGACTACAAGGATCTTCAGGCTTCGGTATTGTTGAACCCTGCCATTGGCGGCCAGATCTTCAATGCCGGCGCAGCGACGATCTGGGGGGTTGAAGCTGAACTCGATATCGAACTCGACCAGAACGATTCCTTCAGTGCGACTTTCAACTACCTGAATGCGGAGTATGACGACCTGCTTGCGGCCTATACCGTATTCTGCGTCGGTTGCGGCGATACCTCAGTGGGTGATCTCGACAACGATCCTGCCACAGTGACCCAACCCAACCTCGGTGGTAACAGGCTGCCCCAGTCGCCGGAGTTCGTCGTCACGCTCGGCTACGAGCATGTGTTCGATCTAGGCGGCGCGGGAACGCTGACTGCAAACGCCTTCTCGCGTCTCAAGAGCAATTACTTCCTCGATATCTTCAACTATCGCGACAGTCGGCAGAAGGCCTTCACCCAGACTGACCTGAGCCTCGAATGGGCTCCGGTGAGCGAGCAATTTAGCGTGCAGGCGTTCGTGCGGAATCTGGAAGACACCCAGCCCAAGAGCTACGCTGGCTTTGTTGCTGCAGGTCCAGATGACATTTACAATTGGACCTTCAGTCCGCCGCGGACGTACGGCGTCCGGGTCACCGTGGATTTCTGATCGATTTTGGGGTGAGGGCGTCCGCACAACGGACGCCCTTCTTCTTTGCGGAGTAAGTTAGTGGACCTTTCGGCTTGTATCGAATGGCAATATGCAGAAGCAGGTGAAGCTTTGGCTGATCGCATCAGAGCAGCCAGTAATTCTGGATTGCGCTACGCGGAGTTCCACCTTTGGCGTGACAAGGATCTCAAATCGATCGAGTCTGCTTTGGCAGAAACCGGAGTCGTGCTTACCGGAATATGCGTCGACCCGCGCAGATC
>Ga0255760_10001215_pt1 | contig 25066 bp, 16 predicted proteins | sample 071ome_25_FD_179960 | JGI IMG/M metagenome (GOLD analysis project Ga0255760, IMG submission 179960) | Coastal salt marsh microbial communities from the Groves Creek Marsh, Skidaway Island, Georgia - 071410BT metaG (version 2) | ecosystem: Environmental > Aquatic > Marine > Intertidal zone >...
CAGTTAACTCTTCCTCCGTCAACTGAAAGTTCTCCATGATTTCTTCATCAGTCATCTGATCGGCTATACTCGTGTCAGCACCATCTTCAGTGTCCGGTGCCTTGCTTACCATTCCCATCAAACCGTTGTCCCCGGTAATATCCTTCGCGCCTGTAGATCTGTCCTGAGCCACGAGATTAGCTTCTCGCTCGGACTCAATACTCTCTTCGACTTCCGCAGCGCTTGCGATCAGTGTTTCTCCACCGATGTCTGAATCAGCCTCTTCTTCTTCACCATCTGATACCAATTCGTCGCCGCTTTCTGTCAGAGCCTCTTCTCCATCTTCAGCGTTCTCTGCATTGTTCACTACTTCTTCAGGAACAAGGCTGTCAGCCTCTTCTTCCTCTTCATCTGTAGTCTCCTCAGTATCCGGATCTATCAGACTCCCATCTTCATTTTCGATTGCGTCAAATCCACCGGATGGAATGAAACCATTGCCTACCGGTTCAGAGTCTTCTACATTTTCTCCGATATCGGTAGCATCAACTTCTTGAGCATCGTCAGTTTCCACAGGCGTAATCGGTGGATGGGGGTTGTCTCGAGGCTCTGTATCACTCTCATCATCCGCAGGTTCATCTGAGTCACCTTCTTCGTTCGTGACAGTTTCATCACCTTCGGTATTCACCTGGTTGATGTTTTGCATACCAATCCCTTGTGACTCATCATCTTCCTGTGCAGTACCATTATCGTCTGCATCACCTTCCTGCTCGGCCTCATTGGAGCGCTCCAAACTCTCGGTAGCATCGTCTGCCTCTGCATCTACTGCTTGCTGTGCTTCTTGCTCCGCTTGCTCCCTTGCCTCTTCTTTCGCCTTCTTCTTTTCTTCTTCAGCTTTTCGGGCCTCTTCAGCTTTTCGGGCCTCTTCAGCTTTTCGGGCTTCCTCCGCCTTGGCTGCAGCCTGGCGAGCTTCTTCTTCGGCCTTCAAACGCTCTTCTTCGGCCTGCTGCTCTTCAAGAGCTCTTTGCAAAGGAGGATCTACTGTACCTGTTGTGCTGTCATCATCACCTGCAAAGTGACCACGACAACTTTCTTCTGTTCCCGGCATCAAGGGACCAATGAAGTCAGAAGCACACTCTGTACTGACTTGGTCGTCAGTCTTGCCTTCTTTTTCAAGCTGATCGTTGTACGCAGTAATACAACTCATTGTTCTATTGGGCACTTGTCCACCACTTTGAGCCGCTGATGTACACTCCGTTTGAGCCCCTGGCTCTCTGGTCCCCGGATCGTTTTCGGTAGCATCGGGAAGTAATCCATCCGAAGTATTCACATTGGACTCCAACGGAAAACCGGAACTGCTTGTAGTGCTCGCTCCCTCATCTCCATCGAATGGAACTCGGGGGCCGTAGGAGTCCTCGATGGAAGCCGTTGTTACCATGTTCGGCATGTAACTCAAACCACGAACCGTATCCTCAACACTCATGGTCTGACCAGCGTCATCATAAATCACCTTGAAACGTGGATTGAGAGGGTCCTCATTGGCAGGAACCGGCTTATTATCAATATAGACCACTTGCCCGTTGTGATCGGTCAAATACATGGTTCCCGGGTCCCAGCTGCTACCAGAACTGCTGTTGGTGCTATTCCCTGCCGTAGACATAGCAGCATCCAAAGCAGGACTTCCTGTGCCACCTGTAATTCGCGACATGATGTCTGTACCAGAGTTTTGAAAACCGGGAAGTCCAACGGAGCTATTTTCCTGTTGAGAGGGAAGAACTGGCCCAAGGACTTCACTTTCACCAGTTGTGGACCCCGTACCCACAGGATCTGCATGATGAAAAGACAGTGAGCCACACAAAGCGGCAATTGCAAAAACTCGAAAAACTGATTTCTTATGAAGCACGGGAACCTCCAAAAAACTACGAAGCATATGAATCACTACGGGGTATGACCATGCTTTGTTGCATATTCCGGTGTGAAATTCCAGGTTAGGCGAACTAGACACCTTCGCCAGAGGCTGGCAAGTCCTGAGAATTCGGAACCCAGGAAGGGTCAGGAATTCTATCCCCCTGAGGAATTCTTTCACTCACAATCGTTGAATAATAAAGGTGATTTTCTTCACTTTTCACATTCACTTCAGGGTTCTCGATACCTATGGTCATCTTAAAAATATTGGGAAAATCCTCTCCCATTGGCTGGGTAATTTCAAAGAACACAACCTGACCTGCCCCCATGAATTGATCACGCCGTGATTCTGCCTCGGGAAAACTGATTCCATCTCTTTCGCCGTCGTAAGATATTTCATAGGGAGTTCCGTCACTAAAACTTCCTGTAAACCCGGATTCACTGACACTCACCTCTTTGGAAGAGCGCAACACATTCTTTAACTTCTGCAAAACTACAAGAGCATCCTGAGCAGCTTTGGAGCGCCCGGTCAGTTTCTTGGTTTTAGTTTGAACACTTGTCATTACAGACATCAGAACAATGGCAATGATGGTGCTGAGAACTACAGCTATCATGACCTCCACCAAAGTAAAACCGGCTCGCTTTCTCATCCTGCTCTCCCCGGATTCACTACCACGGTTCTTAATTTGAATGACTTCATCTCAGGAGTACCGCCACTATCTTCGCCGAACTCTCGCTCCCATTCCACTTCAACTTCAATGGAGCAAGCCAACTGGTTGCATTTGAGCATAACCTTGCGAGCTTTATAGAAGACCTCCATTGGAGACAAAACTCCCTCCCTGGCATCTCCTTCCACCGGATTCAAAAATGTTGCAAAAAAACCACGGCCAACTCCGGAACCTTGAGAAATGTCCCAAACTCCTTTACCTTCTGCCTCAGCACTGGTGACCCAACGACCTTCCCCACGCTTGTAGATCAGCCAACCTTGCTGTCTAGCCTCAAGAGCACCGTCTTCGCAAAACTCTCGAAGTTTGTCATAACTGATCCCCCGAAAGAGCTCGATGACATTCGCTACATGATTGACAGCTTTCACTTCTCGAATACCAAATTGAATCCCCCGTGTCCCTGAGCTAAGCATGTAGAAAACGGGGATGACACCAACTCCGATGACCATAACAGCAATCATGATTTCAATCATACTGAAGCCGGAATTTGAAAAAAGGCGTGGCTTATTTGTCATCAGCTTTCCCTTTGTATTCCCACTCATTGATATAGGGCTGAAAACTTACCAGAAACTGAACCTTCTTCAGAAAGCCAGGGTCATAATTCAATTCCGCCCGACGCTGCACCTTTCCAAACTTTTTCACCACAAGATTTCCCGTGATGTCTGCTGAGATATTAAAGGGACTGTCGCCAGTCTGTATAAGACTCAGGCCATTGATTCGGGTTGGACCGGAAATAGCGAATTCTTTCGCCCTGATCACTGTCCCATTTCCCTGAACATCAGAAACCCCTTTGAAAGTGACTTTTCCGTCAACAATCAACAAGCCTCCTGTTTTAAACTCCACGTCTTCGAGCGTGAGGTCGCCTTGTACGCAAACACTGGTATTGAGATCGATCGCACCGCGACCATTCGGCAAGAACCTACCTAGAAACTCTTTCTCATTCTTGAAGGCAAACATGCAACGCCCGGAGTAGAGGCTTCCAAGTTGTAATGCTTCCAGGGAATAGCCACCTTGAAGTTCCTTGGCAAAGTAGTAGGCCTCTTTCTCGCCATCCTTGTACTTATCAATGATTGCCGTCTGGATGGCTGGCCCTAAACCCTCCAACTCTTTCTTCTCCATGTAAGGGTTCTCAGAACCCATATGGTAGCCAATCGCATCACGAAACTCCGGAACCACATCATCCTTCATAAAACTCTTTCGATCCCCTCCCGCTTCATCAGGGTCCGACTTGAAAAACTGCTTTTTGAAGGCATTGAGCCCAAACCTGAGGCTGTGATTGTATGGTAGAACCCAGGCTGGATCAGTCATCACCCTGCGAAAGTACTTCTCAAACAAAGCCTCGGGTCCTTCATAAGTCTTCCCGTCTACATCCGCAGTAAACTTGGCAATGACTTCGTTATACTTCAACTTGGGCATTTTCTCGTCGTAATCATTCTTGTTTTTGTAGTAACGCTCCTGAAACAGCTGAGAAAACTGCATATCCTCTGCTTCATAGTGCCCGGCATTCGACTTCTTTCTCTTGATAGCCATGGGCACTTTCATTCGTTCTGTGTACATATGCCAGGGGTCGGGAAGCGTAAAATAGTAGACCATTGGCTTTTTGGGATCTTCTTCTGCCTTCCAGTGAGGGTTTAGCTTCTTGACATTACTCTTTTCCCAGTTTTTGAATTGTGGCTCCTGGAAGGAGTAAATTGACTTATCTTCATCATCCAATTCTCCTACCAACTTAAGTATGGCATCCCACTTTTTACCACCTTTAACCAGCAATTCTGCCACATCATTATTAACTTTAACCTCACCTACGAGAAACGAGTTCTGGTAATAAGACCAATTTATAGTTTTACCATCCTGAGCGGAGGTTGCTGCAGCACCTTGATAAGCTGTAAAGTAAAACATTAGCAGCAATTCTTTCATGTAGGCACTGTAATCTTCAGCTCCACTCTTCCAAATGAGGCGCCCGTCTTTTTTATCAAACAAGTCTGGAAATTTCCCTGTACCACCGAACATTTTAGACTTGTAAACCGCGGCAATGATAGGAGGAACCACTCGAGTCTTATCCAGATAGGACTCAGGCAGATTGTGAATTCCCGTCAACATGGTACGGGACTTATCTCCGAACTCATCCAATCCAACAAGTCTCTGGTACAGTTCAAACCCTTCATTCTCGTCTCGAACAAGACGCTTGATGGTCGGAATCAAGCGCCCCATGAGACCATCCCCAGAGATTGGAACCCAGGTTCCACTTACGCCACCAGGGGACTTCGTTTTAGCCCAATTCCAACTCATTCTCTGATCCCAAAAATCAAGAGGAGAGAAGAGATCGTTGCGCCGAATCACACCGTTTGAATCAGCGCCGGTAGTATTGAATCGCTTGTCCAGATAGAGTTTGTGGGAGTGCAAATGCCAGAAATTATCGTAGTAATAAATCCCGGCGGCCTGAACTTCAAAGCTCTTGCGACCCTTTTGAGTTGGAGTTTTCACCTTAAACTGTTTGTACCCCGATAGAGCCAGGCATCTTCGAAAGACATTTCCGAAAACTACAGTGAATCTACCCCTATCTCTCGGTCCTGAGCCAAAAAGGTGCACATTATTCGCCCGGATTTGATCCTTGTCCGTCTTGACGAAACCAAACTCGGGATGGTTCGCCCACTCCTTGGCATATCCATAGTCTTTACGGGCCAAATAGTAAAAGGGGAAGCCAACCGTTACATCTGTAACATACTTTCCAGGGATACGATAATCCTTCACATCTTTCACAATGTTTTGAACGGGTGTATCCAAATCTCCATCGTTTTGAGTGGAGAAAATTGTTTCGTAGTCCGAGGTAAAAAGTCGATAAAAGTCAGACTCTCCCGGGTTCCCTCTGTAAAGATGGAAGCTCTCCGATGCATCTGCATTCCCTGCCGTAATGTTGAGATAAATCGCCTTTTCCGGGTCATTGCCTGTACCGAAGAGAATGTAACCCATCTCCTCCTTGAACGGGTTCCCACCATCAGGTTTTCTCAGATTCAAACTGGAAGGGCTCGTATTGTGAGAATTCACTGTCAACCACTCACCACCACTGCTCCCCTGGGCATCAACTTCAAGCTTGTTGTATTTTCCAGAGCTGAAATCCCCACCCCTCTCCTTTTCTGAACCCGAAGCATCCTGAGCAAAAAGAGAGAAGTGCCGGACGGCCGGGGGTTGCAGTCGCACTCGCTTGAATTCAAAACTGGTTTTAATGCTCTTCCAGCCAGATTTAAACTCGGACTTGCCGTTACTCTTGAATAGAGTGAAATACACCCGATACTTCACCAGCAAGGTTGCTCTGCCTTTGAATTCCTTTTTTGAGCTTCTAAAATTCCCTTGCTCCGGAAAATCGTTTTCAGTGTCCCTTTTCAGAGTAAGGGAAACCTCTGCCTCAAAGCGATTACGATCCTTGGCATTTTCATTGTTGAGGGAGTTCAGGAGTTCTGCATACTTACCGGGGTCGATAGAGATGTCCCCTGTTGGCTGAATTCCATTGTCGTCAAAGCTAAAAAATGTGCCTCCAACAGACTCTGATGGATTTTCTTCCAACTTTTTAAACCACTCGTCAAGACCTTCAGCAGCCATGTTTTCAGTAATCTTTTTGGCTACAGTCACAATGGCATCACCCATCAAAATCGCTTTTTCGTTGATCTTGAATCGATAGTTTTGCATGGCAGAGCTCATGCTGTAGGAGTGAAAGGCATAACCTACAATCATGATGACTGCCAAGACAGTGAAAGCCAGAACCGTGATCGAGCCTTTTCTGTTACTTGGTTTGGGTATTTGCAGGTCCATAGAATCCAAAGCGCTTTCTCAAGGTGCGCCTGAATTCGTGATTATACTAGATGGCCCCCCTCACAAAAAAGGATAGTTTCTGACAACGATCAAAGCACCGTCCTCAAATTGAAAAATTGTCAATCATGATGGTGATTTCCTTAACAGATCACTTCCAGAAGAGTATAATCCCGTCCCCATTACGAAGGAAGGAAGTCTCAATGCTGCCCAAGAAATACAAAGCCCGAGAACAAGAACCCAAATGGCAAGAGTTCTGGAGAGAAAACAAAATTTATAAATTTGATGCTGACAGTGATCAGGAAGTTTATTCCATCGACACCCCTCCTCCCACTGTCTCCGGGGTATTGCACATCGGTCATGTTTACTCCTACACCCAGGCAGAAATTGTCGCGCGATACCAGCGTATGAAAGGAAAGAGCGTTTTCTATCCTTTTGGCTTTGATGACAACGGCCTCCCCACTGAGCGCTATGTAGAGAAGAAGAAAAAAGTTCAGGGCAAGAACATGCTGCGAAGCGAATTCAACAGCCTGTGTAAAGAAACTGTTGCTGATCTTGAAGCCCAGTTTAAGGATATGTGGAGTTCTCTTGGATTCAGCGCCGATTGGGATTTGGGTTATTCAACAATTGATGATGATTGCCAGAGAATCTCCCAAAGAAGCTTCCTCGATTTGCACAAGAAAGATCTGGTGGATTACCGGGAAGAGCCCAACATGTGGTGCGTAGAATGCCAAACTGCAGTTGCTCAGGCAGAACTTGATTCAGTGGACAAGGACAGCTCCTTCAACGACCTCGAGTTCTCTCTGGAAGACGGAGGAAATATTGTCATCGGCACCACCCGGCCAGAACTTCTCCCATCCTGCGCTTGCATCTTTGTTCATCCAGAAGACGAGCGCTACACCAAGCTGATTGGAAAAACAGCAATTGTGCCGATTTTTGGACACAAGGTACCTGTACTGGCTGACGACAAGGCTGACATGGAAAAAGGTACCGGGGCTGTTATGTGCTGTACTTTTGGGGACAAGACCGACATCGAATGGTTCAAAAAGCACAAGCTACCACTCAAGGTTTCGATCACCTCCTATGGAAAGATGACAGAGCTGGCTGGCGAATTCGCAGGTCTGAAGATCAAGGCCGCCAGAAAGGCGATCCTGGATAAACTGAAAGAAGAGGGCAAACTACTTGAGAGCAAGCCCATCAATCATCCAGTCAATACTCATGAGCGCTGTGGCACAGATATCGAGTTTCTATCCACTCGTCAGTGGTTTATCAAGCTGATGGACCGAAAAGAGGAGCTGGTTGCCCTTGCTGACAAGATCAACTGGTATCCATCCTTCATGAAACAGCGCTACATCCACTGGGTGGAGAATCTGGGCTGGGACTGGTGTATCTCCAGACAGAGATTTTTTGGAGTCCCTTTCCCTGTGATGCATTGTGAAGATTGTGAAACTCAAATCACACCCACTGATGATCAGCTTCCGGTGGACCCCAAGGAAAGCGCTTTTACGCAGGAGTGCCCTTCTTGTGGCGGTTCGAACTTAAAACCCGACACAAACATCATGGACACCTGGGCGACCTCCAGCGTAACTCCCCAAATCTGTTATGGATGGGGGGAAGAGAACAGCCTGGAGAGTAAACTTGCTCCCATGACCATGCGTCCCCAGGCTCATGACATTATACGAACATGGGCGTTTTACACTATGATCAAGGCCTGGTATCACCAGGAAGACATTCCCTGGAAAGACATCATGATTTCCGGCCACGTTCTTTACAAAAAAGGTGAAAAGTTCTCCAAATCCAAAGGAAACAGCAAGTCTGGACCAGAGCAACTGATTGAGCAGTATGGTGCCGATGTGATTCGCTACTGGACCGCCGGGGCAAAACTGGGCTCTGATTGCTACTTTGAAGAGAATGAATTCAAGATTGCCGGGAAACTTGTCACAAAAATCTTCAATGCAAGCAAGTTCGCGCTTATGCATCTGGATGGATTCTCTACTCCAAAAATTGAGGACATCACTTACCCAATAGACAAAGGGATTCTTTCCCGCTTGCAAAAAACTTGTAAGAGAGCTGATCAATACCTGAACGGATATGAGTACTCTTTGGCTTTGCAAGAAATCGAAGGATTCTTCTGGGATTTTTGTGATAATTATCTGGAGCTGATCAAACACCGGGTCTATAACCCCGAGGAGCATGGTGAAGGAGCGGGAGAAAGTGCCAAGTCCACTCTGTACACCCTTGTCTTTGGACTGATCCGACTACTTGCCCCATTTATTCCCCACATTACAGAAGAAATATATCAAGCTTACTTCAAGGAGATTGAAGGCAAATTAAGCCTGCATCAATGTTCTTATCCTGCTTTTCCAGAAAATCTTGTTGATGAAGAATCTGAGAAGATTTATGCACAAGCTTGTCTACTGATTGGGGCTGTTCGAAAGTTCAAGACTGAGAATCGACTGAGTCTGAACACAGAGCTTGAATCCATTCATTTTCTTCAAGAACAACTTCCACTGGCGCTTAAAGCTGGAAAGGATGTTAACCGAGCAGCTCGTTGTGAATCTATCGAAGATGCAAAAGAACTTGCTGGAGAAGGAACTCTCATTGAGTTTGAAGGGCTGCAGGTGGAGATTGGAAAGCCTGTGGAAGTGGAGAGCTCTCAGTGAAGCGCTCCTACTTGTTTAAGCTGGAGAAACTGAACACTGGAGTGGATGGTGCCATGCGCCTTTGCTCCAGTGAAATTGTGGACCAGGAGAGTGCAGACAAACTCAACTGGATTTTTCACAACTACGCAGGCCAGATCAATGACTTTCGCATCTGGCTGGACGAGTACCGAACAGAGAAAGTCCCCCTGTCTCACATCAACTTCAGCTGCACCCTCATGGCACCCATGGAAGTTTCTATCTTGAGAAAACACGGTCTTGATCGAACTGGTGTCTTTGGTCCCATGGATCTTCTGGAAGACTTCGAGTCCCTCATGGGAGAGATATTGCTCGATGAAGAAAATGGCAAATTTTACCTTGAAGGTGAGGATGAGGAAGAAGAATGGGATGATTTCGAGGATGAAAATCATCTTCAGATCCCACGACCCGACAAAGGTAAAGGGTCCATTATTATTTAGCGAGCCATTGACTCTATGAATTGATATATAGCGGAAACCACTGATTCAATTCATTCCCTAAACAGCCAAGTCATCGATACCATTTCCCTTGTGCAACAAGCTAACCCTGGACCCCCAGTTTTTAATTCCTGAAATACAAAGCCTCCAATCCTGGTTAATAGAAATGAGTCATCTCCAAGTGCCAGTCCGCCAAGCAAGTTATTTTTATGAAAAATCGACCAAAGCGCGATTTAAATGCTGCTATTTTCAGCCTATACTCTTCTTCTGAGCAAGGGTGATATAGTTGAGCAATCACCTGCTTTGCCCGGAATTTTCCTAAAAAATACCTGACGAGTCAGCTAAATCAACCTAATCCCCCGTTGCCTACAATTCACCCCGAAATTCCCTCCCAGAAAGGTTTTCATGTGGATTTGAAAGCCATTGAGACCCCTGTTCACTAATCAAAAACTCAAAAAAACTGAAAAAGTTGTCAGTAGAGACTTGGCGATGTATCTACTTAGTGTTTTAGTTATCTATATCACTAATAAATGGAACTAAATGTCAGTGACGAATTGCCGGAGTCGAGTTGGAGGAGACATGTTTCAAATACTAAAATTTCAATATCAAAAAACAGCCTGAATTGCCCTTAGTGGTTTAGCGGCAATCCTGCTGTTCTTCTATCTCGATTTCGCGGACGTCTCCCGAAGTATCTGGAGCGTAAATGGTACAGACCTCTTTCAGAGCTTTTCCGGACTTCTTCTTGTTCTGACTTCTTAACTCTCGACTCTAATTGGAGCTCGACATTTTTCAGGACAGGATGGTTGCCATATGGAGCGACTTCCCAGTCTACCAATCAGCTAGCGAGATTTTAAAACAGGTACCCTGTGTGCTGGATTTTTTACATCTCTGCTTCTGAGTCTTTCCGTTTGCGGGTACTACTTTCTGAGAACTCATCAGCAGTGCAAACTGGAAATCTTGAGCAGAAAATATTTTCGTATTGAGCTAACAGTAATTCTCGACTCTATGAACGGTTTTCTTGAAAGCGGCTTGCTTGTACTCATCCCGATGTCTAGTATTTACCCGAGCAATGGAAAGTTGTCCCCAGGTTGAAGATCAAGCATGAACTTGTGGAGGAAAACAAGATACTTTGTAAAGTAGAGTTGATCCATGATGAGAACAGAGAAGTGCATGAAGAACTTCTCCAACCAAGCGACCTCCCCAAGCAAATCCATGGACTAGACTACATCACTACTGTCACTGACAATCACCCAACATTGCTGGGAAGCAGGACAAATTTCATGACTGATAAGAAGCAGGTCTTCAATATCTATTATGCCTGGGATGCAAAGAGCCAGTCTCTCACCATACATCATATCCCCAAGCATAAACTGAATTGGTTCTATCAAACTCTGATTTACCCTAACAGAGGCGAGATTCAAAGTCTCAAATTCAATCCAAAGGAACCCTTTCAATACAATAAAAATCAACCCCGGTTCAAAACCACCGACAGGTCTCCAGTAGCAGTCCTGCAACTCAAAGGAGGGAAACAATGAGAATTCGCATTGATCCCATGAATGAAGTTCCCATTTATCGTCAAATCACAGAGCAAGTTCGTCACATGATCCTGAGCGGTCAGATGGAAGCTCATGAAAAACTCCCCTCTTCCAGGAACCTGGGACTGGAGTTGAAGGTCAATATGCTCACAGTGCAAAAGGCTTACAAAGAGCTAAGAGAAGAAGGATTGATCTGCAACCGTCGGGGAGAAGGTTCCTTTGTTCAGGATCAGCAATCTATCGGTCCGGTAGCCAGAACACTGGAGATTAAAAAGGAACTGGAATCAGTAGTTAACAAAGCAAGATTGTATGGATTATCACATGAAGAAGTTGTGCAACTTCTAAAAAATATTGAAAAGGAGAATCAATCATGAATTTGCAGATTCAATCACTCAAGAGAACTTTTGCTCAAGGTACCAAAGGACTTCAGGAGTTTAATCTCGTCGCCCATCCCGGTGAAGTCATCGCAATCCTGGGGCCAAACGGTGCAGGGAAGACAACAATGATCAAGACAATGCTCAACTGGATTGATGCAGAGTCAGGTCAGGTTGAATACTTTGGTAAAATGAATCTGGTTCAGGACCGGGAAAAGGTGCTTTAACGTGTCAGATATGTGAGTGATGAGCACATGCTGGTGGAAAAGTACACAGTAGATCAAATGATCGCTATGATTCGGCCACACTATGTGTTCTGGGACACTGAATACTAGGAAGAACTTGTTCAAAAGTTTGGTCTCCCACGCAAGGAGAAGATTAAAAATCTGAGTCGTGGTATGAAAGCCAAGCTGGAACTCTTGCTTGCTCTCTCTTATCGTCCAGACCTTCTTATTATGGACGAAACCACTTCCGGTCTTGATCCCAGAGTACGCGAAGAAGTTTTGAGAATGCTTGTAGAGTATTGCTCTGAGTACAACAAAACAGTCCTGTATGCCACCCATCTTCTTGACGAACTCAATCGCATTGCTACAAGAGTTGTCATTCTGAGTCAGGGCAAGGTCGTTTTCGAGTGCGCTACTGAAGAGCTGGAAGACAGGGCTATCAGCCTGCCCATGAGCACCTACGAAAAATTGAACCTGGAGAACGAGCCAGGCTATTTGGGAAGCATCAAAGACATGGTGCTTATCGATTTGGACGCCTGTAGCGAAGCCCTTGAAGATGCCGTCACTGAAACAACTCCCGATGGAGTCAGACTGGATGAGCTCTTCTTGACCCTCACGGAGGATACGCCATGTCATTAGAAATCGTACGAAGAGAATTTGAAGAAGTCGCGATTCCTGCTCTATGCCTCTTTGTGGCATCGACAGTCAGCTTTTCCTAAATCCTTCCCAAGGCTATTGGAAAAGCATACTCACCGGGAGCCGAGATCTTGTGCTACGTGATTGCCATGTGCACCTTCGGCCTGGTCTTTGGAATATCTCAGGGAACCAGATTGCATCCAAATCCGGATGGAATCTATCTCAGGTTTCTTTGTCTATACTTTCTTCGATCTATACTTTCCTTGATTCAAAAAACATGAAAAAATCTCTTGCAGCCTTTACCTGTAATCAGATAATATCTACTTAATTGATTTTGATATTCATTTTCAACTTTTAAGTGGAGTTAGTAGAGCTTGATCTTGTTCAAGCTCTGAACAGTTTCATCAAGGACAGAGGTATGCAAAGTCGTTTTATTGAGTTTATGAAAGAAGTACCAACAGTAAGTGTTGCCATCCCTGTAGAGGGAGATAGCCCCGAGATGTGCCATTTACCTTTTATCAAAGACCAGAGTTCAAACTACTACATTTTAACCTCAAGTCTTGCGAGTCATTTTACAGCGCTTGAAAGTTCAAACAATGCCTGCCTCCTTTTTGTGAATCCGGAAGAGCATCCAAAGGGAGGTCACTTCGCTCATGAGCGATTGAAGGTCCAGACTTCCGTTCAAAGGCTGGGAAAAGAAAGTGAAGAGTACGAAGAATTGCTGGAAGGCTTTCGATGTCGCTATGGAAAAATTGTGAACCTCATTGCTGGACTAGGGGATTTTCACATTTTTCGATTTGAGACTCTACGGGGAGTCTATATTCAAGGGTTTGGAGCAGCCTATCGTCTGAACCAGGGTGAGCATCTACCCAGTGAACACATTCGTGCTTGACGGGAGAAAATTTAATGAAAAGCAATGAACTTCAAAAAGACATCCGAAATGGCAACAGGATCCTTCTAAAAAGAAAATGAACAAATCCTGGCTTGGGAAGATGTTGATCACGCCGTAACTACCTGATCTTTCCATACCAAGGTCCATGGTTCCCCTCCTCTTCCATGGATGGGTATTCGGGGAAAAGGTCTCTTTGAACACCCATAAGAAAAATCGCCATCCTGATGATGGCGATTTTCTTGCTCTTTCGAATATTTACTGAGCTACTTTATTGCATCAGGTAATTATTTGTTTTCCTTGGCAATCTCCCAATAGCTTGAGGGCTTTTGATCAGCAAGAGCACGACGCACCTGATCGGCAGTCAAAGCTCTTCCAACTTCCCCTTCATCTCTGAGAGCCATTCCCCTGGAAGTTTGCTCCATGTTGGAAACTGTATCGTCGAGAACCTTCGCATACTTCTTGATCCAGCCTATCGGATTGATCAAACTGCGACGAGCCCACTTTTGCATATGAAAGGATTCAATCTTGCTATCCTTGAGCACCAACACCGCCTTACCCTTTCGAGTAACTACCGGTGTTTCGTCATCAAGCTTGGAGCTTTGGCGAATAGTGACCACTCTTCGATCCTTGATCGTCTTGGCAAAGGCCTGATAGTCGTAAACAATCGTACCTTCCCACTCCAAACGCACTTCCTCTTCACTTTCAAACAAAGATTGATAGGTTGGCAAACTCATATCAATGCTCATCATGAAAAGATCTGCGTGAGGTACACCCTTGCCTTCGGACTCCTTCTTTCTGTCCATGTACAGATGGACCTGAAAACGCTGGGGACGAGTATAGGTATAAGTCTGTACGTCCACATTTCCTGTAACTGTATTTGCACTTTCGCGAAAACCCTCGTAGCGCCCCATTGTGCTGACTTTCTCTTTGAGCGCATCAGACTGCTCAATTCCATAAATCTTGGAGAAATTCTCGACTTTATCCTGAGAGAAAACAGGGTTTACCAAGACCAGTCCAGCTGCTAACAGAACTGCTTTATTTAGCATTTTCGTACCTCACCTTTTGTTCAGAAGAAATTATTGTGCCACAAGTCACAGAGAAAATTCAAAAAACTCCGCCACCAATGCATGTTTGATACCACAAAACCACGATTAAACTTCTTTTACAGGTACCAGCACAGCCTAAGCACTGATCTTCCTGGGAAGGATCAAAAACAAATGTGTGAGCTAGTCCAGGTACTTGAGGTCTTGATGCCTGAAATACTCGTAAAATTCGCCCTTTTTAGCAACCAACTCTTCAAAGGTACCATCCTCCACAAGTACTCCATCCTTGAGGACCAGAATACGATCTGCATTTCGTACGGTGGAAAGCCGATGGGCAATAATCAAGGCTGTCTTACCTTCCATAAACTCATCCAGGTGATTTTGCAGGTAGTGTTCTGTCTGGGTATCTACGTTGGAAGTGGCTTCATCAAGAAGAAAGATCTCTGCATCCTTGATGAATACGCGCCCAAAAGCCATCAACTGTTTTTCACCCAGTGAAAAATTCGCTCCGTTAGCGACCACTTCTTTGCCTTCCATATCAAAGAATCCGTCTTGCTCCAGTTTCACACGATGCTTCTGCGAGCGTTCCATTCGCTCCTCATTGAACAAGGCCAGATTCTCTTCAAGACTGCCTGTAAACAAATAAACATCCTGCAAAATGAATCCGATATGTTCGCGAAGGTGATTCCTGGGCAGGTTCTTTACATCTTGCCCTCCAAGTTTGACCTGGCCTTCCTGGCAAGTATAGAAGCGATTGATCAACTTGATCATCGTAGATTTTCCAGCTCCTGTTCTACCAACAAGTGCAACTTTCTCCCCTTCCCGAATCTTGAAAGAGAGACCTTTGAGCACCTTCTCCTCACCATAGCTGAAGTGAACATTTTCAAACTCGATACTGTAGTCACTCATTTGAGCTGGAGGCATTTCGATCAGTTCGGGCTCTTTGGCTTCGTTGAAAATATCAAATATTCTTACCATGGAGGTGTGCGCATTCACAAGATTATGCATCATGCCAGTCAGATGACGAATAGGGTGCATAATGCTTTGTACATACGCTATATAAGCCACCAGCTCTGCAAAACTCAAAGTGTTTCCATGGATCTGGAGTGTCCCGTCATAAATAATACAGGCCAGGAGAAACGAACCTGAGAATTCGACAAAGCCATAATAGCTGGGCTCCACAAGATTGAGTTGATGATACTTGTCTGTGAACTCCCTAGATACACCGGAAAACCTCGCTTGATAAGGCTCTTCCTTACCAAAGCCTCTTAGCACCTCACCACCAAATATCATTTCGGAAATGGCGGTTGTCATTTTTGAAAGCAAGGCTTTGGCACTACTCATTCCCTTTCGGATGTATCCGCCTATGACAGAGGTCACTTTCAACAAAATGGGAATTGCGACAATGACATACAAGGACAATTGCCAGTTCATGGCAATCAGTATCACCAGAATCCCGACTATGGCCAGAATATCGGAAACGACGCGAATCAAGCCGCCGCTCAGTGCCGCTTTCACATTCTCCACATCATTGGTGAGGCGCACAATAATTTGTCCGGATCGGGAATCCTGAAATACAGGAAATGGCAGTTGGAGGAGATGCTCATACAAGGCATTTCGAATCTCGAATACAATCTTCAGACCAGCATAGGAAGAGAGCAGAACCTGTGCATATTGCAAGAGGTGGTTCACTCCAATAAAAACGATGAACAGCAGAGTGTAATCAGCTGCCATTGCCAGATCACCCTTTTCACCCGCTTCAAGAACCCACTTGAGAATCGTGGGCCTTGCCAGGCGAAAAAACTGAACCAGGGGAATCAGAAGACCTGCAGCCAACAGATAATATCTGTATTTGTAACTGAAGGAGAGGAACCAACGAATCATGCTCCCTCCCCAAATTGTCGTTGCACCTTGTCCACGTGCTGGTAATATCCTTCTTGATTCAGAAGCTCTTCATGACTGCCTCTGGAACTGATCTGGCCCCCTTCCAGGACTATAATCTGATCGCAGTGCTTCAAAGTTGAGATTCGATGGCTCGTAAGAAAGATCGTGTGTTCCCCCTTGAGCTTGAGAAGGTTTTGGAGGATTTTCTCTTCAGTGACTGTATCCAGAGCACTAAAGCAATCATCAAATATCATAAACTCCTGGGGGTGGGCCAAAGCACGTGCGATACTGAGTCGCTGCTTCTGACCCAGACTTAGTTTCACCCCTTTCTCACCCACCACCGTATCCAGCCTTCTGGGAAAACCTTCTACGTCAGAACGAAAATCAGCCATCTCAATAGCTCTCCAGGCTTCTTCTTCGCTCATTTCACCCAATAGAGACAAGTTCTCATGTATGGTGTGAGAAAAGAGAAAAACCTCCTGACTCACCACGCTGAAGCGATTTCTCAACTCCAAAGGAGTGTAGTTTCCCTTCTTCCCCTTGAAGAGGATTTCTCCATCATAGTTTTGATCCAGGCCTTGCAATACCCGATAGAGCGTACTCTTGCCACATCCAATAGGACCGCAAACACCAATCATTTGGCCGACTTCCAGCTCAAGATCATCTACCATGAGGGCCGCTGCGCCCTTGCTACCTTCATGGGAGTAAACCAGGCCCTTGAACTCAAGTGATTCCAGTTTTTCATCTGAGTCCAGGTTCAATGCTGGAGGATGCTCCTGAATTGAAAATACCTTCTCAAGACGCTTGAAACTCGTAAAGCCTCGATTAAAAGTACTCATTCCAAAACCTACTGAAATACTGGCAAAGAGGATATAGGAAATGTAGCCATGGATTGCCAGAAAGTCTCCTTTGGAAATCTGGTCATTGACCATCATGGGGACCCCAATCTTAAGCAGAAAATACTCCCCCATGCTGGCAATCAATATCAAGCCAGGCAATAGCAGAGAGTCGATCTTGGCCGTAGTCCAGGAAATATCGAAGTGTCTTTGGACAAGGCTCTGAAACCTTTGAGCCATACCCTTGTAGGCCTGAAAAGATTTCACAACATGGACTCCGTGAATTGTCTGGGCACTAAACTCGGTAAGATCCGCCAGTTTCTCCTTGGTCTCCAGATTTTTGTAGTAGAGTTTTTGATTTAAGTAGGCAATGAACACCAGAAGAAAAGGGTAAGGAAGGACTGCATACCAGGTCAGAGTTGTCGAGATGGACAGCATAAAGGGAATACAAATCGAATAAACCAGCAAGATATTTGCTAACTGGACAAATCCAAAGCCTACAAAAATCCGTACCTGAGTGGTGTCCTCATTCAGGTTGGTCACCAAATCGCCACCGGATCTCTTCTCTAACTCTCGCAAGGGAATTCTTAAAACGGACTCACTCAATCTGAGTCTCATGTCATTTTCCTGCTCTCGGCAGGCTCGGTAGACAAAAATACGACTCAAACTTCGAAACACAAACTGCAAAAAGGCGAAGACAACGATATACAATGGATAGCGAAAAGCCTCAAAACTTGAGGACTGGATCTGATCATAATCCACTGCTATCTTGAGACAATAAGGTATGGCGGAAGCCAGCAAATTTGTAATGATCAGACAGACAAAAGCCCAACCATAAAGCTTCTTGTACTGCCAACAAGATTTAAAAATCGTGACTACAAAGGACATTCAGACTACTTCACAACTTCAAGTTGAGTAGGCTGACTTAATGTCTTGTAGAACTCCTGGATCATCTTCTGAAATTGGGGAGGCCGCACATAAAGCCGGTTAATCTCACCCTGAACCTGCATCATAAAATCAATATCATCTTTGCCAAGAACAGTTTTGATCTGATGAGCCAGATCAGCCACTTGCTCGGGATATTCACCCCAGATTTCCTGCCAGGTAATGGAAAACTTTACCTTGTCACGCATAGCAGCGTAAATGACAGACTCGAGATACAATCCCTCAAAATTCTTCAAACGAAAACGTGTATGAGCCTTGAGTCTACGAAGGGCATCATCCAGCCGCCTCACAACTACCAGGCTCAAGATATAATCGGGGTTGTCTTCTCTACAAGTGGGTACCAAATCGGAAATCTTCTGGTAAAACTCACTTGCCTTCTTGTAGGAACGACTGGCAATAGCGACTTGTGCCGACATGGCGTACATGGTCAGGTTGCCATGAAAGGTTTTTCGAGCTTTGTTCATCAAGCTTCGTGCCTCTTTGATATCATTTGTTTCAAGATAACTCTTGGCCAGATTCAATACCAGGTCGATACTGTCAGGGAAAATTTTGCAGGCTCGCTTTAATATCTCGATTCCCTTTTTGAAATCTCCCTTGCCCATATAGCACTGAGAACTCCCCAAAAGAACTCCACAACTGTCAAAACCATTCTCCTTACAATAATCAAAGTACTCCAAACCCTTTTCATAGTCATGAAAATGAACATGAAGCAGCCCACCCAGTTCGCGAACTTCCATGGTTTCCGGATGATGCTGCAAGGCCATTTCCAGGTACTCATTTCCCATCTCCAAATCTTCCAGATCTATGGAAATACGAATGAGCTGTAACATGGCTTCCAGGTTCCCGCTATCAAGGCGCAGAATCTTTTCATAGTAGCTGGAACTGCGCTTGCTTTCCCCAATCACTTGATAGATATAGGCAATCTCCTGCAGCAAGATTACTGAATCAGGATAGCGTCTTGAAAGCTGCGAAAACTCCTGCAAAGCACCTTTCCAGTTATTCCTGACTGAATACTTTTCAGTAATCGCCAGGATTGAACTTTGAAAAGTTACCCGGTCTATATCAGTGCTGAGTCTCTTGCGCTCGGAGACTTCGTGCATTTTTATCTCCTGGCTTTCCAGACCGTAAGCTCGAATATAACAGCGCTTGGCTTCTTTGAAGTTATTCAAGGTGCCGTAGTACATGGCCAGTTTGCGGTAGATCGAAGGATCGTCATCTCTCATCTGAAGTAAACGATTCAGGGTTGCTACAGCTTTTTCAAGGCGATCCGAATGTGCATAACACTCAGAAAGCAATTCATAAGCTCTCAGTTGAGTGGCGTCCAGATCAATCACTCTCTTCAAACCAAACATTGCCAGCTCAAACTGTCCCAAATGTACTAGTGACTCACTAAAATTCATGAGACTTTCCACATCATCATGATTATGATCCAGATAGCTGCGATAGCACTGATAACTGTCTTCATAAAAGCCAAGTTGAAAGAAACTTTTTCCAAGGCTCTTGAGAATCATCAGGTCTGTACCATCAAGCTCCGAAGCACGTTTGAGAAACTCCAGGCTTTTTGACCATTCTTTGCGCGCCTGCAAAGTTCTACCGGCATTGTAATTGGCCATCACGTCCTTTTCATCTATTTCCAGAACCTTGAGGAAGTAATCGAGAGCGAGATCATAACTGGATTTTACATAGTAAATCGCACCCATATTCAAAAGACTTGGTTTGTGTGATGGCAGCTCACTAAGCAATCTCTGGTACTCATGGATTGCTTCTTCATAAGAGCCCTGGTGCTGGAGGCTGAGGGCCTTATCAAACAGTGCTGCTAGATCGACTTTGGAATTAGAAGATTGGCTCATACTTCCTCTCAGGTGCTTTGTAAACTTTGCGTTTTAAATCGTTGTTCTTTGCTTTTGGATCCACGTAATAATCGAGATTGCCCAACATCTCGTTAAAGTGCTCGTTGTCAGAATAACTACACTCAAGGAAGCGGGTTGCCGAGCTCTGATAACGATAATAAATTCGACCCAGAAAGTTCGAATTCTTGTTTTTGAGCACATTACATTCCACGATTGGAATCATAGTATCTTCACTACCCCACTCCCATTCAATAAAGGGAGTGTCGAACTCATTGAGCGAGTCGTTGTACAACAAGGCGATCATATCTGAACCATAAATAATTCCAGGGCTGCTCTCCAAGTCCTTCAGACTCGGTCGTTTTTCTCTCGCAGCCCCATCAATATGAGTAGAAAGAAAGACAGCCGATTTTGTCAGACGGGCAAGAGCTCTGAGACGGTTCATCACATGCTCGCTCCTCTCCTCGGGAGCTTCCTTGGGAATTTTTGCCCGTAAACTCATCACTGGGTCAATACCAACCACAAGCGGGACGTCGGGAAAATCACTGCGAAGCTCTTTGACGGCATTCTCGAGATCATCAATAGATTCCAAACCATGACTTTGATCCACTATCACAAGTCTGTTCTGTAAATCTTCCAAGGATTTCAGACCGAACTCACGGCGCTGATGATCTTCTTCATCCTCAATCAAAGACGGGTCACGAATCTGCTCTACAGACAGACCGGAACTCAGAGCGAAAAAGCGGGCCACCAGATCAAGATAAGACTGGTCCAGGCTCACAAACAGCCCCACCATCTCTTCGTTGGTCTTGAGCAAATGATAGACAATATTGCCTAGAAAAGAAGTCTTACCGGTTCCGGCTCCACCACCAATGGTGTAGATTCGGTCCCGAATTCCTCCGCTGACATCATCAAAAACAGTCCATCCGCAGGATACACTGTGAAATGGCCAACCCTTTTCACCTTCCACAAGCTCCGTCATTTCAAACATGTGGTCGCGAAGCAATTGACTCGTTAACTTTTTCTTTTTTGCAGCCATATGATCCCTAACTGTAGCTTTGGAAGAACTCTTCTTCGCTCAAAGTTTCCACACCCAGTTTTTGGGCCTTGCTCAACTTTGATCCAGCCTTTTCTCCGTAGACCAGAATCTGGGTACTCTTGCCAACACTTGTTTGTACTGTAGCACCAAGAGCTCTTGCGAATTCCTGTGCTTTAGAGCGCGACATTTGAGAAAGTGTTCCCGTAAAACAAATTGTCTTTCCGCTCAACGCACCACCCTCATTACTACTTTGCTCCTCTTCGATCCTGGCAAATTCCAGCCCGAGCTCTTTGCGACGCCTTTCCATTTCCCGGAAATAATCGCTTTCGAAAAAATGCTGCAGAGAATGAGCCATCACGGTACCAATGCCGTCAATACTCTCGAACTCTTCCTGCTGGGCCGAGATTAATTTTTCCCAGACAGGAAAATGCTCCAAGAGAAGATAGGCAGTTTGCAGACCCACATGGGGGATCCCTAAAGCAAAAAGAAAGCGTGGCATCTGAAGTGGAAGACTGCTTTGAATTCCTGAATAAATTTTTGCAGCCATTTTCTCACGCGCATTCTCAAGACGCAGACAATCATCCTCCTTGAGAGCGAACAGATCAATTGGCATTTCGATCAACTTCAAGTCCAGAAACTGGGACAAAACACTGGGCCCAACTCCAGCTATATTGAGAGCATCTCTGGATACGAAATGCTTCAAGCTCTCCTGGATTCGACTCGGGCATTGAGAGTTCGGACATCGAATGGCTACTTCTTCTTTAGTTTTGACGGTTTCGCTGTCGCAAATGGGACAAGTCTCAGGAACCGGGAACTCTTCAAGCTCCGATTCCCGAAGCTCTGACAAGACCGTAACCACCTGAGGGATAATATCTCCGGCCTTCTCGATTTTTACCTGATCACCAATACGTACATCCTTGGACCGGATTTCATCCCAGTTATGTAGTGAAGCGAAGCGAACAGTTGAGCCCGCTACAAATACTGGTTCAAATTCTGCTACCGGTGTCAACACTCCGGTTCGCCCTACCTGTACACTGATATTCACTACCTTGGTCTGAGCCTGCATGGCCTTGTATTTGAAAGCTGTAGCAAAGCGGGGTGCTTTTCCGGTGAAGCCCATTTGATCGTAAAGACCGTAGTCCAGGACTTTGATGACAACACCGTCAATATCATAAGCAAGAGAACTCCTCTGCTCCCCAAGCTTGTCGTAAAAGTCCATGATCTCTTCCACGCCACTACACTTTTTACCTCTCGGGTCGGTTTTAAAACCCAGGCTGGCAAGCCATTTCATCGCATCCGAGTGATTCTCAAGACCAAGCTCTTCGCGATTCAAAACATCATAAAAGTAAGCATCCAGTCGACGAGAAGCAGTGACCTTGCTGTCGAGCTGGCGTAAAGTTCCTGCCGCCGCATTGCGTGGATTCGCAAAAACTTTCCCGCCACTTTCTTCCTGGGCTTCATTAAGTCGAAGAAACTCTTCTTTGGGCATAACCACTTCAGCCCTCAAACAGAGGGTCAGAGGCTCCTTAAGCTTTAATGGAACCGAGCGAATTGTTTTGAAGTTTGCCGTAACAACTTCTCCAATCTTTCCATCTCCCCGGGTAACAGCACGCTCAAGGACTCCGTCCTTGTAATAAATTCCCATACTCAGACCGTCGAACTTGCTCTCGCAGTAAAATTTGAGATCCTGCCCTTCTGTCAGATATTTCCTGCAACGGGTAATGAATTCTTCTAGTTCTTCCCGGTTGAAGGTATTCGAAAGACTCATGAGGGGGTAGGTATGCTCACCTTTGGAGAACTTCTTGCTGATTCCTCCATGAATCCTTTGAGAGGGAGAATGATCCTGGCGAAGTTCAGGGTACTGAGACTCAAGCTCGATCAACCTTCGATAGTGTTGATCATAATCCGTATCAGAAATTACGGGATCGTCCAGAACATAGTAGGCGTGATCCCACCTGTGGATATTGTTCACTAGTTCTTCATATTCCTGCTGATGATCTTCAAGGGCTGGCTTGTTCACAAAGCTCCTGTCTTTTGCTTACCAAGGAGCTGATTATAGTCAAAAAGTCCTCAAATTTCCTTCTTTTTGAATACTTCCAGGCAGAATCATGCATGGATACAGATTTAATGGAAACTGTGTGACAGCAGTGATTCTGCTATAATGCCCGAATCTTGAGGGCCCTATGACTAGAACCATAACATACCTGCTTTTCTTCTTCTTTTTGGGACTTGGAACCTATCTGTATATTCCACTGACCAAAGAACCAGTAAAAGCCCAGGAGTTTGAACGACCTGTTTTTGGAGGAAGCTACAAAAGAGGCATCCCCACCAGACCAGATACACTGGACCCGGTCTATTGCTCAGACGTTACCTCATCAGAGGTTATTGGCCAGATTTACTCCCGGCTATTGAGACTTGGATCCAATCTGAAACTGAAGCCTGATCTCGCTGAGCGTTACGAAGTCAGTGAAGATCGTAAAGTCTATACTTTTACGTTAAAGAGAAAGGTGCGTTTTCATACAATCACCGAGGAAAATCTGATTTCTCAAAATAAAGGTCGGGAAGTTACAGCGGGTGATGTTGTTTTCAGCTTTCAAAGAGTGCTCGACCCCAGGATTGACAGCCCCAACCGACATTTTCTTGAGATGGTCGAAGGTGCCCAGGAGTTCATGAATAGCAAGAGAAACTTTGTCAGCGGATTCAAGGTTTTGTCGGACCACAAATTACAAATCCGTCTGAGAAGCCCCTTTTCTCCCTTCTTGTACACTCTGGCAACACATGCCCTGTCCATCGTTCCCCAGGAAGATGTTAGTAAATGGGGAGATAGCTTTGGAGAGCATCCCGTTGGCAGTGGAGCTTTCATTTTTGAAAAGGTGGAAAGCTGGAAGCATAAAGATTCCAGGGTGAAAGGAAAGATGACTCTGCGCTCCAATCTCGATTTTCACAAGGGTAGACCCTATCTGGACAAGGTAGAGTTTTACTTCATTCCCAAGGATCGAAATCAATTCTCTCTGTTTGAAAAGCACAACCTGTATCACGTGGGCTCTATTCCACCAGAACATCTGCGCGATGCACTCAAGAACAAGGACTATCATTTTCAGGAGAGTGCCTCCAAGGAAATCAGCTACCTGGGGATGAATGTAAAAATCAAACCCTTTGACAATGTTTTTGTGAGAAAGGCTCTGAACCATCTTGTCAACAAGGACATGATTGTAAGGCATATTCTTTCCAATCGTGGCGGAGTCGCCAATGGTCCTCTCTCTCCAGGTATCGTCGGCTATGATCCCGGACGGTTGATGGGCTACGACTACAATATCGCAAAAGCCAGAGAGTATCTGGCAAGGGCCGATTACAGCTTTAGTGAAAACGGAATGGTCAAAGATTTTCCGGAAATCACCCTGCACCTGAACCAGAGGGAAGTCTTTAATGCCATTGCCAAAGTAGTCCAGGCAAATTTCGCTGACATCGGTATCAAATTACGCCTGATTATAGACAACTGGGGCAACCATATTCACAAGATAGATCACGATCAAGCTCCATTTTTTGGTTTGGGATGGCAAGCTGACTATCCGGATGCAGACAATATCCTTTTCAACAACTTCCATTCTTCCTCAAAAATTTACAACAGCTCCAGATATTTGAATCCTGTGGTGGACAGAACTTTGGAGGAGGCACGCAAAGCCCAGGACGAAGAAAAGAGAGTCGCACTTTATCGTCAGGCGGAATCCATCATTATTGACGAAGCCCCCTGGATTTTTCTGCATTACCCCACTTCCTACACTCTTTCCCAACCTTATGTACGAGGACTGAAAATCAATGCTCTGGGTCCGGCAGAAGTCGACTACTATCATGTTTGGCTCAGTACAAACCGAAATCTGGAAGATGACAAAACATAAATTCAAGATTCTTTTCCTGATGTTGTTCACCCTGACTCTCTTCTGCGAGGAAGAGAAGAAGGCCATCGATGTGGTTGGCAACCAAATCCTCAAATACCTCGAGAGCAAGAAAGAAAGTGCACTCGAGAAAAGGGAGATCAGCAATAAGGACCAGAAGCAACTGGACAAGCTAATCCAGAAGATAGTCGCTCGCTCTCTTTATGAAAGAAAAAAGGCTGTCTCAACCAAAGAAGTCTCCCAGAGCAAAAGCGCTTATCTGGGCCGCGGTGTTTTTCGGGTCTACGGCACCAGTTTTGGAAAGCCTGGCAACAAGGGTGAATCCAATGTCTTCAAGGATGGCTCCAAGGTAAAGTGGGGAATCGTCACAGGTGCCTTACCACACCCCAGCGCTGT
>Ga0255760_10001221_pt1 | contig 24952 bp, 18 predicted proteins | sample 071ome_25_FD_179960 | JGI IMG/M metagenome (GOLD analysis project Ga0255760, IMG submission 179960) | Coastal salt marsh microbial communities from the Groves Creek Marsh, Skidaway Island, Georgia - 071410BT metaG (version 2) | ecosystem: Environmental > Aquatic > Marine > Intertidal zone >...
GAGATATCACAACTTTGGTAGTTAAGGATTCTGGTGGTAATACACTAACTGCGGATGGTAACGGGGATTACACCGTCTCTGCTGGAACAACAGCCCTGAGCGTAACTGTTCCCACAGTCTCCGATGCCGTCTATGAAGGATCTGAAACCTTTGAATTGAACGGAAAGACAGAGTTCATGGGTGCCACTGTATCAGGGACTGGTACGATAAAAGATGATGGCACTGCCACTGATGGAGATGATGCTGGTACCACAGTGGATAACGACAAGCCAGGTATGACCATTGGAAACGTGACTGTAGAAGAGGGATCTGGTGCTGTCTTTAATGTAACAGTTGGTCAGGCTGAGAGTGATTACAAGGTCAGCTTTAACACAAGCGTGAATGGAACTGCTGAAGCAGGAGATATCACAACTTTGGTAGTTAAGGATTCTGGTGGTAATACACTAACTGCGGATGGTAACGGGGATTACACCGTCTCTGCTGGAACAACAGCCCTGAGCGTAACTGTTCCCACAGTCTCCGATGCAGTCTATGAAGGATCTGAAACCTTTGAATTGAACGGAAAGACAGAGTTCATGGGTGCCACTGTATCAGGGACTGGTACGATAAAAGATGATGGTACTGCTACTGATGGAGATGATGCTGGCACCACCGTCGATAACGACAAGCCAACATTAACGATTAATGATGTAACTGTGGATGAAAACGCCGGTACCGCAACTTTTACTGTAACTGCAAGCAATACAGCCGAAGACAATATTACCTTTAATTATTCAACATCAAATAATACAGCAACAGCTGGTTCTGACTACACAGCCAAAACTTCACAAACTGGAACCATTACTGCAGGGAATACAACCACCAATATTACTGTTTCTATTACAGATGATGCTCTGGATGAAACTAATGAAACCTTTAACGTAACCATTTCCAACCCAACCAATGCAACGATCGGGGATGGAGTAGGTGTTGCGACAATTACAGATAATGATACTGCTGGTAACAGTGCACCCGTTATTGATCTGGATTCGAATGACAGTACCACTGCAGCAAATAGTAAGGATTTTAGTTCGGCCTATGCTCTGGGCGCTCGAGCAATAAGCATTGGTGATAGCGATGTCAAGATCACTGATTCGGATGATACCAATATAGAAAGTGCAACGATTACTCTCACCAATCGCAAAACCAATGATTTACTCTTTGCAGGTGATCTCCCGACAGGAATTACGGCGAGTGCATATAATACTGGCACAGGAGTTATTACATTAAGCGGCTCGGCAAGTTTGGCTGATTATAAAGAGGCCATTGAGGCGATTAAATTTTACAATGGAAATACGGGAAGTGATACGAGTAGTCGCACAATAGAGGTGATTGTAAACGATGGGGATGTGAACTCAGCGAAGGGTACCGCAACAATAAGTGTGGCTGCGAATTCGTTAACTGTCACGGGGCAACCAACCGTTGAAGAGGGCAAGTCTTCAATCTTTAACCTGGAATTGATCAAGGCTCGCAATAGTGATACCAAAATTTATTTAACAACGTCCGGAGACGCAACTTCTGGTACTGACTATGAGGCCCAGCTACAGTACGAATCTTCAACTGGAACCTGGACAAATGTTTCCAATGATGGAGGGGGTAATTTTGTAGTAATCACCCAGGGAAAAACCTCGGTTGATGTGAAAGTGAAAACAATCGCTGAAAATCCAGCGGTTGCTGATGCTGGAGAGTCCATTACTTTAACTGCAACTGTTGATGGGTCACCTGCAGACTTAGCCAGTAGCACTGCTTCAGGTAGCAGTATTATTACTGAACTACCGTCTATAACAGTTGGTGCCCCGGGTTCGGTGAACGAGGGGCAGGATGCTATTTTTGAGGTTGGCTTTACCAGTGCGACCACAGCAAACACTAATGTGATCCTGACTCTTTCCGGGAAGGCTGTAGCAGCTGATTACACTGCAATAGCGGTGTCCTTTAATGAAGGAACCAGTTATACGGCCATAAACAATGGTGACACAGTCACTATTGCATCTGGAACAACTACAGCCTGGGTTAAGGTAACCATTGCAAATGGTGATGCAGTAGAAGGGGACGAGTCGCTTGTTTTAACAGCATCAACAACAGCAAATCATATTGCAGCATCAGGGCGAACTGCTACTGAAAGTACTGTCATAATAGAGCCATTGTCATTGACTGTAACCGAAGAAAAGGACGGTACAGTGATCGCAGAGGGTAATGCTGGTGCGACTTCAGTAACGACAACTGCAGATAATAACTATAATTACGTTTCAAACGGCAATGGTTCAAACGGAACCATAACTGATAATGGAAATGGTACTTTAACCTACACTCCAAATTCAGATTTCTCCGGGACAGATACTTTTGGCTATATTAAAGTAGATAAAACTACAGGTGAGAGAACTTCGGCAACAGCAACAGTTACAGTTGCCGCTGAAGCTGATACCCCAAATGTTACTCTAAGCGTTAGTAATGAAGTTCAAGGCACAGGTGCAAATCAGTTGACCAACGGTGATCTGAATAGTGCTTTGAGTGCCGATTCCGGTGCAGATGGGAACTGGTATGGAAAACAATCTCCAGGAAATTCAGGTAAATCTGTTTTGGCATCAAGGGATGTCACTTTAGATCGTACTGATGCTGATTCGGATGGTAATTTTCAAGTCAATCTCTCAGGCGAGTGGATGGTTCAAAATGTAAGTGTGCCAGCTGCAGACAATGGAGACAATTTCGAATTAAAATTTACTTTGACAGGCTCAGGGACAGATGGCCAGGTTTCATGGATTGGTGACATTAATGATGGTTCCACAGAAACGGTTATTTCACAAAATTTATCTGCAGGTTCCCATACAATCACGATTTCCAATACGGCTACAACTGGAAGTGATACGAATAAAAATGCTTTTATCATGACCGGTAGTAACCTGACCGTTGATGATGTAACACTTAAGAATACATCTGATATCACTTATACCTATGATGTAGATATAAACAATACACTCAATGATTTGGATGGTTCAGAGTCACTTCAAAATGTGGCTGTGACGGTCAAGAATAATGCTGGAACAGTAATTGATTCAACAAGCTACTTTAACCAGGGCAGCTATGATGCCGGCACTAAAACATGGACTATTACCCAGGCCCAACTTACAGGGTTAAAAGTTACTGTGGGCCAGACCCTGGCGACATCAGGCTTTAAGATTAATGCTACAGCGACGTCTAAAGAACAAGGGAATGCAGATACAGCTACAGCTTCACAAGAAGTATCAGTAATAAGTACCGATGATATTCCCGAGATAGGTGATAAAAGCCTGACAGTGGCGAACGCTTCACAAACCAATACCGATGGTGGGGCAATAAATACCACCTACTCCACTGATGGCGGGAATGTGTTCTCATGGAATCCTGCGAATTCTTCGATACCAAATCTCTATGCAAATGGTCAAAAGGTTTATATTACCTTCAATAATTCAGATGGCACGGTACGTGGAACTATCAATAGTGGAGCAACAGAAGTCTTCAAAACAGAAGTGGTAATGGCTAACAGTAATGCCACGACATTCAAGTATACGCAGGCAGATATACTCCTGGGGGTAGAGAGCAAAATCAGCGGAGATATTGTTCTTCCTGGTGGTGGCAATAATGATGTAATTATCCTTGGTTTCAATGACGCGAATGATAACGCCTCCGGGGTCAACGCAATTGTTAAGGCACACAACCTCATTGAAGATTCTGCGGCAGAGATTGCAAGTGCAGCTGCAGAACATTCTGTAAATACCAATAACTTCTACATTGGAGTTGATGGCAACAACATGAATGCTGGTCAACAGCTCGTGTTTGATTTTGCAACAGTCGGAAGTGATGGCCAGGGGAACACCTCTAATGCTAATGAAGTCAGCTCTATGGATATCAAGCTTTTCAATTTTGGTAGTGAAAAGTCAGGAGACGAGTTGTTTATTACTGTGATTACCAAAGATCCGAATAACGCAGGAAATACTATCAAAGAAGCAACAATCTTAACTCAGGATGCTGACTATACCAGTGACCTTGAATATACAGTAAGGAGCACCTCCGGCAACCCGATAGTCGGAATTGAGTTTTTGGCTGGTAACAATAGCTCGTTTAAGCTGGGAGTGAAAGGCATTGGTGCAATCAAGACCGATGATACTTTCAAAATGGAATTTGGATATGACATTACAGATGCGGATGGCGATAAAGACAATGGCATTGTGACTGTAAATGTCGATTCCGATCAAGATGGAGTCGCTGATTTGAATACAAGCCTTTCTTCTCAGAAGGATAGTAGTGTATACCATGATTCAGCAGATCATATTCTCGATGCCGGTGCTGGTACAGACACCCTGTTGTTTAAAAGCGGCAACGGTATTGACTTTAACTCATTTGCAAAAGAAATCAAAAATATAGAAGCGATGGATTTAAAAACCGATACAAATGCAAACAGTTTGTCTAATATCACCCGAAGCGAAATCATCGATATGACAGATTCTCGAAACGATTTGACTATATTCGGTAGTGCTAATGACAATGTTTCATTTAAAAGTGCTGATGGTTGGGTCAAAGGTGGCACAACTACTGATAATGGAAACACCTTTGATATCTACACTAACAGTAATGATTCATCTATCAGGGTACTTGTAGAAGATAATATCAACGATGTCATATAAATCACTTGGAGCTAACGACATGAGAAGATTATTTGTGGCTTTAGGAATTCTGTTTCTTGTTTGTCCTGACACCCTTGCGTTGACTTTGCATGAAGCAATGAATGAGGTCATTAGTACACACCCCGAAATTCTCGAAAAAGAAAAAGATTACAACTTTTTGAGAAATGAAGTGATGAAGTCTCGAAGTATGTATCAACCGACTCTGGATATAGAAGCCAAAGCAGGTTGGGAGATAATAAAAAATCCATCGACCAGGCTTCAGAACAAACAGAGCGATATAAATTCAACCAGGGTGGTGTTGAGACAAGAACTCTTCGACAGTCATGGAACTTCCAGTTTAGTCGGGAAGTCTACTGCTGAATTGGAGGCAGCTAAATTCAACTATCTTGAGCAGGTTAATAAAAAAGTCTTTGAAACCAGTGAGATCTATTTAAATTTGTTAAAAAATGTGAGACTCGTCTCTTTAGCTGAAGAGAATATAGAAATCCATGAAAAAATCTTAAAGAGTATTGATGAAAAAGTTAAAGCCAAAATGGGTAGTCAATCAGAGTACAATCGTGTTGCGGGGCGTCTGGCTATGGCGAACTCCAAGTTTGTTTTTTATAACAACAGCCTTAAGGAGTCGATTTACTTTCTTCATAAATTGATTGGAAGGTTTGTCAAAGTCGACTCCTTGACCAAGCCAAAATTTGATGACAATTTACTGCCCTCCAATCTAGAAAAAGCGGCAAAAAAGCAAAGTGCAGTTCATCCCCTGTTGAAGAGCGCCGAACAAGAATTTACTGCTAAAGAGCATGAATACAAATTGGCAAAGGCTGATAATCTGCCAAAATTTGAATTAGAAGTATCAAATGATATTAATCGAAATATGGCAGGGATTAATGGTAGAGAAAAGGATTTTCAAGCACTCTTTAAGGTTAGTTATAACCTGTTTGATGGTGGCTACAACAGGTATGATAGAAAAGCAAAAGTTAGTAAAGTACATTCTCAACAAGAGATTATAAAGGCATTGAGAAGAACCCTAATCAATGATCTTCAGCTTTCATGGACAGGGTATCAGATGCTTAAGAAGCAGATCACTGCACTCAAGAAGAACAGTTTTTATCTGAAGAAAACTCTAAAGTCTTATAAGGAAGAATATACTTTGGGTAAGAGAAGACTTATCAACCTTCTGGATGCCGAAAATGAGTTCTACAATTCCAAGGTACTATTGATAGACACTCAATTTAAATTACTTCTGCAAAAGTACAAGTTACTGAATGTAATTGGTGATATCTATCAAGCCTTAAAGCTTGATTTACAACTTGATGGCTACGATACTGCCAAGAATCTTACTACAGGTAATGATACCTATCCCCTGGATCCTGACTTTGATTATGACCTGGATAAAGTCTTTGATCGAAAGGACATTTGTCCAGGGTCCTTACCAGGATCAGAAGTTTTAACTCATGGGTGTGATAAAGCCAGCTCAAGTGATTTTGTCAATGTATCACTGGAAGAAGACGACAAGGCGGCACTGCCAAGAGATCTCATCAAGTCAAAAAAGGATCTGGTCAGAAACAGAATCACGAAAGATAAGGTAACCATTTTGGACTACATCAGCTTTATTCCCGGAAAAGCTGAACTTTCCAGAGCTTCAAAGCAATTGCTGAGAACAGTTTTATCTCAATTAAAAGTTGTATCCATGGGCTCAATCGTTGAGATCAAAGTTGGTACCAACGAAATGAAAGACGAGATAGAGAATATCTCTCTTAGTGTTCAAAGAGGCTATCTTTGGAAGAAGAACTTTGTATTAAATGGCGTAGACGCAGAGGCGATTAATATTCATCCACTGAAGAATTCGAAGAAAGCCAATATTATTCATTTGTTTGTTACGGACGATCCTGAGAATGCAGATCTGGACTACAATGTCATTGAAGACCCCAAGGTTTATTTTAAAGAGAAGGAAGTAGCTCTGACGGATCTCTCCAAGCGTGAATTGAAAAAGATAGCCAAGAGACTAAAAAACATGATGAAAGATCAGATTGATGTTTTAGTCTTCACGAAAGAGTATAAAAGAGATGTGGATAACGACAGGCTATCGCAAAACCGAGCGGAGTTTATCAAGCAGTATTTGAAAGACAAGGGAGTAAAGAGTCGTGTTATCACAGCTTTTGGAATGGGTAGATATCACCAATCCCTAGTTGGTGGTTCAGATAAAAGTAATTTTGTGGAGTTTGTTATCAGGTAATGTCAAACGACGATAATTCATGCTTTAAAACTTTAGCTCTGTTTGCGAAGCTGTATCACAAACAACACGATCTAAATTCTCTCATCTCAACTCTCCCGATTCAAAAGGGCCGCATTGAGCCAGACCTTTTTGGAATCGATTACGTCAATAATAACTTTGCTAAAGCAGCGCACAATGCCGGACTTGATTGCAAGATTATCAAGCAAAGAATCGAAGATATTGATGAATTGACTCTGCCCTTGATTCTATTGAAAAAAGATCAAACAGGAGTAATTCTCGATAGCTTGAATGAGGCAGAAGGTACAGCGCAAATTCTTTTAGCATCCAGCGGGGATACGGTTTTAACTGTAGGTTTGGAGAAACTAAAAGAGGACTATAGTGGATACCTGGTTTTGTTGGGTAAAAAGTTTGAGTATCACACTAAGAAAAACAAAACTCTTTTAGATCAAAAGCACTGGTTCTGGAGTAGTCTTAAACCCTCAATTCCCATATACATGGATGTGCTAAAGGCATCACTGGTAATCAATTTATTTGTTTTAGCAGTACCTCTGTTCAGTAGGAACGTCTATGACAGGGTGATACCAAATAATGCCATTGAAACGCTTTGGGTGCTTGCAGCTGGAGTTGTCATTGTTCTTCTGTTTGATAGTATTCTCAAGTTCATGAGAACTTACTTTTTGGAGATTGCTGCCAGAAAGAGTGACATCATCATATCAGCCAAGTTGTTTGAGCATGTAATGGGTTTAAGAAGTGAGTTTTCACCTGTTTCTGTGGGGAGTTTTGCGATTCACTTCAAAGAGTTTGATTCAGTGCGGAATTTTCTGGCATCTTCAGTTTTGACTCTGGTGATTGACTTACCTTTTCTATTTATCTTTCTGGGCGTAATTTATTACATAGGAGGGGTAATCGTATTGGTCCCAGCATTCATTATGGCATTGGTCCTTGTTTATACTTTGCTTATCGCAAAGCCTCTCTACAAAAGTATTGAAGCGACCTATCAGGCAATTGCCAGTAAAAACTCTATATTGATAGAAACATTAACTGCCCTTGAAACGATCAAGGTTTTTAATGCTTACAACACCATTCAATACAAGTATGAAGAGGCAAATGGATATATAGCTGACAAGAATGTCACAACCAAAATTATGAGTGCTTCTATTTCCACTATAACGGGCGTTCTGATCCAGCTAAACACTGTTTTCGTAGCCATAGTTGGAGTTTATTTGATTCAGGACCTTCAGTTAAGTATGGGGGGCTTGATTGCTATCGTTATTTTATCTTCAAGAACCATATCCCCAGTGGGTCAGGTAGCCGGGTTGATTTCCACCTGGGAGCAAACCAAGGTAGCGTACAAAGCATTAAACGACATTATGGCCAGGGAAGTGGAACGGGATGAATCGAAGGAGTATATCTCACTCAAGAATATCAAAGGCAGTATAGAGTTTAGACAAGTTTCCTTTGCCTATCCAAATGGAGAGGGAGAGTGTTTAAAAAATGTGTCCTTTAAAGTAAACGAGGGTGAAAAGTTCGCTCTGTTAGGAAAGATTGGCTCGGGTAAGAGTACGATTCTCAAATTGGTTCTTGGCTTATATAAGCCCCAAAGCGGCAGCATTTTAATTGATGGCGTTGATATTAATCAGGTAGACCCTGTCATTTTAAGGGACAATATAAGTTATGTGCCCCAAGAGGTTATGTTATTTGAAGGAAGTATCAAGGACAATGTGGCTTGCGGAGTACCCTACATTGACGATGAGTCCATTATCAGAGCTTCGAAGGTGTCCAGTCTACATGAATTTACTCAGAAGTCTCCCAACGGTTATGACAGTCATATTGTTGAGGGTGGTAAAAACCTGTCCGGTGGGCAAAGACAAAGCGTAGCTATTGCAAGAGCTTTTCTGAAAGATAAACCAATTGTTCTTTTTGATGAGCCAACCAATGCTATGGATACCGTGAGTGAAAGTTACTCCAGATCAAACCTGGTGACTAAAACCAGAGATAAGACAATTCTTCTGGTTACCCACAAGATGAATATGTTGGATCTGGTAGATAATGTGATTATTTTGGAAGAAGGGCAAATTGTTTACAACGGCCCGAAAAGTTCACTGGAGAATTGGATGGCTAATGAGCAAAAATAACCTGGAATTCATGTCCAGTCTCAGTAGCGCAATCATTCAAAGAAACTCCAGGTCTTCCAGAGTGATTTTAAATGTCATCATTCTATCGGTTCTTTCACTGATTGTATGGGCCAGTTTCGGTTCTATTGATGAGATTGTAAAAGGCTATGGCAAGGTGGTTCCATCATCCAAGGTTCAGATTATTCAAAACCTGGAGGGTGGAATAGTATCGGAAATTTTAGTCAAAAGTGCTGATATTGTTAAACAGGGAACGCCTCTGCTAAAGATTGTGAATAAGCAGTTTGAGAGTAGTTTTGTTAGCAGTGGCTTAAAGCTGGACGAGTTAAGAATACGAGCAAAAAGGTTAGAGATAGAAGCTCAGTTCGGGGGTGAATTTGTAATCGAGGATCAAAGGCTGGTTGAACAGAATGAGGAGTTGATTAAAAACGAAACTATTTTGTTTAACTCACACATGAAGTTTCTTGCCAATCAAGTGGATATGATCAAAGAACAGATAAAACAAAATGAATCCAAAACCTCTGAATACGTGAAAACTACCGCTCTTTTGAAGACCAAAAAGAAATTGCTTCTGGAGGAAATTAACCTGGTAGAGCCTTTAGTTAAAAAAGGCATTGAATCGCAATTAACACTGATTCGTTTACAAAAGGAAAATGTAAATATTTCCATGGATCAAGAGAGGATTGTGCTGGCAAAGGAAAACTCGGAAAGCCAGAGGATTGAGCTACTACAAAAGATAGAGGATTTGAAGATTTCCTTTAAAAACAGGGCTCAAAAGCAGTTAAATGAACTAATTGCCCGAATTTCTCAAATTACAAACGAGCAGAGTAAATTTGAAGATCAAGTGTCCAGAACTTTGGTTACATCGCCAGTTAATGGAAAGGTTAAAAGAGTTCTCGTGAATACAATAGGTGGAGTCATTAAACCGGGGGAGTCTCTTGTTGAAATTGTTCCCCTGGAAGATGAGCTGATTATTGAAAGTAAGATCAAGCCCGAGGACATTGCTTTTTTGTATCCGGGACAAAAGGCGATCATCAAATTTACAGCCTATGATTTTTCTGTGCATGGAGGCCTAGAGGCCCAATTGACTGGAATTAGCGCAGATACAATAGAGGACAAGCGGGGAAACAGCTATTATCTGGTTGAGCTGAAGACTACGAACAAATTTCATGACAATCAAAACAACGCTATGAAAATTTTGCCCGGAATGACCATTGCTGTCGATATACTTACAGGCAAAAAAACCATTATGGAATATATCCTCAAGCCTCTTTTAGATGTGAAAAATACAGCCTTATGAGATGAGCTGATTACAGGGTGAACATTTGAATACAGTATCATCTGACCCCTTACACTTTACCAATGGTAAATGCACTTAACGCAGTGGCCCGAAATCCGGGGGGCATCTCAGTATACACCCTAAATACAAAAGTCAAACCTCTGAAGAGTTTTGATGAAACAAGTCTCAAAATCTTAAAAGCTCTTCTTTGAAAAATGAACTAATAAACAATTGTTCTAGGTTTGAATCGTAGGGCATGTTTAATAAGTTTATGATTCCAATCCCAGCGTTCCATGAAGCGATCTTCGGAGTAATAACGCTCATCATTAGCATAGGTATCATAATAGTAAATACGCTTGAGCTTTTGGTCATATCCAGAAACTACTATCCAATGCAAACTAGGGAGGGTCAATTTCTTACCAAACGCTAAATTGATTTTTCTATCTGAAGGTCTAATTAAGGCAATAACCGGACGATTAAAGCGCAGTAATTGTTTAATTCTCGACAAAGAAGACTGTGTCTCGGAATATGAATTACGACGATGTATCTTCAATAGTTCAACTACACCGCCTGGCCTGGTACCAAGTCTATATAATGGAGTCGAACCTCTGGCAAATGGAAGTCTATTTACTAAAGGAATCTGAAACTTCTTTTTTCGTATTTCTCGCATCTGATCATAATTAACATTATGACCGTGAAATTTAAGTACCCGTGTAGCACTATTAATGCCGCAACTCCAATCATCATCTTGAGTTTTGACAGCCGGTAGAACTATCCTCTTCTGGGTGAGGACCGTGGTCGGTATTTCTGGGATCTTCAAATTTAAGTTATAACCCATGAACGATGTCATCCAACTCGGATAATAGTAAGGGTATGGGTAGCGTTTAACCGAAGGAGCTTGGTGAGATGTCTGATCATGTTGCTTAAAATTTTCGAAACTCGGGAAATTCGGGTTCGCAATAATCGAATCACACCATAAACTGATTAATATTATCCATTGAATTTTCATATACATTTACATACGTTTTTATTTCAATTCAGTTTCATAATTACAATTATTTTCAACTTATAAGCTTGGATAAAAACATATAAAACAATTGAAAAAGCTAATTTTTGAGGTGGTTAGGAATATCTAGCCGCCTGTTATGAAGTCACAATTTACTTATCAATTCACCAAGTATCAGCATGGAACATAGTTGCGAAGCAGAAGAACTAAACTTACTTTGCGGCTGCAATTATTTAATCACAATAAACCGTAAATATTCTAGATTGATATTTTGGAACAGAAAGGTATGAGATGACAATATGTCGCCCAGTTATGATGATAACCCTATTTAGTATTCTGCTTAACACAACTGTATTTGCCAGCGAAACCGTCGAGTACGTCGATCTAAATAAGTACATGGGTCAATGGTATGAGGTTGCAAGCATTCCCACACGTTTTCAAAGAGATTGTGTTGGAACGAACGCCGTATATACTCTCTTGGAAAACGGCGAAGTAGATGTCAATAATAGCTGTCGTAAATTCACTTTAGACGGTGAGTTAAATACGTCTAGAGGTAGAGGAAGAGTTGTAGATACAGTCTCGAATTCGAAACTGGAAATCAGCTTCGTTGGACCATTTATTGGAGATACATGGTTCTTCTGGGCCGACTACTGGATTCTTGAACTGGGAGAAAATTACGAGTACGCCGTCATTGGTTCACCCTCAAAAAAGTTTTTGTGGATTCTAAGCCGCGAGAAAACATTAGACCAAGAGCTTTATAAAGAAATTCTCGAACGCCGCCAGGCAGATGGCTACAACGTCGAATTACTCAAGAGAACCTTGCAATAAAGTTATCGGCAAGCCTACTGTCAGTTATGGAAATCAGAGCAGTAGGCTTTCCATTAGTCAGATATGCGTGTCTTTCTAACAACTTTCCAGACTCCATCGCGTTGTCGCTGTGCCTTTATGTCTAGTCTGGTGTGATCAAAATCTTGTCTCTTGCTCTCTCGGGAACAAAAGACATCGTAAAGAGTTATTTTGCCATTACGACCTAACTTTAACCTCTTTGTTTGTGTAATGTCCTGTCTCAACAATGAAGAAAATTTCCTGAAACCCTTTGAATAAAGGGCTTCAGGGCTTTAAGTAAAGTCGGGTTGACTGGATTCGAATAATAACCTGAATGATAGACTAGGATAACTGAGGATAAAACAGACCTCTAAAAGTCAGGCTCTATCAGTAAATTATAGCTTTTTTTGCTTTCCAATTGTCGTCAATGATCTTTAACTATCATTGGTTAGTGTCACAAAATTGGCACAAATGAAGGAAAGCAAATGGCTACAATCATGAAACGTAAGAAATCTGGCTCATCCAACTACTCTTACACTGCCAGGATCCGAATCAATGGTTTCCCGCAAGAAGCCAAGTCTTTTAGTACTATGGCTGCAGCTCGCCATTGGGCGACGGTAAGAGAAGCTGAGATCCGTGAAGGTAGAACCCTTGGAACGCTCAAGGGGAACAAAAAGACGGTGGCTGAAATGATAGAGCGCTATATCGAATCAGTTTTGATCGTAAACACCAAAGCCACAAAAAAAGGTACGGTTGCTCAGCAGCTAAATTACTGGATTTCTCAGATTGGAGATCTAAAGATCAAGGACGTGACCCCAGCAATTGTCGCAGCCTACAGGGACAAACTAAAGCTTGGCGTAACTCCTAGAGGCAACTTGAGAAAACCTGCAACAATTAATCATTACATAAATAACTTGAGTCATTGCTTTACAATCGCTTGTAAAGAATGGGGATGGATCAAAGAAAATCCGGTGGCTAAAGTCTCCAGATTGCCAAAGAACAATGCGAGAGTCAGATACCTGGAGGATGATGAAAGAGCAAAGCTCCTTCAAGCCTGTAGACAGGTTTCTGATGGGTATCTTGAAAGACTGGTGTTATTTGCGATCCTAACCGGTGCTAGAAGAGGCGAGATTGAAAGTCTGACCTGGCGAAACATTGATTATAAAAAGCGCTTGATCTATCTGCTTGAAACCAAGAATGGTGAATCTCGTTCAGTTCACATGAGTAAGCGGTTGGAAACTGTGCTGAATCTGCAAAGAACGCTAGGATCCAGGGATAATCACTTGGTATTTTGTAGCCCAACAGATCCGCAAAAATCTATTCGATTTAATAATGCGTTTTATAAGGCTTTGAAGATTGCAGGAATCGAGGATTTTCGATTTCACGATCTCCGACATGATGCTGCATCGCTTCTGGCCAAGAATGGAGCGACCTTACTTGAGATCGCAGCTGTGTTGGGCCATAAAACTCTTTCAATGGTGAAGAGGTATAGTCATTTGACTGAGAATCATACTAGGGGTGTTTTGGAGAGGATGAACGCCTCCTTTTGATTTTTTCACCTTTTAAACTCAAATCCAAGCTGCTGCATTCTATTTGAAGTCCAGATCCATAACACATACATCGCAGTGCCTTAGTTTAACAAAAAGTGCATAGCAGCTTAATTTTCCGTTCTTTGCATGATAGTATAACTCGTTTGTTTTCAACGTCTGATTTTGCTATCTAGTAGTAGCAAATTTAGTCATCAATTATTAGTTAGTCGTCCCCGAAAAATGCAGCTCGTGTTTTACTGAATTTAGAGCTGATAAGAGTGGTTGGTTAATTGTTTAAGAAAAAATTTAATTTCCAGCACAAATCCAGCCACCTCCACCTTGGCTTTCTTTAGAATTCCCAACATTTTCCTTAGGTTGGACCCAGCTCCCGCAAGCAGCGCGTTGATTTCATCTCCAATTTTGCCTTTGAGGTAGCATCTTCCCATCCGGTGGTCTGATTTCAAATGCCCTATCTTGGGTTCTATTGCGCTTCTTCTCTTCTTTCTCTTTATCTAAGAGGGACTCAATTTGGAGTTACTTCTACCAGCTATATGAATATTGGCTTCTCCCTTATAACCATTTCCTCGATATCCACGGTCAACAAAGACTTCCTTAACCTTTGTCTGTGCAGTTTCTTCTATACTCTGGATTACATCTACCAGGGAGTGTCCATCAAATGGGTTATTAGCAAGATAATCAACACTAAAAACCCAGTTGTTCTTGTTTGTAGTCGCAATGGATATCTTCTGACCAAACTCATATCGCTTGTGCGCCTTGCCTTTAGAAATACATTTTACTGAGGGCTCGCAGATGGAGTACAGTTTGTCTTGTACAAGCTTTCCTTTAGCGAGATATCTCCTGGAAAGACTTAGCAATTGATTCAATGAGACAGGTAAGTTAGCACTTGCCTTTCTCTCAATGTCACGGATCAAGCGTTTTAGCCAAGTCCCTAGTTTAGATAGGGACTTTCTCATTCTCTTAAACTGCTTGGCATGTGCATATCTAGCTACCTCAACTACCTTCTTTTTGGACAGACGACGATAACTTTGTCGCAACTTAACACCAGCACTTCTAGCTTCTACACCAAGCTTCTGAATGAGTCCACACGCCAGTTTTGAATCAGTTGGAAAGCTGATATTCTTCTCTTGCACAGTTGTATCTACATTCACACTTGAAAGGTCTTTTTCCTTCAAGCTATTCTCTCGTACTGCGAGATCAATGGCTTCTTTCAATAGTTCTCTTAGTCTTTCAACCCCAATTCGCTTTCTCCACTTAATCAGGGTTGTGTAGTCAATAGGAAACTCATGCTGTATGAACTCGTAACCACAAAAATACTGCCAATAGGGATTCTCTACCCATCTCGGTTCAAGGTCCTCATCGGAAACGTTGAAGGTGTATTTCAAATACAATAGTCCCACTAACAAGCGAATAGGAGCTCCCGGTCGCTCTTTGTCGCTGTAAGCATCTGCAAGAGCCACCTCAAAACGGTCCCATTCAATTAGATCCGCTAAAACAAACAGTTCATGCTTTTGATTAAGAAATTTACGGAAACTTTAACGTACGAGGTTTAATTGGATTCCAAATTTGTTCGATTTTGGCTTCACGTTAGCACTCCAAATTGCAAGAAAACATGCACCTTATTAACACTTTCTTGCAATTTTAGATCACTTTTAGGCGGCTTGCACCCTTTGTTCATCTACTTTGAATGGGTATTTCAGGGACGACTACCTATTTCAACTGCAAGTTCCGACTTCACCAGTTGAAATTAGACTTTGGTGCTACTTATAGTCTACACTCTATAAGTAGCAAAAGAGCAATGAACGGCAGTGAGTATATGGTAGCGTTTGAAGTCATAGCAGGGGATTTTACTAGTGGGTATGCACTTTCCAACGGGAAGTATCTTAAAGTGAAACCAAAATCTAACTTCTTTTTTGAGGAGAAAATATTTGGTCCTCAAATCAAATCCGTTAACTTGGTAAACCAACACGAGGCCAAAAGTTTCTTGGGTAGTGCAGCTATGGGTTTAGCAGGTGGTGCTTTGCTCGGACCACTCGGACTTATTGCTGGCGCTGTAGCAGGAGGGAGCAGTAGCAAAATACTGTTTTCTGTGGAGTTTAAAGATGGGCGCAAGTTACTTGGTTCATGCAAAAGTTCGGACTACGGAAAGATACAACAAACTCAAAACTTCAACAGCACTCAGGGTAAAAGCATCTTTAGTCTGCTAATTCAGGTGGCTAGTGGATTTTTTGCTGTAACTATTTTGATTGCTCTTGTCTCTGACCCTAATGCCAAAGCTTCAAGCAAGTTGACTTCAGATGGAAATAGACTGCAGACCGCCTACACTAAAGACACTAGCCGATCTGCTGATAAAAACAAAAACCGGAAAACTGTTCCAATCCCATCGTCTACCACTGAAACTAAACTATCTCAGTCCGGCGCTTTGAGCGGTGAATTGAAAGAATGTCTAGATAAAGACCTAAGACTAGCCAGATCCAGGTGTATTAACAAACTTGATGAAAAGCACCTGACTGAACCATTGAGAAAGTGTAGATCACTTGAAGGTATCCTCGAAAGATCTAGATGCTATGAAAAAGAAATTGGGAGCTAGGGCAATTACAGAAATTGATCCCATTCACTTGGTTCATGTTTCTTTTTGCAATCTTCCATCCCAAGCATTTTTCTAGCGTGAGGTGTTAAGCCAAGTTCTTTGGCAATACCCAACATAGCTCTCTCACAATCTCTTAATATCTTGTAGGAGTCAGACTTACGCTTTCTACCACGATTGTCTAGTTCAAAAGGTCCCTCTAAGGCAACTATTGGAACCATCTCTCGATACAAACAAACATTTTCACAGAATGTTTGAAGTAAAAATGAATCCGCTGTACTCAATCCTCCAAAAGCCTCCATGCTATCGAGCAAATCGTCCCATACCGATCCTGCGGCCTCACTAAGTTTTGCTGGCTTTGTGACTTTCATCAAAACAACCCTTGCGTTCCAAAAAATAAAAAAAATGACCCTTCGTAAAAATTTGACTATCCCAACCGGCTTGAAACCCTTTGTACCTTAGGATTCGCACCCCCCACCCCCCAAAAGGTGTAGAGGGTGCGAATTGATTCCATTCTTTCCTCTTCATTTAAACATCTTCGCCAACTCAGGGTTTAATGTCTCTTCAGCTTCTTCACTTACTACACTACCTCGCTGAGGTTTGCGATAAGGCGGAGTGTAAAACTGCATACCTTTACTCACTCTCCGAGACCGTGTACCGGGTAGTGACGATAGAATCGAGCCAATCTTGCGTGAGTCTCGTTTCTCCAGAACAATAGCGTCCGATTCGAAGTTACTGGCTTGAATAATTTCGGGAATGGATTTGTAATCCCAAGCTGCTTTGGGTGAATCGAAATCAAAGAGGCATAACAACGCTTCCTCTACAGGATCGATACTTGTGAAGCGCCTGTTATGATTCGTGAGAAGTTCCTCTTCAGAATTACTCAACCACCAAGTTTCACCTTTGCTATAGAGAGTTTCATAGACTTCTGCGAATATTTGCTGCATCTCAAACTCACCCTCATAGTCAATGGACAAGCATTCAATTGGCCAAAATCTGGAGTTCCCCGTCCTGTCATTCAGGAAAGTTGTTTCATTAACAGAGCCACAAAGAACAGTTCTTCTGGGGTAGATTTCAGGTTCTTCCCTGTAGGGCTTTCGAATTTCATCAGTGGTTTGCGTTATAAATGATTTGAGTTTACAGTTGTCCGACCTTCTGAATGTAGCTTCTATCTCGCCCAGTTCGACCAACCACTTACTGATAACAACGACCACGGAATCTTTGTTTGCCACATCAAGTAAAAATCCTTCTGCAAAATACTCTTTAACGTCTTCACACACTTTTCTGAAGAATGTAGTTTTCCCAATTCCTTGTCTACCCTGAAGTACCAGAACTCCCCGAGCATGGAATCCATCTTCAAACACTGCGGCTACCATTGAAGTGAGCCATTTTCTAATGAGCAAATTTCTCAAAGACCTTTGTTCCAACGGCACAGTAAGTCGCTCACAGAAGCGATCAATCCTTTGCTTCTTATCCCAAGGAGACCTCAGAATCATCTTCTGAATTGGGCAGTATGAATTCTCTTTTCCGATTAGCTTTGCAAAGTTAATGATTTTAGTACGATTAGCGATCCCATATTTTGTACAAACATCCTCAATAAATGTAAAGCAGTCGTTGTTGCCAAGCTTATTCAATGATTCATTCTGTCTTGAAGTGATCTCTGTTCTTCGACTCATCAGATTGTATCGGATTGAGATTTTGTGAAAATCTAAAATGGCGACAATGTTTACCTTTGTGCACTTTACACTTCCATTTTTGTTTTTATCAGTCAAAAAAGGAGATTCTAGTTTGCATTTAGCATAAACCCGATCCACATCCTTTTGAGTTCGTTCGTAGGAGGATTCGTATTTTGCACCCACAGTAGAAGGGTGATCCAGAATCATCTGAAGGGTTTGCTCACTAGTAAATCCTTTGTCAAAGCACTCTTTGATAACGCGGTACGCGTTAGCACTCCGATCATCGCCAATCTGCGGAATTTCTTTGATTAGTCTTAGTGCGCTTTTACTTAAACGCTCGAGATCATATTGGACTTTCCCACTTGTGTTTGCCTGCTCTTTCTTGATTACTTTTCCTGTTTCTAATTCATTGTTTGATTTAGCGGACCTAAACTCTTTAAGGCTAATGGTTTCGCCATACTCGCAACGATGGAGCAGCGTTTTACATTGTGTTCTGCCAGAAGCCACCTTTTTCTTGTTTGGCCAGTTGACTGTCCCCCCCATTCGGAAGAGCTGAGATAGTGTTGCACTCACAGGATCTGCACCGTAGGCTTTGGCTATGCCCTTAAGCACCCGAGTCAGTGTTTCGCGGCTCTCTTCACTGTCCAGCCTAATTGGCTCATCGAGGAAAAAAATTGCCTGGTATCGACCTGGGGATGTTTCTAAAAGTATATTGGGTTCTTTGGGAAGAGCTCCAAGTTTTGACTCGCCATCCTCATCGAAATCCAAGACGATACAGTGAATGCCTGTAACCTGATTCTTGGTGCGGGACTGAGCACTCTCACTGAAAACAGCAGGTGTGTAGTACAGGTTTGCTCCATCAGTTTCCGAAAACCTCGCTACGAACTGCTCAATCATTGATGGATCATTAAGATCTACCCATTCTTCAATTGGGCCTATTTTTCGACCATCTTTAGGGGACTCTCCAAGTGCACATATGCGTATGCGTCCGGAACCTAATCGTCTGGCTGAAGCCAAAAACGCTTCGAAATGTGCTCTTGTTTCTTTTAAATTAGTTTGATTTTTCATTTCCGCATCTACCTTTCATTCATCCATTGAAAGAAGGCTTGCTCGTCAATCAAGATCCTTCTGCCTGCTCTTTTAACTACTTTTGAAAATCCGTTAATCTCCCGACGAAACACCATGTGCCGTAGTGCACTGGTACTAGGCCAAGGGTGAAACTTGTGCCAATCTGTTAACGGAATGAACTTTCTTCTTTGATCCATGCTTATCCTCCTGAATCACTGGTTATCACAAATTTTTGTGATTAGAGGTTACCGAGCGATCCGATTGAGGTTCACGGAATTCAATTTGTACAAGTGTGATTACGGAGTGGTCTGGTCTGGGGAAAGCTGTCGCAAAAGTAAGGCTAAAAGAGACTGCTGCTTTTGATTTAGATTGAACTCGTTTGGGCTCCCAGGCAAACGTTTATAATAAGCGGCTCTTACAATTTTTTGGATTGCAAAGTTTAGAGCGATATATTCAGCGAAGGACGCCGATGATGGTATGATTTTTTCAGAGTAGTCTTTCCTGCTGGAAGTTTGTCCCACTTTTACAGCAAGGCCGAAATAAGAGTTATCTTGCAAAGCTAGCTGAAGTAAATGAGCATTAAGCATGGAAAGCAGAGTACAAGTGTTGTTGGGATAAGCTAGATTATCAATTTTTAAGATAATATCAGAGAATAAATGGCAGTCTTCGATAAACTTTCGTGCGCTGTCAAGTGCTACATGTTTCACTGAAAGCTTGACCACCATTTTAGCTTGTTCATCAACTGCTCTTATAGTTTTCTTTGCCTCATCTTTAGTTTGGGCATGGACTTCACGACGATACTTTTCGATCGAAGTTGGCTCTAACGGAAAACTGGAGTCGGAAACGGATCCCCATTTGGCAACTTCCTCCATAAGTTTGGCGGCAGCCTCTGTTGCAGATTCATAACTTAATGGAGAGCCATCATTAGCTAGATACTTATCTTTGAATGGCAGGTTTGTATCCTTGATCAAGTGTGAGGTTTCCCTCAAAAAACTGCATAGATTGTATGCAAAGATTTTTTTGTCTAGGAGTGAATGGTGGCCTATACAATACATTCTTTCGAACAATCTGGTAGGGTCTACTTTAGGTCGACTAATATTGGAAAACATTAACCATAATATAGCCTTTCGAAGGTTATTATTATCTGAACTGGGGTGGGACAATAATTCAGCATAATCACTAGCCTGTAGTTTCAGCTTCTTTGATTCTCTAAGTAACTCTTCTTTGAAATTATCATCCAACATTAGAGAAATTACCTACCCAACTTGACCGGAGAATAGTCAGCTTTTAAACTTACTGTCACAATATTGGCACAAATGGAAAGTCCAAGAAAGGAAAAATGCTCTAAAAAAACTGATTTGATCGGCTTTCTAGAGCATTTATTTAAAGTCGGGTTGACTGGATTCGAACCAGCGACCCCACGCCCCCCAGACGTGTGCGCTACCAAACTGCGCTACAACCCGTGAGGCGAGAGGTTAACACAGCTTGTCCGGTCAGGCAATACAATGGATTACCCTTGTGAAAAGAAAATGAAGCCACTTGATCAGTGAATTAATGGCCTTCCTTCAGGACTCCCCTGGAATCGACCTTCTCCTGTTCCTCAATCGGTCTCTTGAAGTAGAATTTTATGGTATTTCTCTTGGTGGCTCTGGAGTTTTCTGACAGGGCTGATAATTCCCATCCCCGGGAACCCATTACATCCAGGATTAATAGATTACTGAAGTCTATCTCGGGAAACTGAAAGTCCTGGACGCCAGAGGCGGACCCTAATCTTGGAATAGAAAGTCTTACCTTTAAGTGAATTCTCCTCTCTATACTATGCTGCTTCTTGTAGCAGTTCAATACACTCTTCTTGAGTTTTACTTTTTAGTCGTTTTTCTTTGTTGATGTATTCCCAAGTTGGCAGGTGGCTACATGAATCTGTAGTAGGCCTTTCTGTCTGGTAAACAATGTCAGGTGGCAGACCATCCAATGACTGATGAGGTCTGATGCAATTGTAGTAGTCAATGAACTGGGTTACACCAGCTCTGAGTTCAGCCCCTGTCCTGTATTCATTCAGGTAGAGATTTGAGCAACCTTTTCCCCAGCGTTTACGTACAATAGGTACGTTCAGGGAGCTATCATGAAAAAGTTATATCAACATCTCGGGCACTTCAAATTGATGTATGAAGTAAGTTTCGATGAAATTGAGTCCAATCTGGGATGGGGAGATACTCCCAAACTTGCCGTCAAAGTAGAAATTCCTGAGCGATTTGGATCCGAAGAAGCCAGTTCAGAATCTGAAGAAGTAGATCTTGAAGACGATAGCGCTGAGGATACTGAAGAAGGTAATAACGGTTTCTTTGACAGCGTTGAAGTCTCTGACTAATTTTAGAAAGTAGCGAGCTAGTATGGAAGAAAATTGGGTCGCTATTTATGATTGTTACCTTGACGAGGTACGTGACAAACTTGGAGACACACCCAGACTCGGAAGCTTTGAGAAACACCGCAAGTTGCTCAAGCCAATCAAACCAGAATGGGATCTGGAAGACGATCCTGAACTTACTCTCATTCTGGAGAACTGGGAGCGTATTTTCTCAGAGGGTATTCTTGGATGGGCGGTGAGTGTCCAGGCCAATGTAAGTCTGTTTTCCATGGGAAGTTCCAATCATCTGGCTCAGACACTTTTGTGGCTGGATACGGATAGATTTGATCCCCGTGTTGCCATGCATATCGCTCAAGATATCTTCTCTTTCAAGGCACACGTTGATGAAATTGAAGATCCCGAGCTCAAGAAAATGGCTCAAAGTCTGGCGGATGAATACACTCGTGACTTTGGGGTGAAAGTTCCCAAATCGGTTTCCCATGGTATTTTTCTAAAAATGAGTACCATCTACCATCAAAGGCATCACCTGCCTTGTTCGACACTCACCTTTTTACCTTATCCAGTTTTGTTTCTCCCGGAAAATCCCATGCTTTGCATGATGGTTCCTTTTCAGTTTTGGCCTGAAGAAATGGTCAAAGACTGGGAAAGTCGATGTCCGGAGTACCAGGAATACAAAGAGAAGAGCAAGCACATGAAGGTCTTCTTTGGGGTGTTCGGGGGACTCGTACTTGGTATCCCCATAGTTCAGAAGTTGCTGGAATTGCTACGACCGTAGTTTAGTAAGTCCTCTAGTCGATTGCGAACGGGCTATCCTCATATTCTTTGGGTTTTTGGCTTGTATCTGAAGCCTTCTTTGCAAAGTTTTCCAGAGCCGCCGAGATTTTGTCAAGAACCAGGTCACAGCCCTGGATCTTGTGTCTGACTTTTAAATATTCTGGATCGTTGTAGCTAATCCATACGTCTTTTTTCTCGTCTTCCCAAATCAGATATTTTTGGGGTAAATCGATTGCTGCAGTTTGGGAGCAATGCATTAGCTTGCTACCGATCGCAGGATTTCCAAAGATGATGAGTTCCGTTGGATTGAGATAGATACCCTGCTTTTCAGCTGCCTGCGAGTGCTTGACATGGGAGAAAATGGTCATGTTCTTACTAACCAGCAAGTTTTTCAGACTCATTGCTGTGTGTTTCACAGTGAATTGACTCTTTACATTTCTCATTACCTGCACAGCGGAAGACAGACCTGGAGTTAGAGAAAAACTTAGTATTAAGAAGAGGGCGTTGGGTTTAAGCATTTCATATCCTTTGTAGCTACATCGGACGTATGTGTGCTTTTTCTTTATTGGAGGCCATAGCTTTGTTAGTCTAAGTTCATGCTATACATTTTTTCAGGACTCCCGGGAGTGGGAAAAACGACCTTGGCTCGAAAGCTGGCGAAGGAAACGGGAGCGACTCATCTGAGGGTGGATACGGTGGAAAATCAGTTGGGTCTATGGGGCGTGACTCCACTTGATGATTTGGGATATCGTATTTGTTACGAGTTGGCAAAGGATCAGTTAAGTCTGGACAATTCTGTGATCGCGGATACAGTGAATCCTATTGAGATTACGAGAAAGGCCTGGCAGAAAGTTTGTCGATACTCAACTTTGCTTTTGCTTTTGCTTTGCCTGGTTGCATCAGATTGTTCGTGGGGTTTATCGAACTGTGATTAGCGAGATGATTCAGGAGCGAGTCAGTGATGAGCAGAGGGCGAGTGTGCTTTCAGTACAAGGTTTGACTGGCTTTCTGTCGCAAAGCGCAGCGACCTTGATTGCTGGAGTCATCGCAGACAGCTTTGGAGTTTTGTATGCCTTGAAGTTCAGCTTGATGGCAACATTTGTTATTGGACTCAGCTTGTGGTTATGGGAAAGGAGGCAGGGAAGCTTGTCAACTTTACCTGCGATTCAAAGTTGAGATAAACCTGGGCGGAGGTCTTGATTGATCTCCGCCTTTTTGCCGTCTGGTAAAGACTTCCCGTCTAAGGGTGGATGAGCTTTAATCCGATAATACACTTATCATACATATACTTCCAAAAGGCCCCGATGAAAATTCAATTACTGGTTCACTACCCTACAAACTGGACTGGAAATCCGACACCTGTTTTAGACTCCATCAATGGCGCTCGAAAGACCTTGCTGGAGTTGCAGCTCGACAAGTTGGGGCATTTGGGCCTATGTGTTGTGGTTTGCTTGCGAAAAATGGAGGAGTCTTCTCAAGCTGAGGAGTGTAGAGAAAGAATCCTGAAGATTTGTTCTGATTATCAAGTGGAGACTGTGGAGTTGGAAACGGGAGTCAGTGAGCCCGGTCTTGTGAGTCAATTTTTCAAGAGTAGGCCTGAATGTGAACACTATCTAAAGCTGGTGGCAGAAGACTTTTTGGCTCCATCCAGTTACGCACTGCAATGTTACAGAGAAATTGTTGATGAAAGTCATGAGGATCTCGACTTTGCCTTTAGTGTCAATGAAACCCCGGGAACAGAGTTTGAAATCTACTTTCGAAATATCACGGGCAAGCTGGAGGAAATGAAAAACGAGTCTCCGTACCTGCTAAAGTACAGAATCGCGAAACTTGAGAATCGAGGATTTCATCGCAAACGATTTCGAAGAAAGTTCATTAACGAGTTCGTACCGAATTTTCGATTTACAGCGGATTCTCAGGATTCGCTGGGTTTTCTGGGCGAATTCCTGCAGGCATCTGGCATCACGGCCCTTCAATCAATTGAGCAAGCTGATCTTGAAGAATTCAGCATTGGCAAAAAGTGTTTCCTGCGAAGTTTTCCCAATCAATTTTACGATCATCGAAATGACTTTGGAGCTGAAGTAGAAGTTCCGATCAAGATGCAGTTTCTGGAAAGAGGTTTGATCTGTAAAAGGTACATGAAACCGGGCCACAAAGTATTGGATCTTTGCAGCGGGGATATGTATCTGCCTCAAATCTGCTATCGAAAGTCTGGTTGCAGTATTCACTGCATAGACAACAGTGAAACCTCGAGAAAGCTATACGAAGAAAAAGGTCTGTCTGATTTTGATATTCAGCTCCATCCCTATTCAATATTGAGCGATGAAGGCTGGGCCAGGATAAGAGAATTGGGGCCTTTTGATGTCGTAACCTTTACGGCGGCGATTGAGCACTTTACAGAAGAGGAACAGGATTTTCTGGCAAAGAATATTCGAGATGTTCTAAAACCGGGAGGGGTATTGGCTGGAGATACAATAATCGTTCCCAAGCAATCTTTACCCGGACATTGGCAGCATAAAAAAGAGTTTGAGGATGAGGAAGATCTGGCTTCAGTCTTTGAGCCCTATTTCAGCGATGTGGATGTTTTTGTGAGCCATTACGAAAGCCTGGTGGACCAGCCTGTCTATTTTGTCTGCAAAGCTTGATTCTGATTCTTGTTGATCAAGGAAAAGAACTTTTCACGGACCTCCGGGATTCCACAGTCCTCCCAATCGGGGTATGCCCCCACATCATGGAGTTCATCCGGGCGTTTCACCAGGTTTTCAT
>Ga0255760_10001232_pt1 | contig 24871 bp, 20 predicted proteins | sample 071ome_25_FD_179960 | JGI IMG/M metagenome (GOLD analysis project Ga0255760, IMG submission 179960) | Coastal salt marsh microbial communities from the Groves Creek Marsh, Skidaway Island, Georgia - 071410BT metaG (version 2) | ecosystem: Environmental > Aquatic > Marine > Intertidal zone >...
TTCGTTCAGATCCAGTTTGAGGGATCGCTTGTAGTTCTGTTTGGATTCCAGAAAGTTGCCGTTGCCTTTGTAACGCGCCGCGATATTGGTGAAGGTTTGGCCGTTGAAGTGAAGGGCTTCGGCTTTCGACCATGGCAGATCCCATCCCATCACGCCCAACAATCCTGCCCGACTGGCTTTTGGATTTCGTAAAGTCATTTTGGGAGAAAATGCTCCAGGCGAAGGCGGAATCTTTATGGGAGACAGTTGATGCCACTGATTGCTGCTAAAGCGAATGTGCGCTTGCCAGACCTGATCCCATTGAAACAGCTCACCAGCGCTTTCCGGTTGAGGAAGGATGCTTGAGGCAAACGCAGTCGGTGTCGCCGTCTCCACGAGAGGCGGTTTTTCGCTTGGGAAATCCTCCCACCCCATCTTCAATATCGTTTTGAAAAACAATCCTGATACCGCCGGGATTTGAAACGCACCGATGATGCCCGCAATCAACAGCACCAGCAAAATGAAGCTGTAAACTCCAATCAGAACGGTTCGGATCAGAATACGCTTCCAAAGCGCGTCCGGCATGTTTTTTGGAAAAAGCGAATCTTCAAAATGGTGCCTTATGCTTTCGGGGAAAGGGTGTAATCCTTTTGGTGATGGTGTCCTTCGATGCGGATGAGTTGGTCAGCCGGAGTATACTCCAGCACGGCAAAAGAGTTGTTGGCGGGAGCCGGCCCTTCAATGACTGCGTTCATGGTCAGGTAGTGAATGCCGTTGATGGTTTTGTGATCGTTCACATGGTTGTGCCCTTGAAAGACCGCCACGACTTGCTTGGAATCCTCCAGAATCCTGCGGACTTCCTTTGCGCTGTGCACGCCGTAAGATCCTTCCACATCCAAACGCTGATGCACAAAGACCAGGGTCGGTCGTTGATCTTCCGACAAGATGGACTTCAACCAATCACGTTCTTTTGCGGGAATTTCGGTGTCCGTCCATGTATAATTCTTTCGTCCGTAATCCTCGCCCGCCTTCGTGAAACATGCGTCCAGGAATACGAGCCGGATTCCATTTTGAGTCAGCGCGTCGTAACTGCGATCCTGTCCGACACCCTTTAGAAACTCCTGTTTGGTCAAGGTATACACACAATGATTGCCCAAAACAAACCGGCTGGGCGCGTTCAGTTTTTTGAACTCATGTGCCATGATTTCCAGGTGGGCATACTCCTTTTCCACCGTCGCTCCGGCATCGATCAGATCACCGAGACAAATGACGATGTCCGGTTTGGCCTCATTGAAGACCTCCACTGCTTCGCGCACCTTGGTGATGGAATCCCGGTAATGCCGTGATCCCGCGGTATCCAGATCCGCATAGTGGATGTCGGTGATGAGTCCGATACGGATGGGTTCGCTTGTATGTTCGTCACCACGAATCGGCGTGGCGAGTGCGAGTGATGTGGCGCCGCTCATCTTGATATATGTTCTCCTCGAAATGGAGGAGGGTTGTTTTCTTTGTTGATCAAGGGATCGCATGGTAAGATTCTGCACTCTCGAGCGAGATGCGTCCAGATTTGAAAATGTCTGCTTGACCGAAGCCGTTTGATCTCAATACTAACCCACCGGCTTTCAAGGCCCTTTTAAAACTCATGAAAGATTTGAAAACTCATCCGAATCATTGCGCCAACCTGAATCGTTTCACGCGATGGTTCATCGGAATTTTTTCCGTGTGTCATGTGCTTGTGGTGTCTGCCAATGTCCTGGTCGAGTTTCAGCAGGGTGATCAGGTGGACAAACGCGTGGACCGGCACCCTTCCATCTATGTCCCGGCAGGGAGCGCTCCAACACCATTTCTTGATCAAGGGCCGTTCAAAGCCAGATTGACCACACAGCTGACCTTGAACGCCCGACAGCCGATGACCTTCGAAATGAGAGGTCGCGGGCGCGCCACCTTGTTTGTGGATGACGCAAATGTTCTTTCCACCTGGAACACTCCCTCCAGGACCTTGACTCTGTCTCAAGGTGAACATGCTTTACGGATCGAATACACCAGCCCAAAGGGCAGCGATGCCCAGGTGCGGTTGTTCTGGAAAAGCGATGCCTTTGATTTCGAACCTGTCCCTGCCAGTGTATTGAAATCTCCTGAAGCCGGAGTGGATGCGGTGTTGAGAGCCGCACGAAACGAACTGGCCAACCAAAAGTGCGCCGCTTGTCACCAACCCGGATTGGAAATCAAGATGCCGGAAGCATTGGAAAAAGGACCTTCTTTCAATGGTATCGGGAGTCGATTGAATGCGGCATGGATGGCGGACTGGATTCAGGATCCCCAATCACTGCGGAAAAGCGCCCACATGCCACGCGTCTTCCGTGGAGACGATGCCTCGCAAAAATCAGCTCACATCGCCGCCTTCCTTGCGACTCAAACAGGTCGCACGGATCGTCTGGGGCAGGGGAATGCCGAGGAAGGAGGCCATCTGTTTCAGGAACTCGGATGCTATGCCTGTCACACTCTGGAGGAAGACACCGTTGATCGTATTTCCCTGGCAGGAGCGGGACGCAAGTATGGTCTGGGTGTGTTGGGAGGTTTTCTCCTGCAACCCGCACAGCATTACGCCGACACACGCATGCCCACGTTTGAATTGTCCCGTAGCGAAGCTGAAAACCTGGCGGCTTTCATTCGCTCCATGGACAAGGACACCGGAGCAGCTGCCGAGTTGACCTTTGGCGATCCAACACTAGGAAAACAATTGGTGGCTTCTTCAGGCTGTCTGAATTGTCATGAGCTGAATGGTCTTGAAAACACGTTCGAAGCGCCATCTCTCGCCGCGGTGCTTGGATCAAAGAGTGGGTGTCTGGACTCCGGCAATACTCGTTCGGAAGCCCCTTTGTTTCACCAGGACTTGAGTGCTCTGAATCAAGCCATCAATCCGGATACCTCCAAACAGCTTGTGGCATCATTGGGACATTCGGTTCCCCATGAATTTTCAACGCGTCAATTTGAACGCCTGCGATGCGCCGCCTGTCATGAAAGAGATTCTGTTGCTGCCTGGCGCGATCAATACAGCGAAGACGTCGCCCACCTGGTGCGTCCGGAAACGCCCGCCGCAGACGACGAGGAAGCCCTTTCCCAACCACCTCAAAAAATACCGTCACTGGATCATCTTGGATTCAAATTGCAGGCCGACTGGACGGCTGCCCTGTTCAAAGGCGAAGCGCCTGAGAAAACCCGTCCCTGGCTCAATGCCCGCATGCCAGCCTGGCCTTCACGCGCTGAGAATCTGGCAACAGGTTTTGCTCATGCCGCTGGTCTATCAGACGCGCCTGAATCACGCGAACCGGGCAGTGCGGATCACATCGCGATCGGTGAGAAACTGGCGGGAATTGAAGGGTTCAGTTGCAATGCTTGTCATGCCATTGGTTCCCAGCCCGCAGTGGCCGTGTTTGAAGGCGCCGGACCCAATCTAAAACTGGCTCCCGGTCGCCTGCGCTCGGAATTTTACCAACAATGGATGCGCAATCCGCAACGTATCACGCCGACATCCATCATGCCCCGCTTTACCGAAAACAATGTTTCCCCGCTGGCCCAGCATTTCGATGGTGACGCCGACAAGCAATTTGAAGCTTTGTTTGATTACCTGGAAGACTTGGCAGTCCGTCAACCTCCGGGGATGGCTCCCGGATTGGTTGGTGAATATTATCGTGTGAATGGAGATTGGAACCGGTTTCTCCGTCGGATAAATCGCTCTCGCCCTTTCTTTGTGCGAGTGGATTCCAGAATCAATTTCCCCAATACCAACGACGACTTTTATGGTTCCAAATTGAGGGATTCCTTCCTGGTGCGATGGACTGGTACTCTTGTCGTTCCCGAAAGCGGAACCTACAAGATTCATCTGGCTTCCGACGACGGTGCACGCCTGGTGATCGGTGGCGACACGGTCATGAACTTCATGGGAGCACACAGTTTCTCCGAAGAAACGGAGGAAATCGAACTGGAAGCCGGCCAGCATGACATCAATCTGATCTTCCACGAAATGGGGGGCGGTCAGGGTTGCGTTCTCTCCTGGACACCTCCCGGCCAAACCAAGCAAGTGATCCCCGCCGACCGACTGCTTCATTCGGTCAAAGCTTTTGCCTCCATCGAATGGGATAAAGGAGCGTGGGAATCGTTCAATCCGGGGCGCCCCGCTCAGGGCGGCAATGTGGCACGCAATAATGAACCCATCCCCGCCAAATATGGTTCCCTGATCGGAACAGCCGTCCGTGTGGGGACGGATAATCGTGGCGAGAATGTCACGTTTCGCAGTCACGTGGTACGCCTTGATCCCGAAGGCAAGGCGGCGGTCGTCTTTGACACCGACACCATGCGCCTGGCGGCCGCCTGGCTTGATGGCGGTTTGCGTTTCGAAGGATTGCCTTTCACCGGGGGCCATGGAGCATTTCCGAACTTGCGAGTGGAACCCTTGGTCGCCACCGGCGCGACTCCTGGTTGGGCCGATGCCAACGGTGGCTTCGAAGATCCACGCAACAGCAGCTACCCGGCCCTGGGGCATTTGCCGAAGGATTGGACACATTACAAGGGCTTGTATCGTCATGGAGACAATGTGGTGTTCCACTACACGGTCGGAACCACCAAAGTCCTGGAGCATCCGTCCCTCGTTCAATCCGGCGAAACCAAAGCCATCTCCCGCCGTCTGGAACTTGAAGCCCACAGTCAACCACTCACCCTTGTGCTGGCGGATGCGCCCGAAGGTAGCGGGCAATTGTCCGATACCACACTCAAGGTGGGTCAGGCGCACATGCGGGTTGCATCCAAACCGGACGGAGCACAATTGGTGATCGAGGGTGGGCAGGCTCGTTTGAAGCTTTCTGCCGCTCCGCGCGATTATCAAGTTGAGGTGCTCATCTGGCAAAGCGACCAGCATCTTCCCGAAGATGTCTCCGGCGAATCCATTGCTCTTTGGAACCTGATCAATGGTGGGCCCGTTCGCTGGCCTGAAATCGTCACGACCCAGGGGGAATTGGCCGATGAAGACGACACGGAACCTTACGTGCTCGATCGTTTAACCCTTCCGTATGAAAATCCTTATGGGGTGGATATCCGTGTGGGCGGTTTCGATTTCTTCTCAGGAGGCACCTCTGCCGCGCTTTGCACATGGGACGGGGATGTCTGGATTGTTCAAGGTATCGACGACGACCTCGACCAACTCGAATGGAAACGGTTTGCATCCGGTATCCATGAGCCGCTCGGTTTGAAGATTGTGGACGATGTGATCTACACCGTCAGTGACGATCAAATCACGCGTTACCACGATCTCAACAACGACGGTGAAGCGGATTACTACGAAAACTTCAACAATGACTGGGAGCTGACCTCCGGATTCCACGCATTCCTGTTCGATCTGCACACCGATCCCGAAGGCAATTTCCTGTTCGCATTTGGTTCGCCCGTGCGGGGTGGCGGACGCAGTTTCGAACGCATGAGCGCCCACCACGGATCGGTTCTCAAAGTGAGCAAGGACGGAAGTACCTTGACCCGCTACGCGAGTGGATTGCGCGCGCCCAATGGCATCGGTGTCAGCCCGACCGGACAAGTGACCACCGGAGACAACGAAGGAACGTTCGTGCCACGATGCCCGATCAATTGGGTGGAGCCCGACGACTTTCTTGGGGTGATCGATTCCTACGAGCACCGCGATCAAATGAAAACCACCGCCACCGTGGAAGACCGTCGTAACGGACGCGAGGAGTTCTGGGATCCAAGCGAAGAACCCAGACCCCTTGCATGGTTGCCTAAAGGCGTGGACAACTCAGGCGGTGGGCAGGGCTGGGTAACCAGTGATCGTTGGGGACCGTTCCAGGGAGAAATGCTGCACGGTTCCTATGGACAAAGCTCGCTCTATCTGGTGCTCAAGGAAAAGGTCGGGAACCAGATGCAGGGCGGCGTGGTGAAATTTCCGCTGCGTCCAACCTCCAGTGTGATGCGCCTTCGTTTCAACGAACGCGACGGACAACTTTATATCTCGGGATTGAAAGGATGGCAGTCCAATGCCGGACGCAACGGAGGTCTCGACCGCATCCGCTACACCGGCAAACCGGTCGCCATGCCGTCCGGAATGCAGGCGACACCCTCCGGATTGAAAATCACCTTCACCGAACCGCTTGATCCATCCACGGCGAATGATCCCGGCAGTTTCAGTCTGCGCGCATCGGATATTCTGTGGAACCAGGAATACGGATCGCAGGAATACGAACTGGATCAACGCCATCTGCCGCCCAATGAATGGAAAGCAGGCTGGACATCCATGTCCGTCACCGGAAGCGAATTGCAGGCTGACGGCAAATCCGTCCTGCTTCACATCGATAACTGGCGTCCCGCGCACATGATGGAGCTGAACATCGACGTCAAAACCACCGGCGGTCAAAACATCCGCACCCGCGTGCACCACACCGTCCACGTGATCCCCGGCAAAGAAAAATAAACCGATCTCCACCCCCGGGCAGGGACCTGCTGCCGCAGGTCCGCTAGCGCGCTGGAGATGAGTGGAGATCAGTTGCGTTATGCGGATACGCAAACGCTATATGGAATGCTGTGGCTTGACACAGCTTTGGATACGTTTCGAATTCATTTATGGCATTCTGATTTTTTTGGGGATCCGATTCCTCAGGTCACAGATGCCATTGGAGGATACGGAAATTTCACAGAGATCGATTACTTACAACTTTTCCGAAAAGTATCCAGAGCGGTGATGCTCACCGCATTCCAGATTTTACCCTCGCGTTGAAGGACATGGATTGATCGTTGTGAGCTTTCTACCGCGTATTCCCACCATGCTTCTTGCGGATCTCCAGAAGCAGCTCCTGGGCGGGTTCGTATTGTTTCTTGGCGGCGGTTTTGATCCAATGAAGCGCCATTTCACGATCACGGCTACATCCCCGTCCGATCCATAACATCATGCCCAGATTCGTTTGAGCCTTGGTATGGCCCAGTTCCGCGGCTTTGTGGAACCACCCGGCAGCGATTTCATAATCCATTGGCACCCCGCGACCTTCGTAAAAGCGTTCACCCATCTCGAAAATGGCCTCCCGATCCCCCATTTCGGCCTGTTCCAAGGTGCTCTGGACATGCTTCTCCATGACCCCGCTGGCGAAGGATTTCGCCTGGCGGATGCCTGTCGTGGTCTGTTGATAGGTGCCGGAAAGCTTCTTCCACAGCCCCCCCATCGCCAATAATCTTAGCAGCCAGCTCATCGTTTGCTTGCAATCTTGCCGAAAGAAGCGTCAAATTTAATATAGTTTTTGCTCGTCAGCAGCATGTTTTTTCCGCATAAAACCCGATTTCCGTTCCCATGAAGGAGCAAATTATCATACTCGATTTTGGTTCGCAATACACCCAGGTAATCGCCCGGCGTATTCGTGAGTGTCAGGTGTACTCCACCATCCTGCCCTACGACACGCCCGCGGCGGAAATTGCGAAGATGAAACCAAAGGGGATCATCCTCTCCGGAGGGCCCTGCAGCGTTTTCGATGAGGAAGCGCCCATGCCGGATCCGGACGTCTTCAAACTCAAGGCTCCCATGCTTGGTATTTGCTACGGACTCCAGGTGCTGGCCCACTCCCTCAAAGGTAAAGTGGAACGTGGGCTGAAACGCGAGTACGGCAAAGGAACACTGGAGGTCAAGGACAAGAGCTGTCCATTGTTCCGCAGCTTGCCCAAGAAAATCCAGGTCTGGAACTCACACAGCGACAAGCTTACCAAACTGCCCAGAGGCTTCAAGGCGGTTGCCGTGACCGAGAACTCCGATTTCGCCGCCATCGAGGATCCCAAACGTAAACGCTACGGACTTCAGTTTCACCCTGAAGTGGTCCACACACCGCGTGGAAGTGTCATCATCGACAACTTTGTCTACGATATCTGCAAATGTGGTCGGAACTGGACCATGCTCAACTACCTCGACCAAGCGGTGGAAGCAATCCGCAAGGAAGTCGGGGATGACAAAGTGATTCTTGGACTCAGTGGTGGAGTCGATTCCAGCGTCGCTGCTGCCCTGATTCATCGTGCCATTGGCGATCAGTTGACATGTATTTTTGTGAACAACGGATTGCTCCGTGCCAACGAAGCCGATGTGGTGCGTGAAATGTTCCAGCACAATTTTAAAATGAAATTGCGCTACGAAAACGCCACCCCGATGTTCCTGAAACGGCTCAAGGGTGTGACTAACCCGGAACGCAAACGAAAGATCATCGGGAAGGCATTCATCGAAGCCTTCACCAACGCCACCAAAAAAGTGGGTGACGCCAGGTTCCTGGCCCAAGGCACTCTGTATCCCGACGTCATCGAATCCGTGCCAATTGCCGGAAATCCAGCTGCCCTGATCAAGAGCCATCACAACGTCGGAGGCTTGCCGAAGAATCTGAAATTCAAACTCCTTGAACCGTTGAAATGCCTGTTCAAGGACGAAGTGCGACTACTCGGATTGGAATTGGGGCTGCCCAAATCCATGGTTTATCGCCATCCGTTCCCTGGGCCTGGATTGGCCGTGCGTATCCTGGGTGAAGTCACCAGAGAACGTCTGCGCATTCTCAAAGAATCCGACACCATCGTGCTGGAAGAAATGAAGGCCAGCGATTGGTATTACAAAGTCTGGCAAGCCTTCGCAGTACTATTGCCAGTCAAGAGCGTGGGCGTCATGGGAGACGAACGCACCTACGAATATACCATTGCCGTACGCGTGGTGGAATCCAAGGACGGCATGACCGCCGACTGGGTCAAACTGCCCTACCAAGTGCTCGAAAAGATGTCCAACCGCATCATCAACGAAGTCAAAGGCGCCAACCGCGTCTGCTTCGACATCTCCAGCAAACCCCCCGCAACGATCGAGTGGGAGTAGGGTAAAGAAAGTGACCAAATAAATTGTTGGATCATGGAGGGGCTGGTTCCACCCAGCCCCACACTTCTTCCTCAGAAACTTTCCTCATCACTCGGTAGCAAAAACGCCACATAAGCGTCTCCCATGGGGCCGCCCAGTTTGCCGCCGCCGGTGGCTGGGATGAGGATGAATTGGCGGTCGTTTGCCAGGTAGGTGGATGGTGGCGCAAAACCTCCGAAAGGCAGGGCGTGGGACCAGAGTTCCTCGCCGGTATGTTTGTCGAAGGCGCGGATTTTGAGGTCGCGGGTTCCTGCCGCAAAGACCAGGCCTCCGGCGGTGACGGTGGCTCCGCCGAAGTTTTCGGTTCCCGTGATCGGAATGCCGCGTTCAGTCAGTCGCTGGTGTTCCCCCAAGGGGACCTGCCACCGGAGTGTGCCTTGATTGAGGTCGATGCAGTTCAGTGTTCCCCAGGGCGGTTTGCAGCCGGGGTATCCTTCGTGGTCCAGGAGTTTCGGGTATCCATTGTAAGTGTAGGCTGGTCTTGATTCGGACAGCTCGATGGCTTGGCTGGATGTTCGATCACGTTCTAACACGTAATCCACTACGGCATCTGTCATGTTCGCATCCAACATTTCGGCGGCAGGCATCAGGTTGCGTCCGGTCTTAAGGAGGGTTCTGATTTCTTCTTCGGTCTTACGTTTGCCGACTTGGATCAAGGGCGGATTGACGCCAACGCCTTCGCGTGCTGTGCCATGACAAACCATGCAGTGTTGCTCGTAAAGTCTGCGTCCTTCGGTGGCGGGTTCTGTGCTTGTATCCACCGGAAAGGGGATCCTGGATACGTTGGGAAACCAGGGCAGTTCGTTGGAAGTCACATATAGGAATCCAGTCTCGCGATCAAATGAAGCGCCCGTCCATTCAGCCCCGCCATGAATCCCGAATAAAGCAGTTGGTTTGCCCGCTTCAAATGGTTCGAACCAACCCATGTTGGATTGAATATCTGTATCCGGATCATTCAACTGAGATAACACCGCTTGCCGGGCTTCTTCGGAGAGGTTCGTGATCTGGTCCATTCCGAAACGCTGCCGCGAGAAGGGTTGCGGCCACTGCAAGTCCGGTTGATATGGGGAGGTTCGTTCGCCATGTAGTTTCGATACAGGCGCCCTTCGGAGACGAAAAGGAAACAACGGTTGACCTGACACGCGATCCAATAAAAGTGTGTTGCCGATTTTCGTGACAGCCGCCACGGCATCTACCCGTTTGCTGTCATGTTCCACTGAAACCAGCACGGGAGGAGCTGGGATATCCAGATCCCAGATGTCATGGCGGATCTCCTGAAAATGCCACAGCCGTTCGCCCGTTCGAGCGTCCAGTGCGATGACGCAGTTGCTGAACAAATTGTCTCCCAGATGACCGGTGCCGATGAAGTTGGGTTTGGGACTGCCGGTGGTGAGGAAGAATATGCCGCGTGATGCGTCCAATGCGGTGCCGCTCCAGCAATTGGCGCCGCTTTCAATTCGGCTCCATGTGTCACTGCCGAATGTTCCCGGTTTGGGTTGGGTGTGGAAGGTCCATCTCTTTTCGCCCGTGAACAAATCAAAGGCAAACGCATCTCCGTCATAACCCGCGATGAGGATCCTGTTTTCGTGAATCGCCGGTGCGACCCTGAAGTGACCGGTTCGGACGCGTCCCTGGTCTCCAAAAGAATCAAAGGGCTGCCCTGATTCAGGATGAATCACATAAAGCCAATCGCCCGCATTGAACATCAATCGGGCTTTCCCATCCGCAGCGCCACCCCACCACGTCAAGCCACGAAATGCAGGTTGGCCTTCCGGTTTGAAACGCCATTTCTCAACTCCGGAACTTCCATCCAACGCAACCACATGTCCACCCACAGTCGGGGCATAAATCGTCCCGTCGACCGCGATCGGATTGCATTGGATATTTCCCTTTCCATCATTGGAATGATAAATCCAGGCTACCTCTAGACGGGAAACGTTCCCCCGGTGAATTTGCTTCAACGTAGAATACCTGTCTGAAGCATGATTACCATGTGACCGATGCCAATCACCTTTCGTTACGCCCGGCGGCAGAGCGGAAGGTAAAGCTTTGGAAAGATCATCAACATTGGCTGCAGGAATCGTCTGATAAAGGGGTAGCGTAGCGCGTTTCGATTCGGCTTCCAGACCCCACGGATCATGATCGCTGAAATCAGCCGCGAGCCCCTGCCAACCAAAAGGCAAGCCGAACCCGCAAAGCAACCATAGAAAGCGCAAACAAAAAGGCATACCACCAAGCTACGAAACTCCTGGAACCCTCGGCAATGCAAAACCCTATCCCGGGGTAGACCGCAGGTAGATCTGATCAGCCTGTCCCGCGACTGCGTGGATCCCGATCCGCACGTTGTGGCATTCCTGTTCAAAACTGACTTCCAAAGGAAAACCCCGACGTCATAGAGCACCACAACTCCCCTGACCGTGGGTGCACAAAAAATGAGCCATTGAGAATCCGGGAACCGTAGGCTTCCCAAAACGAAAGATGATAGAAGTTCGAAGGCCACAAGGGGCGCGCCAGGGATTCATGCAGTCGCGGGATTCTACCTGGGGGTGGTTGCCACTTTCTGGCGAAAGCGGCTACTTTCGCTAAAGACGGCTACTTGGGGGTGATCTTTGGGGGGTTACTGTGTTGCCAAGGGGGTTTGGGAGGGCTTATGATCGGCCGTCGACTGATGGAATATAAAGTCCAGTTTGATGTCTTTGAAGGGCCGATGGATCTGCTTCTTTACCTGGTAAGGAAGCAGGAGGTGGATATTTATCAGGTCAATCTGACCCAGTTGGCGACCGAATTCATCCAGTATGTCGAATTCATGCGGGAGCTGGATCTGGAGGTGGCAGGTGAGTTCGTGGTGATGGCGGCTACCTTGATGTATATCAAGAGCAAAGAGTTGCTGCCCAAGGATAAACAGGTCGTCCTGGATGATGAGGACGAGGGGGATGATCCTCGTTGGGAACTGATTCGTCAGTTGGTGGAGTATAAGAAATTCAAGGATGCCGCCGCTCAGTTGAAAGAGAAGGAACTGGAGCAGGAGTCCATTTTCGTCCGCCACGCTCCCAAGCCGAATTTCAAACTGATCGAAACGCGTGAGGCTCCCAAGCCGGATGTCAGCGTCTTTGATTTGGTCAAGGCTGTGGGGACGATTCTGCAGCGAATCGAAGAAAAATCGGAGGGTGAACGGGAAATTTCCGCCGATGCCTGGTCGGTGAGTCAGAAAATCGAGATGTTCCGTCAGCGCATTCGCACTCAAACCAGGTTCAGGTTTTCGGAATTGTTTGAACAGGATCGTACCCGGCAGGAGGTCGTGGTGACGTTCCTTGCCTTGTTGGAGATGATCCGCATGAAGCAACTTCAGGCGGTTCAACCTGGTCCTTTTGAAGAAATCGAAATTGAAGTGGCTCCACCCGAAGACGAATCGGGGTCAGACTCAGATGCAACAGAGGCTCAGGCCGGGGACGCCGAGCCCGACCAGAACAAACCAGATTGATACGATCCATGGAATTGAAGCTTGTTCTGGAATCCATCTTGTTTTCGTCGCAAAAACCTTTGTCGATTGCGGAGCTGCGTCAATGTCTCAAGGAAGCCCCGGCCCATTCCGACACGGCCATTCCGAAGGAATTGGAAGATGCCAAGCCGATGGCCATTGAGAAGGCATTGGAATCGTTGTCGGTGGAATATCAGGATTTGGGACGTAGTTTTCGTCTCGTTTGTGTGGCGGGTTCCTGGCAATTTGTCAATTCGCCGGACTACGCACCATGGGTCAAGGCCTTGTTTGGTCATCGTCCCAAACCGGCACGCCTGACTCAGGCCGCGTTGGAGACCCTGGCGATCATCGCCTATCGTCAACCCCTCACCCGTGCCGAGGCCGAGCAGATTCGTGGTGTCTCGGTGGATGGTGTGTTGAAAATGTTGATCGACCGCGGCTTGGTGGAACAGGCGGGGCGCGCGGAGGTGTTGGGACGTCCGATGACCTTCCGAACCACGGAGCTGTTCCTCGAGTATTTTGGTTTGAAAGATTTGGAAGGGTTGCCCGCTGCCGATGAACTTCGGCGCATTCCGGTAGCCAAGGCTGAAAGTCTCGATGACGACGATTCAGAAGAGGATTCCTCCGAAGATGAGGATGCGGAAGATGAAGACGCGGATGAAGATTTGGACGATTCCGAATCCGATGACGAAGACGAATTTGATGAGGATGATGAGGATGATGAGGATCAGGATGAATTTGAAGACGATGAGGACGAGGGTGATGATTTTGATGATGATGACGTCGATGACGATGAAGAAGACGTTTTCGATGACGATGATGATAGCGAGTCAGAAGATCTGGATGAGGATTTAGTTGATGACGAGGCGAAGGATTAAGATTAGGAGTAAGATTAAGACTTTGGGGGGCGGATTTGGGAATTGGTTTGGTTTGACGGAATTGAATAACGGAACATCAGGAATATGAGTTTAGAAGAACATCGCGGAGCGATCGATGCCATTGATGAACAAATTGTGGCTTTATTGAACGAGCGGATTGGCCACGTGCTTTCCATTGGAAAGATCAAGCTGCAGGAGGGCGGATCCATTTATGCGCCGCATCGTGAGAAGGCAGTGTTCGAGCGCGTTTGTCGGCTTAACGATGGGAAGTTGCCAAACGAATCGCTCAAGGCTGTTTATCGTGAGATCATGTCCGCTGCAATCGCCTTGGAAAAACCGGTCAAGATTGCTTTCTTTGGTCCCGAAGCCACCTATACCCACCAGGCCGCCATTCGAAAATTTGGCGCCAGTTTGGAATACACCGCATTAAAGACCATTGGGGATGTATTTGTAGAAGTCTCCAAAGGCAGAGCCGATTACGGTGTGGTGCCCGTGGAAAACTCAACCGAAGGGGTGGTCACGCATACACTGGATATGTTCGTGGATAGCGAGCTGAAGATCGTTGCCCAGATCGTGATGAAGATTCAACACTGTCTGTTGAGCCCCAGTGACCGGGCAAGTATTCAAAAGATTTACACCCACCCCCAACCCATGGGGCAGTGCCGCATCTGGCTTCAGACTCAGATGCCCAATGCAGAAATTATTGAAACCAGTTCCACAACCCGTGCCGCCGAACTCGCCGCCAAGGAACCGGGCGCTGCCGCGATTGCCGGAGCGCTTGCTGCTGAACATTACGGGTTGAATATTCTGGAATCCGACATTCAGGATAACTCCGCCAATGCCACCCGCTTTTTGGTGTTGGGCAGGCAATGCAGTCCTCCCACCGGGGATGATCGCACCAGTCTGATGCTGAGTATTTCCCATAGTGTCGGGGCCTTGCATCGGGCCATTGCACCGTTTGAGTCCATGAAGTTGAACATGACCAAAATCGAATCCCGTCCAAGCAAACGCAAGGCATGGGAGTATTTTTTCTTCATTGATTTCGATGGACACACGGACGATGAAAACGTCAAACAAGCCATCGAATTACTGGAGAAAGAATGTAACTCGGTGAAGGTGCTGGGTTCTTATCCCAAGAGCGAGTGAGAGGTTCTACTTTTGGCCCAGATGAACTGGGCTCACCGATAATTCACTATTCACTATTCTAAATTCACCATTCCCCCAATGGGCGCATGCATATCGAATTGATCAATACGGGCAGCGAGCTGTTGCTCGGTCAGACTTCCAATACCCATCAGGCTTGGATCGCCAAACAACTTTCCGCGGCGGGTTATTCCTTGAGTTACCAGTGTACTGTTTCGGATACCGGACCGGCGATTCAGGGAGCATTGAGTGAAGCACTCAAACGAGCCGACCTGATTCTTGTGACGGGAGGCCTTGGACCGACTTCGGATGATCGCACGCGGGATTTTCTTGCGGAGCTCATCCAGCGTCCGCTTCACAAATCCGAGAAAGTGGTCGAACACATTCGCTCTTACTTCGAACGACGAGGGAAAGTCATGCCTGAGCGCGTGACCATTCAAGCCATGGTGCCTGAGGGGGCCACCTGTTTGATGAATGCATTCGGTACCGCGCCCGGATTGTTGATTCCTCTCGATCCCAATCCATTTCGGGAAGGGGAAAAACCTGCCTGGATCGTGATGTTCCCTGGCCCGCCGCGTGAATTGCACCCGATGTTTCGGGATCAGTTCATGCCCTGGTTAAACGAAACATTGCCTCTTGAAACCCCCTTTGCCTATCGCATCCTGAGAACCAGTGGACTTGGTGAAAGCTGGGTAGAAGAACGTTTGTCTCCCAAGCTGCAAGGATTGGTCGAAGCCGGACTTGATATCGGCTACTGTGCCAGGAGTGGGGAGGTGGATATCCGGTTCATTGCGTCCTGTTCGGATGCTGACGCCATCGTGACTGAAGCTGCTGAGGTGGCTTATGAGGATCTTGGCGATTTGATCTATGGGGAGGGTGAGGCTTCCTTGGAATCCGCTTTGGTGGCGGCTTGTAGGGAAAAAAGAATCAAGATCGCGCTGGCCGAATCCTGCACAGGTGGCTACATCGCGCATCGTATCACCAATGTTCCCGGAGCCTCCGATGTCTTGCATACCGGCGTGGTTTCTTATGCCAACGAAGCCAAGCAAAGAGTGTTGCAGGTTTCTTCGGACACACTCGAAAAACATGGCGCTGTCAGTGAAGCAAGCGCACGCGAGATGGTGGTGGGCACTCTCAAATGTTCGGGCGCTGATCTGGCGTTGTCCGTGACAGGCATTGCCGGACCGTCGGGTGGTAGCGAGGAAAAACCGGTTGGGACCGTGTTCATGGCAGTGGCCGATTCATCAGGCACGCACATCGTGCGCAAACTGAATCCCTATGACCGTGAAACCTTCAAGTTCGTGACCGCCAATCAGGGATTGGAAATGTTGCGACGGAAGGCCTTGGGATTGACTTTGGATGAATGACCGGAGAACAGGTCGGAGTTGTGCTTTCCATTCCGATGGATATGGGTTGAGGTAGCGTTCTCTGGACTGCGGTGGCTTGACACCGCTTTGGATATGGTTCGCATCCTCAAGTCGGATTCAACCATTGCAGGCCTGAACTTGTGTCATAGATGTTCCATGTAGGGTGAATGGGAGTGGGGCGATGTCAGTCATCCGTGACGTTTCCCTGGCATATCCAAAGCGGTGTCGAGCCACCGCAGTCCAAATTATTTCGGCGCTCATCGACGCGATCGGGGACAAACAGTCATTTTGCAGGGACTTCAATTATCTGGCCATACCCTTGCATATCCTTCCATGTCATAGTAATAGTCTGGGCATATGATGCGCACAGCAAATCCAGTTTTGAATCAACGCACCTTCTCGCGGATGGGTTCGTTTGCCGGTTCCGATGCCATGACCATTCAGGGTACGGTCATGAAAACCGGTATCATGTTATTTCTCACCGTTATTTCCGCTTCAATGACTTGGAGGATGGCGGTTACCGGAGGGAACGCCATGCCGTGGATGATCGGAGGAGGAATCGGTGGATTCATCATGGCCTTGGCGACAATGTTCAAACCAACATGGGGTGGATTTACCGCGCCTGCATACGCTCTGCTGGAAGGTTTGTTCCTAGGCGGTATATCCGCATTTTACCAAATGAAGGCGGGAGATGGTTTGGTTTTTAATGCTATTTGCCTTACGTTTGGAACCTTGTTCAGTTTGCTCTTTGCGTATCAAACCGGATTTATCAAGGCGACCCAAAATTTCCGACTGGGCATCTTTGCCGCAACGGGCGCCATTTGTTTAGTTTATTTCATTAGTTTCATCATGAGCTTCTTTGGTTCTGGAATCTCCATCATTCATAGCTCTGGCACGTTTGGCATTATTTTCAGTTTGGTGGTCGTTGTGATTGCGGCCTTAAACTTGGTGCTGGATTTTGATTTTATTGAGAACGGGGCAGCTGCCGGTGCTCCGAAATACATGGAATGGGTTGGAGCATTGGGACTGATGGTGACCTTGGTTTGGCTCTACATCGAAATCCTCAGACTCCTGGCCAAACTACAGGACCGTCGTTAATCCTCTCCATTCCCCAAGCAAATGCCCTCTTCAGACCGCATTGTTGTTCGTGGTAATCTGGTGTTGCCTGATTCCTTATTGGAGGACGGTTGCCTGATTGTTCAGGATGGACTTATCGATTATGCGGGATCTTGGGAGACAGCACCGCTGCATGACACGGACTCTGCTCTGCAAGTAGAGGAAGGTTGGATTGCTCCGGGATATGTCGACATTCACGTGCATGGCGGAGACAACGCCGATTACATGGACGGAACGACTGAAGCGGTCAAAATCGCCAACCGCATCCATGCCCGGCACGGAACCACGACCATCTTCCCAACGACCACGACGGGTCTTCCCGAGCAGATCGACAAAATGCTGCATGCCTGCCTGGCTGTGCAGGAGGGATATCAATTGTCGGACGGGGCACGCATTGGTGGCGTGCATTATTACGGCCCGTATTTTGCCGCTGATAAAGTGGGATGTCATTCGGTCGACGGTCGACGTGATCCGAAACCTGAAGAGTATGTCAGGTGTTTCGATTTGGGAATCATACAAGTCGCAACATGTGCTGCCGAACTGCCTGGATCAACCGAGTTTTATCGTGAAGCGAGTGAGCGCGGTTACCTGGTGACATGCGGTCATTCCAATTCAACCTGGACGGAAATGGCCAAGGCCTTTGAAGCAGGGATGCGACACGTGGATCATTTTTGGTGCGCCATGAGTTCTATTTCGGGCGTTCGGGAACAATACGGATTTCCGATGCAGGGGAGCATGGAACAGTTCGTGTTGATGGAACCAGAAATGAGCACGGAAGTCATTGCCGATGGCGAACACCTGGCTCCCGAGCTGTTGGAGTTTGCCTATCGCATGATCGGTCCGAATCGCCTCTGCCTGGTGACCGACGCCAACCGCGCCATGGGTATGCCTCCCGGCAAATACCGATTCGGTCCCGAATCGGACGGTGCCTGGTTTGAGAGTGATGGAAAGGTGGGCTTCGTTTCCCGCGCATCGCTGGCGAGTTCGATTGTTGGTATGGATACCATGGTCCGCAACATGTACGAAAACACCTCTGCCGAACTCCACGAAGCCATCCGCATGGGTAGCCTTACTCCCGCTGAACGTGTGGGCATGGACGATGAAATCGGAAGTTTGGAAGTGGGTAAACGAGCGGATTTTCTGGTGTTGGATGCGGCGTTGAACGTGAAGGATGTTTATATCCGTGGGCAGGTCTATCGATGAACTGTTACGCGCTAGCATCACTGCATTCAAAACGCGGAGTCTCTACTAAATGTGGATCACATCTTAGGATACACATTTTCCGTCATCAGGAATCGGCGAACAGTGACTGCATCAGGGTGATTGATGCGTAACACATCTATCGTGGTTCTCCCGATTTCTGTGGTCCCAATCAACTTGGAAACTTCCCATTCAAAATGATCACTCCATTTATCTTTCCTGGGGTGGAATAGTCGAGTGAATGTTCCTGTTACTGGATCCAGTCCCCCAATATTTGGCCCTTTGTAGGAATTACAGTAAAAACAGGAAAGTGCTAAGTTTTCAGACACGGATTTACCTCCGTGTTTTTGAGCAATGATGTGGTCAATGTGGAACGGATATTCGCTGAATTCACTGGGAAACAAACAGTATTCGCAACGTGATTTGGCGCGATGCCAGACCTGCTTTTCCAAGTGACGTTCCACATCAAGAAGCCAAATTTGCTTTTTTGAGGGAGATACGAGCCTTTGCTTTCATCATTTCCAAAATACGACCGACATGGCGAAAGTGCTCTAATTCGGTTTCTTCAACTGCAGTAATATTTCCTTCTCTAGCCTTATCTGCCAGGATATCACGTCTGAGTGCATCTTGTTCATCAAGACCGATTTCGAGGATGGATCGCGCGGCATCCGGGGTCCAGGTGGCCCTGTCAGGATTAATCGAACGTTCGAGGATAGCCGTTTCTATGGACTCCAAATCAATCTTCATAGTCGATTACTTATTTTGGTCATGCACCCTTTAATACCTCTGGAACTTTACTCACCATGCGCAGTAATTCCAAGAATAGAAATAATCCGTTTTTAGATACCTTTATCTACAGCATTCTAATATTTCAACCAATTCGCAAAATCCGGATCATTCCAAAGTTCAACAGCCAGAGCGCGATACCCCTCGGTCAATGGATGACTCGCATCGCCATACAGTGCGCTGTCCAACGTTGCCGGGGCAATAAACGGGATGTTGCTGGATTGGAACCATTCCTTGGCACCTGATTCGATGGATTCAAAGTGCGTGCGGTTTTCCTCGGCCATGATGTGCTTGTTGAATGGCCCCAGGATCACTATCAGATCGTTGTCGCGTTTTTGCAGGAGTTTGCAGAGGCGTTGGAACGCGGCCCATTGCAACGAATCCTGCAACTCCACCCAATCGAATCGCTGCGTGCCGATGCCGTCGGTGGACCAGGGGCTGTGACGCTTGCTGTCTACTCCGCGTTCAGGATCGGGGTTGGGTTCGCTGAGCAAAGTAAAGTCGAGTTCCGACCATGGCATGCGGTAGGTGTTGGGATAGGAGGGTGGATATTTGCCATCATCTGCGAATGTCCAGGCGTAGGGATCTTTCTGATCCCAGTATTGGATTTGAAGGTGACGCACCCAGGCCAGGAACGACCAGCGATGCCCGATGGCTCGGCCCAGTCGCGTGTCGATATCGGCGTGGTAGCTGGGGATCCTGGGGCGAAACTGTGGCACCAAGGTCGGATGATTGAAGACCTGTTCCTTGGCTTGAGACAGGTCTGCCTGGGGACTGCTCATCCACAGGAGATTGCAATGCAGCATGACCTTTCTCCCGGACAAACCTTCGGCGTAATGTGTGATCAATCCTTCGAGGGCGAGGGGATACAGTCCATTCAATGCCTGATTGACAAACTGCGGTTTGCCATTTGATTGTTCATTCAGAAAGGCTGACCAAGTCCCGTCGGGAGTGACGTATTCACCCCAGACAACCGAATCTCCCACGAAATAGATGGTGTCCGATTCATTGCGTTCATCAAGATGACGTTCGTATTGCCAGTAATCTTGACTGGCCTCGTAAGGAACACGGTCATTGATATCCGGTTCGAATGTCTCCCAGCTTTTCCAACCCGTCGGCAAACCGAAAACCACGCACATAAACAGGACGACCACCGTGCACCATTGCCATGGAGTCAACAGAAAGGCATGCGGCAGGTGTCCGCGCATGCGACGCCGGCTGTCTGACACTGTGGTGCTTGGTTTCGTTTTCGTGCTCATGTGCGGTTAGAATTGAAAATAAATAAAGGCTCCACCGGATGAACTGAAAAAGCACAACCAGATCAACATGAACACCGATCCCGCCACTTTGAACCAGGCGGTTTCCGTCCAGGATCGCAGCCTGGATTCCTGCAGCCATTGGTAAGCCCATATCAGGGCGATCAAGCCGAGCATCAACGCCGGCATGGCTGGATCCGACCAGGCGCTGGAGACGATGCGGGTGACGATCAGCCAGGCGTCCTGCATGGTTTCCGCTCTGAAAAAGATCCAGGCAAAGGTGACGAATCCAAAAACCAAGAATCGCTTTACGGCTATGGGGACACGTTTGTGATACCATTCCTTGCGCTCCAGTTCACGCGTGATCATGGTGCCGAGCGCGTGCAGCACTCCCCATACAATAAAGGTCCAAGCCGCGCCATGCCAGATGGCGGATAGCAGAAAGGTGATACCCAGGTAGAGATACGCTTTGGCCGGTCCCTTGCGGTTTCCGCCCAGTGGGATGTAAACATAGTCTCGAAACCACGTCGAAAGGCTGATGTGCCAGCGCGACCAGAAATCCCCGAGACTGGTGGCAAGGTAAGGGCGGTTGAAATTCAGCATGAGCTTGTAACCCATCATCAGGGCGATGCCGCGAGCCATGTCGGTGTAGCCGCTGAAATCGAAATAGATCTGCCAGGCGAAAGCGATCGTTGCCAGGGCCAGTGCCGCGCCGCTGTATTCGTCCGGCATGCCGTAGACGCGTTCGACGTAGAATGACAGGTAGTTGGCCAATGCGAGTTTTTTGAACAAACCAATCAGGAACAACGAAGCGCCATCGCTCAGGTCTTTCAATCGAATTTTGGGTGCGGCTTCAAATTGTGGTAGCAGTGACGAGGCGCGTTCGATGGGGCCGGCCACGAGTTGGGGGAAAAACGCGACATAGGTGGCGAATCGCAGGAAGTTTTTTTCACGCGCCAGATTGCCCAGATAGTAATCGATGGTGTAGCTCATCGATTGAAAGGTGTAGAAGGAGATGCCAACTGGAAGCAGGTACTCCCAACCAAAAGGCATGAGTGTGGCGGCTTCCGGCCATTGCATGGACATGCCCATCCGTGTGAACAACTGGTTGGCGTTCTCGATGAAAAAGCCGGCGTATTTGAAATAGAACAATAGTGAGAGATTGTTCAACATGCTGGCCCAAAGCCATGCCTTGCGACTGCGTCGCGCCGCCGCGAACATGATGGTGAGGCACAAAATGCCGCTGAGAAAACAAACGGCCCTGGATCCCAGAGGGCCAACGAACCATAAGAGAACACTGCCGAACAATCCCAGACGTCCCACCCATGCTGCGGCGTTAAGTGAAGCATGGGAAAGTTTGAATTTAAATAAGTCGCCCCATCCATGATCCGGACTTGGCTTGGATCCCGGCGGCCCGCAAGCCTCCATCCAGGCTACGACATAATAGTCCAAAGCCGTGGAGTAAACGATTAATAGGAGGTAGTATGGATTCCACCACCCGTAAAAAACATACGAAGCCGCCAACAACCAGGGAATGCGCAGCGGTGTCTTTTTAAGAGCGAGGTAGCCCAAAAAGACGATCGGAAAGAAAAGCAGAAATGTCCAGGTGTGGAACAGCATTTGATTGTGAATGGATTTGGTTTATCCCTACAATTATGATTACATGAATGGATTGATCACGGTGACCCTGTCATAACATTGTCCATGGTTGAGATCTTCTGAGTAAACTGTCTCACAAGGTGATAACTGAGCTGCTGAAAGAATCAAAGCGTCAAAGTAGCCGATGTCATACCGGGCTGATAATTCCAAAGCCAAATCAACATGGTGAGTTGTTATACTGGTGATTTCATTGCGTTTCCAAACCTGAATCCATACAACCGCTTCTTCGTGAGTGAGAGGAATGCTTCTACGCTTGCTGGTGGTCGCCCTGTAGAATTCTCCAAGAACCTGAGTTGAAAGCACCACTTCAGATCGGCTTATCAAATCTCGTGCTATCTGTGGGCGAGGATCAGAGGTTTGTGCGGATTCAATGGCATATACCAGGATGTTCGTATCCAGGAATATCTTATCGCGCATTCATTTCCTCCCGAGTTGGCCGATCGCCTATCCTAAAATGAGCGGTTTTTTTCAGGAGTTGTTCCATCAACTGATTCCGTTCTTCAATACGCGCCTCTAAATTGTCCTTATTTGAAGTGGATCCAAAGGCAACCAAAGCCTCTTCGATGTACTTGGTAATGGTGATACCCCGTTGAGCCGCAGTCGCCTTGGCATCTCGGTAGATTTGATCTTTTATTCGAAGTGTCGTCTGCATAAGTCGACATATAGCAAATCTTTCAAATCTATCAAATGATAGATGAGGTCCCTTCTACCCAATCCATCTTGTTGTTCATGGGGTGACCACTAATTTTTCCGCTTCGTCCTGGGTGATGGATCGCACGCAGCGGAAACCGCAGAAGTCGGTGAAGAAACATGCGTCCGAATCGCCTGTTTGCTGGCCTTGACGGAAGGTGACCCGGCACATCTCCGCGGTGGATTTCCATGATCCGCCACGCATGACGCGCTTGTTGTTTTCAAGCGTGTCGGCAGGGCCCCTGGGGTTATCCCTGGGACTCTGTGCGTAGTAATCTTTCTGGTAGGCGTCCTGACACCATTCGGATACATTCCCATACATGTCGTGAATGCCCCAGTCATTGGGACGTCGGGTGCCGACGACATGGGTTTGTTTGCCGGCATTGTCACCGAACCAGGCCGACTGATTGAGAGCACGTTCGCCAAAGGGATAACGATCCTTCGACCCGGCGCGTGCCGCAAATTCCCATTCGGCTTCTGAGGGGAGACGGTATCCGTTTGCCTTGTAGTTGCAGGGCCAGCCTTCTTTTGTCTCGTCATAGCAAGGCGTCAATCCTTCCAACAAGGATCGTTCGTTGCAGTAGAGTTTGGCATCGCGCCACCGCACCTGTTCCACGGGTTTTTGGGGATCATCCTGCCAGTGGGAAGGATTGGGTATCTGGACTTTTTCAAACTGGGCATGCGTGACCTCAAACTGATCAATCAGGAATGGGCTCAAGGTGACTTCGTGGGCCGGACCTTCGTCGGGACTCTCCTTGTCACTGCCCATGGTAAAAGCGCCGCCTCCCAGGTAGATCATGTCGATGCCGGAACTTGTTTTGACCGGAAAAGACATCATGCCGGATGAAGATTTTGCGGAGGGAGAGGTTGGCTCATTCGTAGCCGAAGGACCACATCCGACAAGCCCCAACAATCCCATGCCACCGCACAGGCCGATGCAGATTTTTTGCCAATGATTCATGTGATTATTTGGCAGGAGTAAACCAGTCGGATTCTTTGTTGCTGCTTCCGTCCTGTGTGATTTGGAGAAACTGATCTTCACTTGCTTTGGAAAGGTCGATTTCTGGTCCCTTGTCGAGGGGTACTGCGATAACGTTCCAATCTTTGGCGTAAACCCCGACGATTTCACAGGCTGATTGGTGGGTGCCGGGTTTGGACAAATCACCGTCACTCTTGACGCCCCGGCTGATGCTCAGGAAGGCGCTGTTGGGTGACCAGTCAACGTGGTAAACCTTGTTGACTTCGTCTTTCACCGACAACCATTTCTTTTTGATCTTGGGTGGCTTGGCGTGCCAATCGATTTCACCCACCGCAATTTCATGATCACCGGGCCCCCAGGCAACATACTTGCCGTTGGGACTGAAGGTGGGTCGGCATCCTGGGATTTCCAGACTGTGAATGGCCATGCCTTCGGCTTCGATCAACAGGATGGCGTGCTTGTATCCCATGCCCGCATGGACGGTTGATACAATCCATTTGCCGTCCGGTGACATGCTGGGGTTGTAAAGGTGATGGAGTTTGTCGCTATTGGGGTGCTCACGTTTTGCACCTGTTTCGACGTTGTAATAAACCAATCCCTTTGTGAAGTAATCCACCACGTTCCATTTGGAATATTCCTGGGGTAAATAGAGGATGGTATCGCTGGTATGGGTCCAACATGGCTGACGGGCTTCATTGGCCACCAGCTTGCGATCCGAGCCGTCGATGTTCATCACATAGACACTTCGGACGGTGCTGCGGCCGGAACCCTTGTCGGAGACGAAGCAGAGGCGTTTTCCATCGGGTGATACCTGTGGGTAAAGTTCGTGTTGATCAGGGGTGTTGGTGAGGTTGCGTTCACCGGTGCCGTCGGCTTTGGATACAAACAATTCCCAGTTGTTGTCCGCGTATTTTTCGTACACCAGGTGGTATGGAGTCGCCGCCAAACGGGCTTTTACTGTTTCTGCGGAGCCGGTCACACAGGTGGCAATGAAGGCGATCAATGCATATTGAAAAAACTGTTTTGAAGGTTTCATGATCATGGTGGTTGATGGTAGGTGGTGGGTTATTCCTTGGAGTACTGATTCCAAAAAGCGTTCAAATGATCGGGGTTTGCTTTGCCGTCGGAGATGACCACGCGATAACGCATGGTGGAAGGTTCGTTCGGTTTGAGAGCCCAGCCGGTTTCCTGGATGGGGACATAGTTGAAAAACACTTTTCCATCGGGCCAGACACGCATGCGCTGCGGGGCGTCACGGTTTTCCGGGTGGCAAAGAATGGCCAGCGTGGCGTCTCCATGATCGGTGGGGCCAAACATCGCGCACCAACGACCGCGGGTGGTGTGACCGTTGCTACGGTCTTTGCCCTCGGAGGTCAGGTAGTTGCTGTTCTCCTTGTTCCAATGATAAGGGGCGCGATAA
>Ga0255760_10001240_pt1 | contig 24731 bp, 30 predicted proteins | sample 071ome_25_FD_179960 | JGI IMG/M metagenome (GOLD analysis project Ga0255760, IMG submission 179960) | Coastal salt marsh microbial communities from the Groves Creek Marsh, Skidaway Island, Georgia - 071410BT metaG (version 2) | ecosystem: Environmental > Aquatic > Marine > Intertidal zone >...
AGTGATCGGCCCACGGAAATGCAGAACCACTACACCTTCGGAATTGATAAAGAAGGTTTCAGGCATCGCAACCACGCCCCAATCGCGCCCATTTCGCGCTTCTTCATCGCGGCCGATACGGTCATAGGGATTGCCCAATTCAGATAAAAAAGCACGCGCTTGGCCCAATTGATCGCGATAGTTTACGCCAAATAGCGGGTTTCCTGCTTCGGCCAATGCGGTAAGGGTCGGATGCTCGGCGCGGCAGGGTGGGCACCAACTGGCAAAGAAATTCAGAATGATAAGCCCGTTGCCCTCAAGATCGGCACGGGTCAGAAGCGGCGTGTCGTCAAGCGCCGTCAGATCAAGATGCGGGGCCACGCGGCCTTCACGCGTGGAGGGGAGGGCGGCCGTGTCAACGCCGATGCTGCGCGCGTCCTCCGTGCGGCTCAGTTGCACCGCCGCAAGCCCGAAAAACCCAAGCGTTACGGCCAAAGGCACAATCATCATCGGACGAAATTTCATCACAGGTTTTCCGTAGATTTTTGACGCTTGCCCGTGCTGCGCGCTTCGAATTCCTCAAGCCTGATCCGCGTTTTGCGACCCTGCCAAACAGAACCTGCCACCAAGATCAACAAAAGCGCCAATGTCCCTGCATAGGCAGATAAGACCTCAACCGCATATGGCCCCAGATCGGGAAAGATGAAAGGTGTCATGCCATCCGCTCCTGCGCGATCAGGGCGCTGAGGCGGCGGGCGCGAATTTCAGTGCGCGTGCGCAACAGCACAAGGCAGATAAACAAAAGGCCAAAGCCGATAATGCAAATCCAAAGCGGATAGGCAAAGACATCGGCGACATTTTCCTCGGCATCCATCGATAGCGATGCGCCTTGATGCAGGCCTTGGTTCCAGAACAAAATCGCATAGCGCGAAATCACCGCAAAGACCGTGCCAACAAGGCAAAGAACGGCGGTCAGGTCTGCGGCCGTATCGGGGTTTTCGACCGCCGCCCACAGCGCCATATAGCCCAGATAGAACAGAAACAGGATCAAGAAGGCGGTCAATCTTGGGTCCCATTCCCACCATGTGCCCCACATGGGTTGCCCCCAGACCGCGCCTGTGAACAGGCCGATCAGCGTAAACACCATCCCAACGGGGGCTGCGGCCTTGGCCGCGAGGGCGCTGACATGGTGGCGGCGAATGACCCAAACCAACGAGGCGGCCAACATCATAAACCATGTGCCCGAACCCATAATCGCGGCAGGCACATGGATATAGATGATTTTGACAGTCGCGCCTTGGCGGAAATCATTCGGGGTGAAGAAAAACCCCCAGATCAGCCCACCCACCACCATCGCAACGGCAAGGGCCGTCACCCATGGCAGAACCGCGCCCGACAGCGACATAAATTTTCGCGGATTTGCGTATTCCCAGATGCTCATAAACGCAGAGATTAGTCGCAGCGCCGCAAGGCCACAAGGGGCTGAAATAGCGGCAGCCTAGCGCAGATTGACGCGGAGGACAGAGGCCGAAGCAAAGGGCAAAATCGCCAAACTGCCCAGACTGATAGCCGCCAATAGGGCCAAAGGGGTGCCAACCGCCTCGCCAGAGGCCCCGTTTGAGACCACCATCGACCCAAAAAGCAAACTGGGCACATAGAGTGGCAGCACCAATAGCGACAGCAACAACCCGCCCCGCCGCATCCCCACCGTCAAAGCCGCGCCAAATGTGCCAATGGCCGAAAGGGCGGGCGTTCCCACCAAAAGCGAGATGACAAGCCACAGAAACCCGTCTTCGGGCAAATTCAACAACAGCCCCAAAAGCGGCGCCACCAAGGCCAAGGGCAGCCCCGTGGTGATCCAATGCGCCGCAGATTTGGTGATTGCGACCATCTCAAGGGGCAGGGGGGAGGTTGCCAGAAGTTCAAGACTGCCATCTTCCCAATCAAGGGCAAAGATCCGATCCAGTGATAAGAGGCAGGCCAAAAGCGCGCCAAGCCACAAAACGCCCCCCGACACCTCGCGCAGCAAACCCGTTTCTGGCCCGATCCCGAACGGCACCAGAACGGAAACGATCAAGAAAAAAGCAAGCGCAAGGCCAAAGCCGCCCCCCGCTTTCACGGCCAACCGCAAGTCGCGTATCAAAAGACCGATCATGCCGCCCCCCAATCCGAAAACGGGTCAGTCTCGGCTAGCTTTTTGCACATGAACGGTTTGATATCGAAAATCCGCGCCTCGGCCAGCCCGAGATCAATATGGGTGGCAATCAATGCGGCCCCGCCACGGGCCAAATGTGCCTGCACGGCGGCAGCAAAGCGCGCAACATTTTCTTGGTCAAGCGACACTGTCGGCTCATCAAGGCACCAAATGGGGCGCCCCGTCACCAAGAGCCGCGCAAGGCTGAGGCGGCGTTTTTGACCCGCACTCATTTCGCCTGCAGGGCGGTCACGCAGATCATGCAGATCAAACGCATCTAGCGCAGGCGTGATGTCACGCTGTCCAAAAACACCTGCCCAAAAATTCAGGTTTTGCGCCACGGTTAGACTGGTTTTGATCCCGTCTGCGTGACCGCTATAGGCGATGCTATCGCTGGCGCAACTGATCTGCCCCGACAGGGCGGGGGCCAGCCCCGCGATGATCCGCAACAGCGTGGTTTTACCTGCCCCATTCGGCCCGCGCAGCACCACGGCTTCGCCCGCAGAGAGGGTGAGGTCGACATTTTGCAACACTTGCACAGCGCCGCGCGCGCAGGCCAAAGAGGTGATTTCCAACATCATAGCTTCACAGCTAAACGGAATTTAATAATTTGGAAAGCGCGCAAACAGGAATGCTTGCGCCTGCCTATGAAAAAATGTATGCAACGGCATACAAACGCGACCAACCCCCATTGCCACATCCAAAAGCAAGGGCTAAGGCCGTGACCGTTCAACCCGTTTTTTCGATGAGGGAGGCAAATATGCCCATCACCGTAGGCCACGATAGCGCCGCGACCCGCAAGACCCTGACGGCCGGGGGAAAAACCTATGCCTATTATTCCATCGCCGCCGCTGAGGCCGCGGGGCTTGGCGATTTCTCAAAATTGCCTGCCGCGCTGAAAGTGGTGCTTGAGAATATGCTGCGATTCGAAGATGGCAAAACGGTCAGTGTCGATGACATCAAGGCCTTTGCCGAATGGGCCAAATTGGGCGGTCAAAACCCGCGCGAGATCGCGTATCGCCCCGCCCGCGTTTTGATGCAGGATTTCACAGGCGTGCCTGCGGTGGTGGATTTGGCCGCGATGCGGGACGGGATTAAAGCCCTTGGCGGTAACCCTGATAAAATTAATCCGCTGAACCCCGTGGATTTGGTCATTGATCACTCTGTGATGATAGACGAGTTTGGTAATCCGCGCGCCTTCCAGATGAATGTGGATCGCGAATATGAGCGCAACATGGAGCGTTACACCTTCCTCAAATGGGGCCAGAACGCGTTTAACAATTTCCGCGTTGTGCCTCCTGGGACGGGGATTTGTCACCAAGTGAACCTTGAATATCTGGCCAAAACAGTTTGGTCGGATGTGGATCAGAACGGCGATTTGGTGGCTTATCCTGATACGCTTGTTGGCACAGACAGCCACACCACAATGGTCAATGGCGCTGCTGTTTTGGGGTGGGGCGTTGGCGGTATCGAGGCAGAGGCCGCGATGCTTGGTCAACCGATCTCGATGCTGATCCCCGAAGTGATTGGCTTTAAGTTGACCGGCGCAATGGTGGAAGGCACTACAGGCACCGACCTTGTGCTGAAAGTTGTAGAAATGCTGCGCAAAAAAGGTGTGGTTGGCAAATTCGTTGAATTCTACGGCGAAGGTCTAGACCGTCTGCCTTTGGCAGATCGCGCGACCATTGCGAATATGGCGCCCGAATATGGCGCGACCTGCGGCTTCTTCCCAATCGATGACGAGACGCTGCGTTACTTGCGCAACACGGGCCGCGAGGAAGAGGTTATTGCCTTGGTCGAAACCTATGCCAAGGAAAACGGGTTCTGGCGCGATGCGAATTACGCGCCCGTTTATACCGACACGTTGGAATTGGACATGGGCACGATCGTGCCTGCCATTTCTGGCCCAAAACGCCCACAAGATTATGTGGCGCTGTCGAGCGCAAAATCCGCCTTCCGCAAGGAAATGGAAGAGACGTTCAAGCGTCCTTTAGGCAAGCAGGTCGCCGTCAAAGGCGAAGATTACAGCATGGAATCAGGCAAGGTTGTAATTGCCTCGATCACCTCCTGCACCAACACATCGAACCCTTATGTGATGATTGGCGCAGGTCTTGTGGCGCGCAAGGCCGCTGAATTGGGCCTGACCCGTAAACCATGGGTCAAGACATCGCTTGCGCCAGGCAGCCAGGTTGTATCTGCCTATCTTGAGGCCGCAGGCCTGCAAGAAGATCTTGATAAGGTCGGCTTTAACCTTGTGGGGTATGGCTGCACCACCTGTATCGGTAACTCTGGCCCGCTGCAGAAAGAGATTTCTGAGGCAATTGCCGAGGGCGATTTGGTCGCCACCGCGGTGCTGTCAGGGAACCGTAATTTCGAGGGTCGTATCAGCCCCGATGTGCGCGCAAACTATCTCGCCTCGCCGCCACTGGTCGTGGCTTATGCGATTGCGGGCACGATGGATATTGATCTGGCCAATGACCCGATTGCCCAGACCCCAGATGGTCGTGATGTTTATCTCAAGGATATTTGGCCAACCACGCAAGAAGTGGCAGAAACAGTTGAGCGCACTGTGACGCGCGAAGCGTTCCAAGCCAAATACGCCGATGTGTTCAAAGGCGATGAGAAATGGCAGGGGGTCAAAACCACTGATCAGCAGACCTATGATTGGCCTGCGACCTCGACCTATGTTCAGAACCCGCCTTATTTCCAAGGCATCACGATGGACACCAAAAAGATCGAGAATATCGAAGGGGCCAAGGTTCTGGCGCTTTTGGGCGATATGATCACCACAGACCACATCAGCCCTGCAGGGTCGTTCAAGGACACCACCCCTGCGGGTCAATATCTGATCGAGCGTCAGGTGCCTGTGCGCGAGTTCAACTCTTATGGCGCGCGCCGTGGCAACCACGAGATCATGATGCGCGGCACATTCGCCAATATCCGCATCAAGAATGAGATGTTGGATGGCGTTGAAGGCGGCTATACCAAAGGCCCAGATGGCGCGCAGACCTCGATCTTTGACGCGGCAATGGCCTATCAAGAGCAAGGCACGCCCTTGGTGATCTTTGGGGGCGAGCAATATGGCGCGGGCTCAAGCCGTGACTGGGCTGCAAAAGGCACCGCCCTTTTGGGTGTCAAGGCCGTGATCGCGGAAAGCTTTGAGCGCATCCACCGCTCCAACCTCGTTGGTATGGGGGTGATCCCGTTCGAATTCACAGGCGGCGACACCCGCAAGACCTTGGGTCTGACGGGCGATGAAACCGTGGCAATCAAGGGCTTGGATACTATTACACCCTTGGCCGAAGTGCCCTGTGATATCACCTATGCCGATGGCAGCGTGAAAACGATCACGCTGAAATGTCGGATCGATACGGCGGTTGAGATCGAATATATCGAGAATGGCGGCGTCTTGCATTACGTTCTGCGCAACCTCGCCCGCGCAGCGTAAGCCTCGCCACAGTGAAACCAAAAGCCCCGCGCATCGCGCGGGGCTTTTTTATTTGGGTGGGTTTTCGGCGAATTCTACCTCTACAATCCGCGCTTGCCCCGTGGCCCATTGCCAGATTTGGCGGGGGGCTTGGTTGATTTCGGCGCTGCCGCGTTTGAGTTTGCGCCATGTTTTGGCCCATCCTTTGGGGCGCACTGCTTTGCCAAGGCCTGAGATATCAGAATTATAGGCATAGGCGCGCTGTGTCGCCATCGCGGGCACAATGATGCTAGCGGCCAAAGTGCGGCGAACGGGGCTGACCGTGTCATTGAACAGGAAATGGTCAATCGGCACCCGCATCTTGCCGCGCCAAGACAGGGCCAATTCCGCCCCCCGCCGCGACAGGATATAGGCCCCACCCCCCACATGACGCGAACGCATCGGGTGGATTGCGCGGCCTAAGGGGGTTTGACCAATTTGCGCGCCAAGTAAAAGTTTGGACATGCCTTCGTTGAATTTCTCAAGTTTGACCGCCTCGGTGCCGCGCGGGATCCAATCAGAGGTCATCACCGCAGAGGCCAGATCAGCGGCGAGATAGATGTCATCCTCTAAAAACAGGGCGAATTGCGCGTCTGTTTGCAGAAAGGCGGCCCAAGCCTCGGTATGGCTGACTGTGCAGGCGCGGTCACCCAAACCAAGCCGCCCCAAGGGGCCATATTCCGCAATCACAGCATCTATGCGGGCGGCATCCGCGCTTTGTGCATCACAGGCGGAATGACGAATGAAGGTCACGCCGCGCGCGCGCAGGTGATCCCTGATCCGCTCGAGCCGATCGGGGCGGCGGTCGAGATTAATGACATAGATTGGGATATTTTGCGCCATGCGCGCCTCTGGGGTGATTTCTGCTTGCGGCGCATTTGTCATGAAAGCGGCTGTTGGGGCAAGCAATGATGCGCGGCGCTTGTGTTCAAACCCGTGGCTGGGCTATGCCCTTCCCAAGGATAAAGGAGCGGCGCGCGTGCAAGACTGGCCTGTTTACGTCATCAATATGGACAGCAATGAAACGCGGCTCGCCCGTGTTGGCGCAGAGTTGGACGGCGCGGGTGTCGCATGGACGCGCCTGCCTGCAGTGAATGGTCGGGCGCTGTCCGAAGGCGCGTTGGCCCGCGTCTATGATGTGCGCGCCAATCGCCGCTACGCGCGGCATGATTTGGTGCCGCCTGAAATTGGCTGTTACCTCAGCCACATCAAGGCCGCTGAATGGCTGTTGGAAAGCGGGGCTGAGGCCGCGGTGGTTCTAGAGGATGACCTGCGCATCACGGGTGACTTTGCCGCGACCCTATCCGCGTTGCAGGATGATTTGCAAAAGCGCCCCGCGGCATGGGATATGGTAAAGCTCTTTTCGTTCAAGCCTGTGCGCCTTGATCAGGCGCAGACGATTGGGCAGGGCTTTACGCTAGGTCGCCCTGATCGCGTTCCCTCTACCACTTTGGGCTATGTTCTGACGCGGGCGGGGGCCGAAAAAATATTGGCCAAAGTGCCACCGATTTTCCGCCCTGTCGATGAAGATCATAAGCATTTTTGGGAGTTTGATTTGCGCGTGGCGATGATTGCGCCACAAACGATTGCCATCGGCGCGCAAGAGACGAGCGATGGCACAGTCGGCGATAGCCGCAAAAAAATGGCGCAGAAGGACCCGATTTGGGTCAGGCTGTGGCGCTTTGGGCGGTATCGCGTGAATTACCGCCTGCACTTGGCGCGCGCACGGGCCAAGGGATTATAGGCGCGTGGTCAAACGGATCTTCCATATCATGATGGGGCGCGATGGTGGCACAGAGCGCTTCTTCCTTCGCCTGACCCAAGGGTTTCATGAGGCGGGGATCGAACAAGAATTTGCCGTGCGGCCCGCGCAAATCTGGCTGCCCGAATTGGCCCCGCGCGGGCGCGTGCATCAGGCGACCTATTTGCGCCGTGATCCGATCTCGCTACTGCGTCTTTGGGGCTTGCATCGCCAAATTGCGCGGTTCGCGCCTGATGTGGTGATGGCATGGCGCGCCCCCGTCGCGCGACTGATCCCCGATGGCCCATGGGTCAAGGTGCTGCGCCTTGGCGATTTTCCGTTCAATATCAAATATTTTCCGCGTCTTGACGCAGTAATTGCCAACACGCCCGACATTATCACCCATATTCGCGGCCAAGGGTGGCAGGGCGCTGCGCATGTGATTTCAAACTTTCCGCCCGCGCCCAAAACCGCATCGGGGGCGCATGTGCCCCAAGCCCCCCGCGCCACAGGCGGGCGGGTCGTGGCGATTAGCCGTTTTGTCGGGATCAAGGGGTTTGACACGCTGATCCGCGCAATGAGCCACGCACCTGACGCGGAATTGTGGCTGATCGGTGATGGCCCACTAGAGGCGGATTTGCGCGCCTTGGTGGCCGATCTTGGTCTTGTGTCCCGCGTCCATTTCTTGGGGTGGCAAGGGGATATTCTGCCTTTTGTGCAGGCCTGCGATATCTTGGCCATGCCGAGCCGTGATGAGGCTTTGGGCAATGTCATCCTCGAGGCATGGGCGGCAGGGCTGCCCGTGGTCGCCACGCGCAGTCAGGGGCCGCTCTGGTATGGGGTGGACGGCGAGAATATGGATTTGGTTGATATTGATGATGCGCCTGCGATGGGGGCTGCGATTGCACGGCTGGGGGCAGATCCTGCGCGGCGCGCGCGATTGGCACAAGCGGGTGCTGCAACCCTTGCAGCACGCTTTTCCAAAGAGGCAGTGATCGCGCAATATGTAACCCTTTTTCAAAATCTGGCCGAAGAAAAGGCGCAGCGATGACCGGGCGCCGCGTGATCCATATGCATTTTGGCACCGATGGCGGGGCGGAGCGGTTCTTTGTTAATCTGTGTCAGGCTTTGGCTGAAGCGGGGGTTGAGCAGCGTTTTGTGATCCGCCCCAATCGGGCTTGGGCCGAGGATATTCGCCCGCTTGGCGCGATTTATGAAACCAATTTTCGGCTTCTCAGCCCTCAATCCCTTTGGCTGCGGTGGCGCTTGCGCCAGATGCGCGCGGCGTGGCGGCCAGATGCGACATTTGCATGGATGTCGCGCGCCTCGAAACTCTTGCCCCAATCGGGTGGGGGCGTGCGGATCACGCGCTTGGGGGATTATCCGCGCCATTTGAAAAACTTCGCACGCAATGATGTGATCGTTGCCAATACGCCCGGTATTGCGCAGGCCTGCCGCGATTTGGGTTGGCAGCGTCCCCTTGGGGTGATTTCCAATTTCGTGCGCGAGGTGACACCGCGTGCTATTGCGCGCACCATCTATGGCACGCCTGACGATGCATTTTTGATTGTCGGGTCGGGGCGTTTCATTCATCGCAAGGGGTTTGACACGCTGATCCGTGCCTTCGCACAGGTGGAGGGCGCGTATTTATGGCTCGCGGGTGAGGGCGAAAAACGCCCCGCGCTTGAGGCGCTTGCCCGTGATCTTGGGGTGATAGATCGTGTTCGCTTTTTGGGTTGGGTCGAGGAGCCGATGCATCTTGTGGCCAGCGCAGATGCCTATGTCATGCCTTCACGCCATGAACCGCTTGGGAATGTCATTCTCGAGGCATGGCGCAGTACCACCCCTGTTGTCGCCACGCGCAGCGAGGGGCCATCATGGTTTTGTGAGGATGGCAAGGATGCGCTGCTTGTTGATATTGACGATGTTGATGCAATGGCACATGCGCTCTTGCGATTGCGGGCCGAGCCAGACTTGGCCGCGCAATTGGTGACAGCGGGCCAAGCGCAATTATCCGAGAAATTCACCAAATCCCGCGTTGTGGCGCAATATTTGGCGCTGATTGACGGGGATTTGTCTGCAATGGATTTTGGCCGATGAAGGTGTTGATCATCAATATGGCAACGGCCAAGGATCGTATGGCCTTTATGGCCGCGCAGATGGATCATTTCGGTCTGGACTGGGCGCGGATTGAGGCGATCACCCCCAACACGTTAACCCCGCCTGCCGATGATCCTGTGTGGCATCGGTGGCAGCGCCCCTTGCGGGTGACAGAAATGGCGCTTTGCGCTTCGCATATGGCCGCATGGCGCGCTGTGATTGCGGCGGATGTCCCGCATTTGATTTTAGAGGATGACGCGACCTTGGCCGCGGATTTGCCCGCCTTCCTCGCGGATGTTGCGGGGTTGACCGATGTCGATCACATCTCGCTTGAGACGCGCGGTCGCAAAAAGGTTTTGGGCCGTGTCTTGCATTCAGCGGCCCCGATGCTGCGCCTGTGGCAGGATCGAACGGGTTCTGCGGCCTATATCGCCTATCCTCAGGGTGCAACGCTGATGCTTGATCACGCGCTGCGTGCGGGTGGGCCATCGGATGCAATTATCTCCTCCACATATGGGATGCGTAGTTATCAGGCTGTGCCTGCTTTGGCGGTGCAATTGGATATTTGTGCGCAATATGGGGTGCCGCAGGCGCTTGAAACCCGATCTTTGATTGATGCCGTTGAAAAGCCGCGCTTGCCCGTGTCGGGCATGGCGGCGCTTGGGTTTCGGACACGGCGGATTTGGGGGCAGATCGTCATGGGATGGCGTCAGTTGCGGCATCGGGGCACAAGGCTGCATGTCGCGCCTGCGCGCGATTGGCCGAAGATCACGCTATGAGGGCGTTACGGGCCTATATTGATATTCCACCGATATGGCTGTTCCTTGCCGCAGCGGCGGCGTGGATCTTGGCGCGGGAATTGCCGCTGATCATGACCTTTGGCCCCCTGTTTCGTGTGGGTGGGATTCTGACCATCGCTGTGGGGTTCGCCGTGATTTTATGGGCGGCTTGGTTTTTTTATCGGGCCAAAACACCGATTGAACCGCGCCATACCCCAAAGGCTTTGATCACATCTGGCCCGTTCAAATATAGCCGCAACCCGATCTATTTAGGCATGGTGTTGATTTTAATCGGGTGGGTATTGGTTTTGGGTGCGCTATCGCCTGTCTTGATCCCCTATCTCTATTTTTGGATGGTGGATCAACGTTTTGCTGCCCCTGAGGAGGATGGGCTACGCCACGCGTTCGGCGTTGAGGGCCTGCGCTATATTCAAACTACGCCGCGTTGGATTTAACCCTTCTTTGGTTTCCTTCGATAACAATCGCGGCCATAGTTGTGGCATGGGTGGAATATTACTGTGGCTCGCAAAGGCTTGATTGGCGCAGTCGCGAAAAGCGGCCTATGTGAAAGGGGACAGTGCAAGAGGGATGATGATGACAGGCTCGTTGCTGCAAATGGTTCTAGGTCGGATGGTCATTGGCCTGCGCCCCATGGTGCAGGCGCTCTGTTTTGCGGTTTTGGCAGTTATGGCCCTGTCCCCCAAAATGGCCGAGGCGCAATTATCCGCAACAGGCCCTGTTGTTGTGGAGTTGTTTACCTCGCAAGGCTGTTCCTCTTGCCCGCCTGCGGATGCGTTGCTCAATGAATTGGCCACGCGGGGCGATGTTTTGCCCTTGGGTCTGCATGTGGATTATTGGGATTATATCGGTTGGCCCGACACATTCGCCCAACCTCAATTCTCGCGCCGCCAAGAGGCCTATGTGCGCGCCGCAGGGGGGCGGCGGGTTTATACGCCGCATATGGTCGTGGGGGGGCATGATCATCTGGTGGGGGCGCAGCCGATGGAATTGGCCGATTTGATCCGCGCCCATGCCGCGCAGGGCTATCCTGTTGCGGTCGAACTTATTCGCAGTGCAGACGGCTATCGCCTGACGGCGCAAACCACGCAGACTGCGCCTATGGTGGTGCAGGTGATCCGCTATACCCCGCGTGCTGAAGTGGATATCACCCGTGGCGAGAATGCGGGGCGTGATGCCCATTACAGCAATGTGGTGCGGGGTTTGGAAATCTTGGGTGATTGGGATGGCCGCGCCCCGTTTGTGCGCACGATCACGGCAGAGGCAGAGATGGATTTGGCCGTGGTGGTGCAGGCCCGCCTTGGCGCTGGTGCGCTTGGCCCTGTGATGGGGGCTGCACGGGCGCCTCAATAAACAGGGCGCTATAAATCGCGGCGCAGCGCTTCTTCTTCTTCGGCATCAAGATCAAAATAACGCAATTGGCGTTCGGGCTTCCAGCGGCGATGCACCCACAGCCATTGTTCGGGTGTTTCGCGGATGCGCCGCGATATTGCATCTGAAATGGCCTGCGTCATGGCCTCGGCTGTGTCATGCGGGATGGGCGCATCGACCAGAATGTCGAAATCCAAGCCATTTTCACAGCGGCGCGCAAAAATTGGCACAACCAGCGCATCATGGCGCAACGCCATTTCCGCCCCCGTCAGGGCTGTTGGGGCAGGTTTGCCTAAGAAATCAACGCGCACCCCATCTGCGAAATATTGATCCAACAAGATGGCGCATTGCCCACCCCCCTTGATATGGCGTAGGAATTGCGCCACGCCCCGCCGCCCGCGGGGAAAGGCGGGGCCGCCGAATGCGCGCATCGTATTTTCGTAATGGGCATTCACATAGCCATTGTTCATGGGGCGATAGAGCCCGCCCATGTGATAGCCGCGTTGGTTCATAGCGCTGCGAAAGGCTTGGTAATTGCCGAAATGGCCTGAGACAAACAGGATCGGGCGACCCGCCTGTCGCGCGGCCTCGGCTGCCTGCCATCCTGCGCCATGGGGCTGCCAGTGCTTTGCACGGGCAATCAGGTCGGGTGCACAATATTGCTCAATCACCGAACGGCCCAGATTATCTAAACTGGCATCGGCAATATCTGCGCGCCGTTTCTCAGACAGATCGGGCCAGATATAGGTCAGATGCGCCATCGCGCGGCGGCGAAACCCCGCAAGCGGCCCCAGAACGCGCCGCGTCAGCCATCCAATCAAGGCCACACGCTGCGCATAGGGCAGGGCACGTGCAGCCGCCAGAACCGCTTGGAATAGGGCGTTTACGACCCAATCAACAGGGGTGCGGCGATCTCGGTCATAGGCGGCCATGGCGGCTGAATCTTTCCCTCAGCCATCCGCGCGGGCGGATGCCACATGGTCAATCTGCGGGCCGAGATGGGGCATGGGATAGCCCGCAGTGGCAATCGCGTCCAAAATGTCATCCCGCGCCATGGTGCCTGCAAGGGCAAAGGCCGACAAAACCGCCGAACGCGTGCCAGAGGCGCAATAGGCCAAAATCTTGCCGCTGCTGCCCTCAATCGCATCGGCCTGTTCGTCAATCATGTCCATGCTTAACCCCGCAGCCCCCATTGGATTATAGACAAATTCCAAACCCGCCGCTTCGGCCGCGGCCTCAAATGCCGCTGCTTGCAGGGGTTCGGGGTTCTCAGCATCGGGGCGGTTGCAGATGAGCGCAGTGAACCCTTCTGCTTTGAGGGGGGCCAAATCCTCGGGCGCGACTTGCGGCGAGACAAAGATTTTGTCGGTGATTTGGCGCAGTTCCATTTCAGGACATCCTCTGTTGTGGTCGGTTTCTGATTGCACAGACCGTTTCACCCAATCTAGGCAGGCTTGGGGCTGAGGGCAATTGTAGAAGTTGACATTCATTGAAGCGGCGGCTGGTCCCCGGTAGCTCAAAAAAGCGCGTGTCTTAGGTGAGAAAAATTCCGATCACCACAGACATCAGCCCCAGAGCTGAAAGCAACAGCGCGCCCATGTTGATCACCACGATCCGCTGCAATTTTACGCGCAACTCAGCCTCGGGCCGGCCTGCGCGTTTGGCGGCTATGGCCGCGAAAATGCAATAGGCCAAAAGGCTAAGGCCGATCAATGTCAGCCCAGTTCCGATCCAAACAAGCCATTCCATCGCGCATATTCCCTTGGGCTTAAAATTCACTGCCCGCGGGCTAACGCGATTGCGAACTTCGCGCAATCCTTTTGCGCCAAACTCGCTTGCGAAAGCCAATGACGGGCGCTAGGTCATGGGCTGTAGAATTTTGCTGATCCGCCCGAAGGAGACATGTGTCATGGATGACCAAATTACCCAAAGCCCCGCTGCCCCCTCTTCCTCGGATGCGACGTATCGGGTCACCGCAGATGAGCTGCGTGCCTTTATCGAGCGGTTTGAGCGTCTCGAGGCTGAGAAAAAGGACATTGCCGATCAACAAAAAGAGGTAATGGCCGAGGCCAAAGGACGCGGTTATGACACCAAAGTCATTCGTAAGCTGATCACATTGCGCAAGCGCGAACCTGACGATATCGCCGAGGAAGAAGCTGTGCTTGAAATGTATAAAGAGGCGCTGGGGATGCGTTGAAGCGCAAACATCCGTGTCCCGCTGATCTGCGTGATTTCAAGCATCCTAAAGTCGCTAGAGAATGCGCGCGTTTCATCGAAAATTTTTCAATCCAGCCTCTTGCGTCTGCCGCCGTAAAGTCCTATGCCGCCACGCAGTGCCCCTATAGCTCAGCTGGTAGAGCATCTGATTTGTAATCAGAGGGTCCGCGGTTCGAGTCCGTGTGGGGGCACCATTTCATGATAAAATTAGATTATAAATCAACGCTTTAAGTTGTGCTGCGTTGAACCCATTCACATTTACCCAGGCTCGCCATGGGAGAATGGATATAACGAACGTTTCAACGGCACGCTTCGCAACGAAATCCTCAACGCAAACTGGTTCCGAACCACCTGCCAAGCCCAAGCCACAATCAATCGCTGGATCAAAGAGTACAACCATATCCGACCCCATCAAAGCCTCGGAATGCGCCCACCAATACCAGAAACTACGACCCTAAAATTGGATCAAACATAGGGGGCTTGACAGTTGGAGTTCCAGAAGTATCAGAACGGGCCCAAGTGAAAGTCGCCTACGCGAATTATGTTGAGAACAAGAAGTCTCAACGAATGGACTAGGTCGAAAAGGAACGACACCATGACTAACCTTCTGAAAAAACCATTCGGCAACCGTGGAAAAGTTCACCAGATTACGCCGGAAAGTGCGGGTTGGCGTTACGTTGGCTTCTCACTTTACCGGCTCAACGCAGGAGATACTGCTGCCGAGGCAACCGATGATCGAGAGGTAATTCTTGTAATGGTTGAAGGTAAAGCCAGGATCCATGGTATGGGACAGGATTGGGGTGTACTGGGGGAGCGGATGAACGTTTTTGAGAAAACCCCGCCGCATTGTCTCTATTTACCGAATGGCACTGATTGGGAGGCCAAAGCCGAGACTGACTGTGTAATCGCCGTCTGTACCGCGCCTGGGCATGGTGGTCATAAGGCGCGCCGCATTGGCCCGGATGGCATAACTTTGACTGAACGCGGCAAGGGCACCAACACTCGCTATATCAACAATATCGCAATGGAGAACGAAGACTTCTGTGATAGCTTGTTGGTAACGGAGGTGTTTACGCCTGCAGGGCATTGGTCATCCTATCCCAGCCACCGCCACGATGAAGATGATTTTCCGCGCATCACGTATCTAGAAGAGACATACTATCACCGGCTTAACCCGGCCTCAGGTTTTGGGATCCAGCGCGTTTACACAGATGACGGATGCCTGGATGAAACGATGGCGGTAAACGATGGCGACGTTGTCCTTGTCCCGCGCGGCCACCACCCCTGCGGCGCGCCCTATGGCTTCGAGATGTACTACCTCAATGTTATGGCTGGACCATTGCGGAAATGGCGCTTTGTTCCTGCACCAGAGGTCGAGTGGATCATGGATCGGGACGCATAAGAGCGGCTAGCTCGCCAGGTGCGCACAACAGCATATTCGTTGCCGTGCATATCTCATGATTATTGGGGTCGAGTGCTTCTATGCCTTGACACATTTTGGTTAGGATGATTGCCTTTTTCGAATGCAACACTTCTTGGCAACCGTACTGATCGCCGCAGCGCTCGCTTCGCCTTTAGGGGCAGAGGTCGCCTCGATAGAATGTGCATGGCCTGATGGGGAACTGGCCACGTTTCAGCTTGATTTAGAGAAAGAAACCGTCTCTGACACCAGTTCTCAAGGTGATTGGAGCACAACTATTTTAATTTGGAACAATCGGTTCATAGGATGGGCTGATGTTCAAGGCCCAAGGTATGGGAGCAATACCATTAAAAGTTTTCTTTTAGACCGTCAGTTTTTGTCTTTGCAAACGAGGGTCATGAGCACTGGCTTTCGTGACCTTTCGTCGCTTGATACAACGCTTCAATGCATAAGGTCATAATAAAATACATTGTAATAGGCGTGTTAGCAGCCACCGCATTGACCTCACCGGTGAGGGCGGAAGCGGTTGTACCGTTAACTGTACAGCAGTTTTTTGAAGTCTGTCAGCCCACTCGAGTAACGGACTTTGTTGATGACAACGATTATATACAGTTTGGTCTCTGCATGGGTGTGATTGTAGGTTTGTCTAGTTTGATGGATTTAAACTGTCAGCTGGATCGCAACGATACTCCCAATCATTTAAAGGCAAACCTATCAGGCGGAAACACTTCACTTACCGCCTACAGACAAACAATGTGGAATTACGCTAACGACAATCCAAGTCTTCGTAGCTTTCCCGTCGGCATGCTAGCCGCGTCGCTTGCTGAGGAGTGGCCGTGTATTGAACCGCTATGAACCCACCATCAAAATCCTGTTAACAAGTGTGCGCTATGTCATCATTTGGCTCTTAACTTTTGTATTTTCGACCGCTTTTGTTCTGGACGATGTGAAAATATCTGATGCAAACGCATGGCAAGTGGCAGCGTTAATCATTTTGCCGACAGCAGCCTGCCTGTGTAGCTGGTTTTTTTACAGTGCAAAAAAATAACAGCGCCTGAAATTAGAATTTTTAGTGAGCATGCAGTGTTGGCATAAGCTACTCCTTGCCTGGAGTTTTATAACTTGATTTTACTGCTTTAATTGCCGCTAGACCTTTATCCAGGTCAAATTCTGGCAACATTACCATATCTTCCCAAGCCCCGGAGTCGGTCACTGCTTTCAGTAATCCACTGGCCGCTTCAACGCTTGGTAATTCCATAAGAGCTGCCATATCGTAATCTCCTTGGAGATACATCAAATCAAGGAGCTCTCCTCCCGCCGCTTTTGCTATTGATGCCGCGGCGTCTTTGCGATTTGCGAAGTTGCTGTTCTCTAAACCTTCGAGCCCCTCTTCACTGTACATTCCAATATACAAAACTCTCATTTTCCTATCTCCTATGTCGCAATTTCAGAATTACATAAAAATTTTAAAATAACAAAAAATAAGTAAGATGAGGATGTTTTCCTTGGCTTACACCAGGCCGGCTTGTACTCACTAATTGAAGTATTGTTTGGGTCTGAAACTGGAAATTTTCCTGACAATCATGGTTTTTGACTTTAATACCTTGATATATTCAACTGGTTGCGTTGCCACTGGTAGGTTGAAAATCGTTATTTTGGCTTGACGTGAACCTGACCCAGTGCGCTGATTGTCGTTGTATCAATGACGTTATGTGTGGATTTTTTTGAGGTAAAAAATTGAGTATTTACTCCGGCATTTGGCCCGTTGCTCCCACACCTTTCAACGAAGATGGGAGCTTAGATCTTCATGGTATGAAGCGTGTTTTAGACTGTTTGATTGATCAAGGCGCCGATGGCATTTGTATTCTTGCCAATTTTTCGGAGCAATTTCTGATCTCTGACGCAGAGCGCGAGGAGTTAGCTCGACTTAGTGTCGAGCACGTCGCTGGACGTGTGCCTGTGATAGTGACGATTAGTCATTATGCAACTCAGATAGCTGTCCAGAGAGCTCAGTTTGCGAAGGACCTGGGAGCAGATGTGGTCATGATGATGCCGCCATATCACGGGGCACTACTAAAAGGTACTCCTGAGCAAAGCTTCGAGCAATTTGCGGCTGTCGGCAAAGTGGGTATCGATATTATGGTGCAAGATGCGCCTTTGTCTGGCGTTGAACTCTCAGTCCCGCTCTTGGTTAAAATGGCAAAAGAAATAGAGGCTGTTAAGCTTTTCAAAATTGAATGCCCAAGAGCAGCAAACAAAATTCGAAGTTTGATTGAGCATGGTGGCGACGCAATAGAGGCCCCCTTCGACGGAGAAGAGGGTATTACGTTGTTAGCTGACCTTGATGCTGGTGCGACTGGTTCTATGACGAGTGGTATGATCGTTGACCAAATCAAGCCCGTAATTGTTAAGCATCTAGCCGGAGAAATTAAATCAGCTACAGACTGTTATGAACGCATTGCAATGGCAATAAATCATGAAAATCGCCAATGTGGCTGGCAAGCATGTAAAGTTGCGATGGTAGAAGGTGGTGTCATCAAATCGGATTTTTGTCGTCATCCAATCCCTCAACTTCACCCAAAGATTAAATCTCGCTTGATAGATCTATTAAAGCCGTTAGATCCAGTAGTATTGCGATGGGGGCGTTGAATGTATCCAAGTAGTTTGCCGAGCTACTAAGGCTTTATGTTATTAAAAATAGAGATGCGCATTACCGTCAGTGCGTGAACTAAAAAACGCCGTATTTTTTATAAGCGTCGACAGGGTCCATCCCGCTCATTAGAGCGGCCCGCATTTCTGTTTCTGTACTTGCTTTCTCTTCTGTTGCTTTGACGACATCTTCAGCAATCATGCGGGGGATAATAACTACTCCGTCAAGATCAGCGATTACGTAATCTCCCGAATTTATTGAGACTCCACCGATCTCAATCGGTTCGCCCATAGTTTTTGCCACCCACCTTCCGACGATGTCCTTTGGGGTGTTGAAGCGACAAAAAGTCGGAAACTCATTTTCGAGTATAAATGATACGTCTCTTGTGGCCCCATCTACGATGTATCCCTTAACACCTTTGTTCTTAAGCACCTCAGAAGATAGCTCTCCCATTAATGCAACTTCGTAAGTGTTAGGTTGGCAGATTAGGACCTTCCCAGACGGTGCTTTTGATAGAACAGTCGACCAACTCAGCAGTGTTGAATGAGGATCCTGACCTACTTCGTAATGCCCATCGATTGTGAAAATTTCGCCGGCTAATTTCTGCCCAGGTATCAGGGCGCTGATACCATGGGGCAAAACACAATTGTCGTGCCCTAGCGCACGCAAAGCATCATAAACTGCGCTTGAGTACAGTCGCTCCAAACGTGTTGTTAAGTCATGCATGCGTCGTTTCCTTTATCACGATATTCCGTTCCCAACACACGCGATAAACCTCCATCATGTCAATACAGCTAACAGGGTAAAAGAGAGTGTGCGGTTCGGTGCCCCTAGATTGGGCGATGTACGTGATGTTGCAGCCTTGATCGGCAAGGGGGGAGATGGATATCATACTACGACCCTTACTGCTGCATTGCTCACGAAGACCGTAACTGCTGATATGCGTTTCCCTGGCTTAGATATTGGCCAGGAGAACGGGTTGACCCGTTTTCGCGGACTTTGTTGCCGCCTCGGCCATTGCGAGGGCCAGAACCCCATCTGACAAGGTAACGGGCAGGGCGTCTCCTTCGGTGATCGCTGCGACAAAGGCAGACCATTCAGCCTTGTAGGCCTGCATGTAGCGCTCAAGGAAGAAATAGGTGGGCTTAGCCCCCGTTACGCCATGTATTCCCGATTTAACAACGGTATTTTCGAGCATATTTTGCGCTTGCAAAAGGCCTTTTGATCCAAGGAGTTCCACACGCTGATCATAGCCATAAACCGCACGGCGCGAGTTTTTGATGACGGCCAATTCGCCACCTGCATAGTGCAAAGTAACAATCGCCGTATCAAAATCACCTGCAGCACCAATCTCTGGATCTACGATTGAGGAAGCCGTTGCAGTGATCGAAACAGGAGCGGAGCCCATAACAAAATTTGCCATATCAAAATCATGGATCATCATATCGCGGAAAATCCCGCCAGAAACTTTGATATATGCGACAGGCGGTGGAGTGGGGTCAAAAGAGGTGATCGACAGCAATTCCGCCTTGCCAATCTCGCCTGCCGTAAGCGCTTGTTTGAGCGCGCCAAAGTTGGTGTCAAAGCGGCGGTTGAACCCGATCATCACAGGGCGGCCTGTGGCATCGACGACATTTTGGCAGGCGCGCGCGCGCTCAAGGCTCAGGTCAACGGGCTTTTCGCACAGTACCGCCTTGCCGGCGCGGGTGGCGGCTTCCATCAAATCGGAATGGGTATCGGTCGAGGTTGCAATCAGTACTGCTTCAATCTCGGGATCTGCGATGATCTCATCCGTGCTGCGCGCCACGGCGCCATATTGCGCCGCCAATTTTTCAGCCGCCTCAGGATAGAAATCTGATACCGCGACCAACTCGCTTTGGGGGTGTGAGGTAATGGCTGTGGCATGCACGCCCGCGATGCGGCCCGCGCCGAGAAGTCCAACTTTCAACATGATCTGTGCCTTTTCTTCGGGTCAAAACCCGTGGGAGTGTGAGTCTCAAGTGTTAGCGCCAAATGTGAGGATGCCCGCGTCCGCGTCAAGCGCCGAGTTTGGCAAGAAAAGCATCATATTCAGAATCCGCAATCGCCACGCTATGCCCTGCTTCTGGGTATCCGCCTTGGTCGACATCTGCCTTGAATTCACGAAAGGCTGCGATGCGCTCTTGCTGAAGGCGTTCAAATTCAGGGGCGAAATTGCGATACTATTTCCGCGAGCATAACACCGCCTTCACAGTGCTTGAGCCGCTTGCGACCTATGAATCCGCGACCGCCGCCCGTGATTTGGTTGATCAACTATTCCACGAGCATCCTGATCTATGCGGGCTTTATGTATCAGGCGGCGGGATCACGGGGGCGATGACGGCCCTGCGTGCACAAGAAAAGCGTGAGGGGTTTGTGACAGTTGGCTACGAATTGTTTGACGAGACCCGCGCCGCCCTCAGCGATGGCACGCTGACGATGGTCATTTCCCACCCAATGGCGCGTCTGGCACAAGAAACGCTCAACACATTGATCATGGCGAAATCAGCGGCCCCCCGCGGCGGCGCGCAACGTGTGGCCTTGGAATTTGATATTTATACATCAGAAAATCTGTAACAGGGGTCAGCCCAACCATCGCGCATAGTCGCTGACCAAAAGATGGGTGGGGGGCTGATCTTCTTCGATCTCAGCAAAACGCCCGATCGGGTCGCGGAAGATGTTATCGGTTTCATCATCATTGACGGTTGAAACCTCGCCGATCAAAACATCGCCACCTTCGCCCCAAAAGGCATGCCAATCACCGGGTCGCAACGTGACGCTTTGACCAGGGGCAAGGGTCAGCTTTTGTCCCGCAGCATAGTCCACCGGCATACCATCACAAAAGACAGTGCCGCCACGATCCTCGGCGAAATTGCCGTGATCATCTGATCCGTAAAGTTCGACCACCAATTTTGCGCCCCCACGGTTGATGATGTCTTCGGCCTTTAGGATATGGCTGTGCATCGGGCTGAGTTGATCTTGCTTTGAAATCAAAAGCTTTTCTGCATAGCACATTCCGCCCCCCTGTCGCAGATCATCGAGCAGACCATTGCGCAAGGTGAACAAGAACAGACCCATGCGATCATAATCGCCCGCGCCGTAATCGGTGATGTCCCATCCACAGCGCGAGGTGATTAGGTGGACGGCTTGATCTTTGCGGGCCGCGAATTCTTCAGGTGTCCAATAGGCAAAGGGCGGCAGCACAAAGCCGAATTGGCGGATCATCTCATCGGCATCCGCCATGATGGCATTGATGGCAGAGCGTTTCATGTCAGATCCTTTTCCAAGGGGGTGAGCGTCCATGTGTCAGTCGAAAGGCGCATCATACGGTGCAGGGCCCCCTGTCCATAGCGGAGGCCGATGAGTGCTGCGGGTATCGAGGTTGCGGCGCGCAGGGCCTCAACAAGGGGGATGCCGACATCTTCAACCATCACCTGAACCGCGCGCGTCAGGTCTAAATCCGCGCCTGCAAGCGTGCCATCGGCCAAGGTCAAAACCCCGTTCTTTCGGGTGATGCACCGACCGCCGAGGTCAAATTCTGTGATGTCGCTACCTGCCACCGCCATTGCATCGGTGACAAGGAATAGCCCACATGGCCCCTTTTTTGCGTCCCATGCTGCGCGCAAGGATTGTGGATGCACATGCACCCCATCCGCGATCACGCTTGCGCTGACGCTGCCCGTGCCCAAGGTCGCCCCGACTAAGCCAGGCGCACGGCTGTTGAGCTGGCTCATGGCATTGAACAAATGCGTTGTGGCCCGCACCCCCGCCTTAAAATAGCGCAGGCAGGTATCGTAATCTGCATCCGTGTGGCCCAAGGACAAAATGACGCCTGCGCGCGCCAATTGGGCCACTTGGTCTTCTGTGACGTTTTCAGGGGCGATCGTCAGTTTCAAACAGGGCAGGGATGCCGCCGCGTCAAGATAGAGTGCCAGATCCTGCTCGGTCATTGGGCGTATCAGGCCGCCCGCATGCGCCCCTTTGCGCGCCAGTGACAGATGCGGCCCCTCAAGGTGCAAGCCCGCAATCCCATCGAGCTGTGCTGCGATAGCGTCTTGGGTGGCGGCGATGGCCGCATGGGTGACTTCGGGGGTATCGGTGATGAGGGTCGGCAAGAAGGCAGTGGTGCCCAAGCGGCGATGCGCCTTGGCCATGCGCCGCAAGCCGTCACAGTGAGGGGCAGAATTGAACAAGATCCCATCCCCGCCATTGACCTGCAAATCCACATAGCCCGCAAATAAAATATCGCCGCCCAGATTAATCTCTGCGGCCCCTTGCAGGTGGTGATCTTTGCCAAACGCCCCTACAAAATCATCCCCGTCAAACTGTACTGTGGTGGGGCCCGTCAGGGTGGCTCCATCAAAATAGCGGGTGTTACGGATCAGTTGATGTCGCGCGCTCATGCAAACCCCTCGCGCGCAAATTCCGAGGCAAGAGCAAGAGCGCCTATGATGGGTGCTGCCGCAGGGGCAGTGATGCGGGCCTGTAGGGCAGGTGGCAAATAGGGGTGATATTGGTCCCCAAGCCCCCCAGTGAGGCAAAGATCTAGACCCTCATGCCATCCCAAGGCTGTCAGGCTTTGCGTGATCTCTTGCGCCCCTGCCTGCATCAGGTCGAGGGCGAGAGGGTCATTTTGGGCTGCGGCGCTGCACACCAAGGGCGCAAGTGCCGCGATCTCATCAGGGCGGGCATGGGTGGCAAAGCGCACAATCCCTGCCGCCCCATCATATAGTGCGAGCAAGGATTGCGCGAAATCAGTGGCGCCTCGCCGACCGTCTACGGTTTCTAGCGTGGCGCTGAGGGCTGTGCGCCCCAACCAATGGGCCGAGGCCTCATCTCCCAAAACATAGCCCCAACCGCCTGCAAATTTTTGCGCACCGCCAAGTTGAAGTCCCCAAAAAGAACCTGTGCCACAATGGGCGATCGCGCCATCTTTTGCCCCAAGTGCGCCGCGTAGGGCAGGGGGTCGGTCATCTGTAACGTGGACATGGGTAAAGGGCAGCGCCTTGCGCAGACGCGCGGCCATCTGTGGCCCAGTCACCCCTGCAACCCCGATATAGCAGGGGCAGGCGATGAGATCCGCAACGGGCATTTGCAATTTGGCACAAAGCGCCTCAACCCCGCCAAGGATAGTGTTCAATGCCCCCTCAAAATCACTCGAGACATTGGCCGCGCCTATATTAACCATGCTATGATTTTCACAGCTACCATAGGCGATACGGCAATGCGTGCCGCCACCATCAATGGCCAGAATATTCGCACCAGGAACATTTTTCATAACGTCTGCGATAGCATAGGATTTGCAACTCAAGAAAGCTTATTCCTGCTTCTGAGTCAGTTTGGTCGACTATGCTGAAATAAGTAGCCCTGTCGCTATGGCCCACATGATGCCGCCAATGACTGCCTCCAGGATACGCCAAGCTTTGGCTGACTGAAAAATGGGCCGCGCTAGCCGTGCGCCGTAGCCAAGACTGAAGAAAAAGCAAAAAGAGGCCAGAATGGCTCCTGCTGCAAAAATGGGTTTCTGCTCAGTGAATTGGGCGGAAACTGCACCCAAAAGAACCATTGTGTCGAGATAAACATGGGGGTTGAGCCATGTGATGGCTAAACAGGCGGTCAGACTTGCCCAAATACGTGTCGGCGGGGTTACATCGCTGAGGTTGATTGCATCCGCGCCTGCAAATGCGGCTCGAAATCGCAGCGCGCCATAGCTGAAGAGAAAGAGCGCGCCGCCATAGGTTAGCGCAGGCGCAATCCAAGGCAGCGCTGCGGTCGCCCGCTCAAACCCGGCCACCCCAAGACTTATCAAAATCGCGTCGGACAGCGCACAGCTCAGGCAGACCCAAAACACATGTCGCGCCAATAGCCCCGTGCGCAGTACAAAAGCATTTTGTGCACCAATGGCCAAAATCAGCGAAAGGCTTGTAAAAAATCCAGTTATGAAGGCTGTGATGATCTAAATCCCTTCAAACCTATACCCTTCATTCGCGCGGGTGATGCGGCCAATCCCTCCATTGGGCAAGTGATAACCGACTATCGTTATGTCGTCAGTAGCGCATTGATCCATGAGACTGGCGCGGGTCACAGCCCCGAGTACCTCATCTTGATCTGATCCCGAAGCCCACCCAGGCTTCACGAAGCCGACATGATCATTGGTAACAACATCGCCAATGATCATGAGCTGTTGCGATCCTGAGGCAATTTCAAAGGCCATGTGGCCAGGGCTATGGCCTGGCGTTAGTTTGGCGCGAAGGCCAGAAACAATTTCGACCCCATCACTGATCCGCGTGATCTGGTCGCCTAACATGCCGAGACGGCGCGAAGCCCCTGCGGCAAAGGCAGCACGGGCTTCGCCAATAGAATTAACGGTGCTGGGATCCATCCAATAGTCATATTCGATTTCGCCCATAATATGCTCGGCATTGAAGAATGTTGCCTCGTCAAAATCATCTAGCACGCCCCAAAGATGGTCGGGATGGCCATGGCTGAAAAGGACATGGGTGATGTCATCTGCTGCAATGCCTGCCGCATTCAGCGCATCAAGTAACTGCCCCGCAGTGTCTTGAAAAGCAAAGCCTGCGCCTGTGTCGATCAGGATTGTTGCATCGCCTTTGCGCAAAAGCGTGACATTGCAGGGCGGCGTCAGCGGCGCGTTTCGATCTACGCCCGCCTCGGCCAAAATGGGGGCAAGGGCCGCGTCATCCATTGGGCCAAAGATGAAATCTGCGGGCAAGGTGAGGCTGCCATCTGAGAGGGTCATCACCTCAAAATCACCCAT